>ERZ779861.3979-NODE-3979-length-11583-cov-7.565146_pt1 | contig 11583 bp, 12 predicted proteins | sample MGYA00511558_ERZ779861 | MGnify/ENA primary metagenome ERZ779861 (study PRJEB29588, sample SAMEA2163432) | human gut metagenome | biome: human gut; feature: human-associated habitat; material: faeces | place: Denmark | collected 2008/2010 ... | reverse complement strand
TCGAAGTCGTCGCCGCCCAGACGGTTGTTGCCGGCGGTAGCCAGCACCTCGATGACGCCGTCGTCGATCTCCAGAATGGACACATCGAAGGTGCCGCCGCCCAGGTCGTACACCATGATCTTCTGGGCCTGCTCCTTGTCCACGCCATAGGCCAGGGCCGCGGCGGTGGGCTCGTTGATGATACGCTTCACGTCCAGACCCGCGATCTTGCCGGCGTCCTTGGTGGCCTGACGCTGGGCATCGGTGAAGTAGGCGGGGACGGTGATAACGGCCTCGGTGACGGTGCTGCCCAGATAGGCTTCTGCGTCGCTCTTGAGCTTCTGCAGGATCATGGCGCTGATCTCCTGGGGAGTGTAGGACTTGCCGTCGATGCTGACCCGGTGGTCGGAGCCCATCTCGCGCTTGATGGAGGAGATGGTGCGGTCGGGGTTGGTGATGGCCTGGCGCTTGGCCACCTGGCCCACCATGCGCTCGCCGGTCTTGGAGAAGGCCACCACGGACGGGGTGGTGCGGTTACCCTCCGCGTTGGGAATGACAACTGCCTCGCCGCCCTCCATGACGGCTACGCAGGAATTGGTGGTGCCAAGGTCGATACCGATAACTTTAGACATAATAATTGCCTCCTGAATATATGAAATAAAATTTGTTTACAAGGGTCAGTCCATCGGATACTCGGGGATCACGATGGCGGCGATGATATAGCCCAGCACGCCGCTGCCGCCCAGCAGGCTGAACAGCACCCAGGCCAGACGGATGATGGTGGGGTCCATATTGAAATACTCGGCGATCCCGGCGCACACGCCGGAGATCATCCGGTTATCCCGGCTTTTATAAAGTTTTTTTCCGTTCATAGCACATGCTCCTCTCAATTAGCAACCTTCACCATGGCGAACCGCAGGACCTTGTCGCCCAGGGCGTATCCCTGCTGGAATACCTCCACCACGGTGTTCTCCCCAGCCGACTCGTCCTCCACGTGCATCACGGCGTTGTGGCGGGCGGGGTCAAAGGGCTGGCCCAGGGCCTCAATCTGCTGCACGCCCAGCTTTTCCAGCACGGTCATGAACTGCTTGCAGATCATCTCCATGCCCTGGCGGTGGGGGTCCCCCTCCTCGAACTGGGCCAGGCCCCGCTCCAGGTTGTCCAGCACCTCCAAAAAGGGCTTCACGGTGTCGGCCTTGGCGTCGCCGTAGAGGCTTTCCTTCTCCTTGGCGGTGCGCTTGCGGAAGTTGTCATACTCCGCTGCCAGCCGCAGATATTTGTCGCTGGCGTCGGACACCATCTTGGCCAGCTGTTCCATTTTCTCCATCTGGTCCCGGGTGACGGTGAAGGTCTCCTCCGCCGTTTCCGGAGACGGCTCCTGCTGGGGCTGGGTCTCCGGGGTGTCCGTGTTTTCCTGTTCCTGCTTGTTTTCCTGATTCACATTCTCGCTCATGTTTCCTGGTCCTCCTTGGGGGGCAGCTGGTTCTTCCCGAACATGCGGCCCAGGCTCTCGGCAAAGTAGCTCAGGCGCGCCGCCACGGTGGCGTAGTCCATCCGGGTGGGTCCGACCACGCCCACCAGTCCCCGCATATTGTCTCCGATGTCATAGCTGGCCACCACCACGCTGCTGTCCCGCAGGGCCTCGTTGAGATTTTCGGGGCCGATGAGGATCTGCACCGGGCCGCCCTCCGTGGGCGCGGGCAGCTGTTCTTTATTGTCCACCATAAAGGTCATCAGGTCGTGGGCCTTGTCCGCGTCCCGGTATTCCGGGAACCGCAGGAACTCCTTGGCCCCGCCGGTAAAGACCTCCTGGCTGTTGGCTTCCTTCAATAGCCGTCCGGCATATTCCACCACCTGGTTCAGCGGCAGGAACCACTGGCCGGACACCTGCTCCGACAGGCTCATCAGCCGTCCGTTCATGTCCTCCGGCCCGATGCCGGTGAAATGGGTGTTCAGCAGATGGCTCATGTCCGGCAGGCCCCCGTCGGCCACCGGCAATTGCAGCGGCAGCAGCTGGCTTTTCACCTGGCTGTCCGACAGCATCACCACGGCGATGAAGCTGCTCTGGTCCACGGGGATCAGCTCAAAGCGCCGCACGGTGGCGGCGGTTTTGTGGTCCGCCACGGCGTAGGCGGGATAGCCCACAAAGGACGAGACCATCTGGCCTGCCCGGGCCATGACCTGGTCCGTTCCCGCCAGCTTCTCGGCCAGGGAGGTGTTGAGCTTTTCCTCCTCCTCCCGGCTCAGGGACCGGCGCTCCATCAGCTCGTTGACATACAGCCGGTAGCCCTTGGCGGAGGGGACCCGTCCGGCGGAGGTGTGGGGCTGTTCCAGATAGCCCATCTCCGTCAGGTCCGCCAGCTCGTTGCGGATGGTGGCGGAACTGATCTTGCCGGGCATCCTCTGGGCGATGGCCTTGGAGCCCACCGGCTCCGCCGCCGCCACATATTCCTCCACCACGATCTTCAGTATCCGTTTTTTTCGATCGGTCAATTCCATATCGTTTTCTCCGTTAGCACTCCAACTTCCTGAGTGCTAAACGCAGTTTACCACCCCCTGCCGCCCTTGTCAAGTGGAAGCCTTTGAATTATTTGTAAACAAAGCCGGTTTTCCGCCGGGGAAATCGCCGAAGCGCCGCCGGTGGCGGATGAAGCGAGGCGATTTCGAGGAAGTGCCCCGGCTGGCGGGCATGGCACAATGCCTGCCAGTCGGCTGGCACGATGGTGGGCAGACGCGGGCCCCGCCCTACAGGAACGGGGGCCGGCAGGCCGTCCGTAGGGCCCGCTGCCCTCAGCGGGCTGCGTCACCCTGGGAACAGGGCGATTTCTCCCTTGTGGTGTCACGGCAGGGATACTTTTTGACAAGCAAAAGAGGAACGGCTGCGCCGTTCCTCTTTTGCTATTTGTATTATTCTATGCGAATATTACGCTTCGTATCAGAAGCTGACGTTCTCCGGGTCCGGCTTCTGGCAGGGCTTCACATCTGTGACGTACAGCACCGGGCCCTCGCCGTCGTAGGCCTGGCATTTTTCCTTCTTCACGGTGGCCTGGATCTCCACCCACTGGCGGTTTTTGAACTTCTCCAGCCCCTCCCCCTTGCACACCAGGGCCAGGAACTGCATGTCGTTGTTGCAGCACACCATGGCGAAGCGGCCGGGGCAGTGGATCCCCGGGAACTTCTTGGAGTGGCACATCAGCGCCTTATACCGCACGGTGACGCCGTCGTAGCGCTGGGGGTTGTCCATCATGTCCACATACCAGATGCCGTAGTCGTTGTCCGGCACGTCCAGGTGGCCGCCGGACAGGTCAAAGGGGGCCATGTCCTCGGTGACGTAGTCCTCGCTGGTGCCGTCGGTGTTCTCCAGATAGATGTCCGCCCGGCGGTTCACCATCCGCAGGTTCCGGCCCCGCAGGGCCTTGCGCAGCTCCTCATTGCAGCGGTTGAAGATGATCATGTCCGCGTTGAGAATTTTTTCCATCATCAGCTGGCCCATGTTCCGCAGATACGGCTCAAAGGTGGTGGCGTCCACCAGGCACATGATCTGATACAGGATCCAGTTGGCGGGCAGGCCCTCCCGGTACAGGGGCTCGAAGCTCCACATGCCGTTGAACTCGATGATCACCTGCTTGGGCCGGTACTGCTTTTCCAGCTTCTTGAAGAACTCCGGCGTCAGCTGGGCGGGATCGTCCACGGTGTAGGTAAAGACGTTGAATAGGGATTTGGGGTCGTACTCCGTCTCCCCCTCCTCGCAGCACAGCAGCAGCGTCCGGTCCTCGGCGGCGAAGCCGTCCTTCAGGATGCCGTTGATGAAGTCGGTTTTTCCGGCGTCCAGAAAACCGGTGATGAGATATACAGGAATGTCCATAGGCGTCTCCTTACAGGCCGAACAGGGTCTTCAGGCCGTCCTCCTTCAGCTGGGAGCCGATGACGCACAGGCGGCCGGTGTAGTCGGCGGCGCCGTAGCGCACCTCGTGCTCCTGGGGCACATAGTCAAAGTGCAGCCACTGGCCGTCGGCGGCGGGCACAATGCCCTTGGCCCGCAGGATGGCGCCGTATTCGCCGGAATCCAGGGCCGTCAGAATGCGGTCGATATCCGCCTGGGTGAACTGCTTGGGGGTCTCCGCGCCCCAGCTGGTGAACACCTCGTCGGCGTGGTGGTGATGGTGGTGGCAGGCGCACTCCGGATCGTCGCACTCGCCCTCGCCGTGATGATGGTGGTGATGCTCGTGCTCGTCGTGGTCATGGTCATGCTCATGATCATGGTCGTGATGATGGTGCTCGTGCTCGTCCTCATCCTCGTCATGATCATGATCGTGATGATGGTGATGCTCATGCGCATCCTCGTCATGCTCGTGATGATGGTGATGATGCTCGGCCTCCTCGGCCTCGTGCTCGGCCCGCATCTTCTCCAGCAGCTCGTCAGCCAGGGACACCTTCTCCACGGCGGCCAGAATGGCCTGACCGTCCAGCTGGTCCCAGGGGGTGGTCAGGATGGCGGCGGTGGGGTTCTTCTCCCGCAGCAGAGCCACGGCGGCCTCCAGCTTCTCCTGAGTCAGCTTCTGGGTCCGGGACAGGATGATGGTGCCGGCGGCCTCGATCTGGTTGTTATAGAACTCGCCGAAGTTCTTCATATACACCTTCACCTTGCCGGCGTCGGCCACGGTGACAAAGGAGTTCAGCTTCATATCCGGGATATCCGCCACGGTGTTTTCCACCGCCACGATGACGTCGGAGAGCTTCCCCACGCCGGAGGGCTCGATGAGGATGCGGTCCGGCTGGAACTGCTCCTTCACCTCCCGCAGGGCCTTGCCGAAGTCGCCCACCAGGGAGCAGCAGATGCAGCCCGAGGACATTTCGGAGATCTGGATACCGGCGTCCTTCAAAAAGCCGCCGTCGATGCTGATCTCGCCGAACTCGTTTTCGATCAGCACCAGCTTCTCGCCCTGATATGCCTCCTTCACCATCTTCTTGATGAGGGTGGTCTTACCTGCGCCCAGGAAACCGGACACGATGTCAATTTTTGTCATAACAGTACCTTCTTTTCTTCTCCCGCCGGGCGGGACATATTCTTTCTCCTATATCATAGCCTATTTTTTCAAAATTGCAAGGGGAGGGGAAAAAATTCACATTTCCGTCCGCATCACCGGCGGTTTGTCCCGCTTTTGCCGGGTTTTGTCCCGATTTTTCGGCGGGACAGGCCGGGACGGAAACAAAAGTGTAGCCATCCGGCGAAAAATACGGTATAATGGGGGAAAATCCAAAAAGTGAGGTATTTCCCCTATGTCCGTGAATCAGCAGCAGACCGGCGAATGGGCCCCCGATTGGGCTCCGGAAGCAGAGCCGGAATACACCTCCCGGCCCCGGCGCAGCCGGAAGCAGCGCCGCCCCAAGTGGCCCGGCGTGGTCCTGGCCCTGGTGTGCCTGGCCACCATTGCCGCCCTGGTGTGGCACTTCACCCGGCAGCAGGCAAAGCCCCTGGAGACGGCGGCGGGCTATATCGCCTCGGCGTCGGAAACGGCCCCCCTGTACGATGAGGAGGGCGCCGTTCTGGAGCAGCTGATCCGGGGCAGTCAGGTGAACTATGTGGTGGAGGAGGCCGACGAAAATCACCCGGACCAGGTTCGGGTGCCCCGGGAGGACGGCAGCTTCGGCTGGCTGGACCGGGCCAACCTCACCAGCGACGTCAACGCCGTGGTAACGCTGGAGACGGTGTATGTCCGCCGGGTCCAGAACCTGACGGACGGGGACGGGAACCCCACCGGCCCCCTGGTGCTCCGAGGCCAGGCCCTGACCGTTACCGGCTACCGGGGGCTGGCGGAGGACGGCAGCGTGGCCTATTACCAGGCGGAGGGGGGCTGCATCCCCGCCCGGTATGTCCGGCTGACGGAGGAGGAGGCCGCCGCGGCCTATGACGCGGATATGGCCCAGCTCCACGCCGACCGGGGCGACAGCTACGGCGGCGGCGACGCGGCAGGACTGGACTATGATGCCTATGAAAAGCCCAAGTTCGAGAACAACGTCATGCCCGGCACCGTGAAGGCCCTGTATCTGAACAACGAGGCCATCCGGAATCCGGAGGCCTACATTGCCGTGGCCGACGGCTGCGGCATCAACGCCTTTGTGGTGGACGTGATGGACGGCGGGGCCATTGGCTACGCCTCCCCGGTGATGCAGCAGTATTCCCCCAGCGCCTATGAGGACGCCTACAACACCTTAGAGGACTATCAGGCGGCGGTGCGGAAGCTGAAGGACGCCGGGTACTATGTCATCGGCCGGATCACCGTATTCAACGATCCCAACCTGGCCGCAGATCATCCGGAGTGCGTGGTGGCGGACCTGGACGGCAATCCGCTGAAGATCGGCGGCATGTACTGGCCCAGCGTATACAGCCGCTATGTGTGGCAGTATAAGGTGGACCTGGCCCTGGAGGCCGCCCGGACCATGGGCTTCAACGAGATTCAGTTTGACTATGTCCGCTTCCCCGACGGCACCTGGGACTATGACGAGGCGGGCACCATCGACTACCGCAACGCCAATGACGAGAGCAGGGCCCAGGCGGTGCAGCGGTTTTTGCAGTATGCCGCCGACCGGCTCCATGAGGCGGGGGTGTATGTCTCGGCAGACGTGTTCGGCGAGTGCGCCGAGAAATACGTCACCGCCTATGGCCAGTACTGGGCGGCCATCAGCGGCGTGATGGACGCCATCAGCGCCATGCCGTACCCCGATCATTATTCCGCCTCCGGCAGCTGGCTGCCCTGGGAGCATCCCTATGAGACCATGAAAACCTTCGGCGAAAAGGCCGCCGCCCGCCAGCAGGAGACCCCCTCCCCTGCCGCCGTGCGCACCTGGATCCAGTGCTACAACGCCATCCGGGAGCCTTATAACACCTATGGCCCCGACGAGGTGGCCGCCCAGATCCAGGCCCTGAACGAAACCGGCAACACCGGCGGCTACATGACCTGGAATGCTGCGTCCAGCCTGGACAAGTACCGCTACGTCAGCGGGGTGTTTGAATAAGGCAGAAAAGCGAAATTTGTCTGACAGGAGAGATCAAATTTTGCAAAAAATAATAGAGAATATGTCTGCACAGCCCGCCACGTGCGTAATCGCTTCTGTGCTGCTCTTTTTCTTCGCTGCGCTTGCGAACTATATATTAATGGATGGCCTGCTGGAAATGCACAGAAGTAAATCGGCCCTGAAAAAATTAAAGAAACAATATACATTTTTTCAAAAAATACGGCTTCTGCATTTCAAGGGCAATTGTCGTCATGCAGTCAAATTTTGTAACGGCATGATAATATATCAAAAGATTGGCTGGCTTTGCTTTGCAGTTTATCTGCTTGCAGGCTTACTTTATGCCTTTGATTTTTTCCCTGCCGCTGTCATTTCATGGCTCAGTATAGCAATCTTTTTTTGTTTTGATTTACCTTCAATTGTTATTAGTTGGGCTTTGTCAAGACCTTTGCTGTTCAGTCGGTCCAAGAAATTCAGTTTTGAGAAGTATCATAATACCGACAATCATGAAAGCCTTTTCTAAATGCGAGTGTCAGAAGCCACAGCCCGCCAAATTCAAGTTTGCCGGTTATCTTCAACCGGGCGTTTGAATAAGGAAGAAAATGGAATTTGATGGAGGTGCTTGGCGTGGAGATATCCGAAATTTCAAAAAACTATCAGGTGCGGAGGCTGGGCCGGGATGACGTGGACGCCATCTATGAGCTGTGCCGCGAAAACCGGATTTTTTACCGGTATCATGAGCCCTTTGTGACAAAAGAGAGCATACTGGACGACATGGAGGCCCTGCCGCCGGGAAAAAGCCGCGAGGACAAATATTACGTCGGCTTTTTCGACGGCGGGTCCCTGGCGGCCATTATGGACCTGATCCTGGGCTATCCCGAAAAAAACACCGCCTTCATCGGCCTGTTCATGACCGACGTGCGGTATCAGCACCGGGGCGTGGGTTCACAGATCATCAGCGGGCTTGCGGCGTATCTTTCCGCCTGCGGCTGCGGGAAAATACGCCTGGGGGTGGACAAGGGCAATCCCCAGAGCCACGCCTTCTGGACGAAAAATCGTTTCCAGACCATAGGCGAGGCCCGGTACATTGTCATGGAGCGGGAGATATGACGCACAGGCGGGAGAGCCGGAAACAGGAGGAGAAAAGATGCTGCTGAAAATCACAGACGGTCAGGCGCTGGACGAGAGAAAGCTGATGGATGTCTACGCCGAAAGCAACCTGGAAAACACGGACTTTTTCTGCCCGGAGGAGCCGGACAAGGAGGCAGCCGTCCGCATGGTGGAGTCCGGATTTCTGGACTTTCTGAAAAACGAGTTCTTCAAGGAGCCGGAGGCCATTTGCTGGGCCCTTGAGGAGGACGGCGTGTGGGTCAGCGCCCTGAGGATCTGCAGGATTCCGGAGGGGCCGTATTACCTGGAGGCCCTGGAGACGCGCCCGGACCGGAGACGGCAGGGATACGGCGTCCGGCTCCTTTCGGAGGTCCTGGACGCAATGAAAGCGGAGGGACCGTTCCGGCTCTGCGACTGCGTGGGGAAAAAGAACGCCGCATCCCTGAAGGCCCACGAAAAATGCGGCTTCCGTATCGTGTCGGAAAAGGGCTGCGATTACCTGCATCAGGAGGCGGATGACCGGGATTTCGGGCTGGAATACCGCTATGAAAGGCCGTGACGGCTTTGAACAACAAAAGCACCAGGCAGGGGCAGGCCCTGTCCGGTGCTTTTGTTATGCAATCAGCTGTGCATGGGGCAGCCGTGGGAGGTGGGGCCCCGGCGCTGGGCACGGACCTGGATCATCTCACCAGCGATGCTGACGGCGATCTCCTCCGGCGTCACCGCCAGGATAGGGGTGCCGATGGGGGTGTGCACCAGGTCGATGGAGGACTGGTGGATGCCCGCCTCCAGCAGCCGCTGATTCACCGATGCGGTTTTCCGCCGGGAGCCGATGACCCCCACATAGGCGAAGGGGCCCCGAAGGGTCTGCTCCTCCACCTGGAAGTCCCGGACATGGCCGCTGGTCATGATGACCACAAAGTCCTCGTCGGTGATGGTCAGATAGTCGGAAATGCGGGTGAAGTCCCCGCAGATCACCTGCTCCGCCGTGGGGAACAGGGAGGTGTTGGCCAGCTCCGGCCGGTCATCGAACACCACCGGGCGGAAGCCGATGGTGGTCAGCAGGGGGCACAGGGCCTGGGAGATATGCCCCGCGCCGAACAGCAGGGCCCGCTGGCCGATGGGCAGGGGCAGGGAGATATCCCCCGCCGCCATGGAGAAGCCCGGGGTCCGCAGGGCCTGGGCGGTATCCTCCGGCAGGCTGCCGGAAACCACGCTCTCCCGGTCCAGCAGCGCCGGGGCGGAGCCGTCCGTCCGCAGGATCAGCCAGCCGGGCTGGGCGGCGGTGAGCCGGTCCAGCGCCGTTTCCAACACACTCTGCCAGAGGGTGTCCTCCGGGGAGATGAACTGAAACAGTACCGTCACATCCCCGCCGCAGGCCATGCCGAGACTGTCCGCCCCGGCTTGCGTCAGGGCGAAGTGCTGCATCTGGGAGCGCTGCTCCTTCAGCAGGGACAGAGCCAGCAGCTCGGACTGCCGCTCTACCTGCCCGCCGCCGATAGTGCCCGTTAGCTGACCATTCACACCCACCAGCATTTGACTGCCGGGGCCGCGGGGGGCGGAACCTTGTTCTGCGACGATGGTGACCAACACCACACTCCGGTGGGCGTTCAATTCCGCCAGTGCTCTGGATAAAATAGTCCGCATGGCGCGCTCCTTTCTGACAGACGATCCGAACTCTGTATTTTATTGTGAACTTGATGGTAGTCTATTATGCTTTTCTTGGAATGTCAAGCGGAGACGGGGGAGTGCGGAACGGAAAAACAGGCTGAGACCGCAGTCTCAGCCTGTTTGGTTCACGGGTCCGGATCAGTACATCAGCTTGATGTAATCCTCCACGTCCTGACGGGTGCCGGTGAAGGGACCCGGCGTCTCCATTTTCAGGGAGACCAGAGCGGTGGCGGTCTGAAGAGCGGTGGGAATGTCCTTGGTCAGCCGCTCATTGATGTACCCGGCAAAGGTGGTGTCGCCCCGACCGGTGCGGCCGGAGAGATTCCGGGCCTTGATGGGGCAGGTGTAGATCTCGTGACCGTCATACACCAGCACCTCCGTGTTGTGGGTAATTAAAATCTCCTTGGCGCCCCAGCCGTAGAGGACCTTGGCGGCCTCCGCCCGGTCTGTCAGGCCGGTGAGGATCTCCGCCTCGGCGGCGTCGGTCTTGAGGAAGCGGATGTAGGGAAGCAGCTCCTTCTTTTCCTTCCAGTCATGATACACCATGCCGCCGTTTTCCACCCAGCGCAGCATGGTCTGCACGTCGATGGCCACCATGGCATGCTTGGCGGCGAAGGGGATCATCTCATTGGGGATGTCGCCGCCGGCCAGACCGGCCAGATGCCAGATGGCGGCATCAATCTGATCCACCGGCACCTCGTCGGTGGTGTAGGGGGCGATGAGGCTGTCCACAGTGGAGGTCCGGCGCTCCCGGTCCGCCGTGTGGTAGACGTTTTTCGTCACAAAGGAGTGGGGGCTGTTCAGGGGGAACACGCTGATGGAGGGAGCCTTCTCGTGGAAGGCCGCCGTCACGTCCAGTTGGCTGAGGTCCGCCTTGGGCAGGACGGCGATCTTATGTCCCATATTGGCTGCCGCGCAGCCGGAATAATACACCGCGCCGCCGACGGCCTGGACGACAGTGCCGTCAAAATCCACGTTGGTGTCCTGAGCAACCTCGCCGATGATGAGAGAGTCGAATTTTTCCATAACGATCATCCATTCCGCCGCCCTGCGCCGGCACAAGAAGTTGATGGGGCGTTCCGTCCGCAGGGCAGAAAAGCTGACGGACCGCCTGCTGAGATACAAGGGAAAATAAAGTCGGATCAGAGAACTCAAACGTTTGCGCTGCTTACTGCCATCAGTATAATAGGTGAGGAACAAAAAGTCAACGGTTTTAGCGGCTTTGAACATCAGCCACCGTCATTCCGCGGGAAACCGGAAATTCTTTGCGGGAGGCCTGGAAAAAAGGATTGTAAACAGCGGGAAAACCGTGTATAATAACCGCAAAGCGGCGGAGGATCTCCGCCATGCGGCTGACAACAATCATCCCTGGTCCAACTACCTGCTGGGGAAGCTGTACCTCATTGGCAACGACGTTCCCAAAGACGAAGAAGCGGCCTGGAACTGCTTCCGGATGGCGAATGCGTATGGTCATCCCTATGCTCGGTATGTTCTGGAACGCCAAGAGCAGTGGCAGCGTCCAGAACTGCTGCTGACAGTGTCCCGCCTGCTCTACCACATGAGCAATATCTTCTGGGACAACGCGCCTGCTCCGCCCGCACAACCCAGGCTACACATCGACCGCAAGCGAATGCAGGAACTCCAGGAGATGCGGATCGCCCTGGGGCATCAGCCTGACGACCATGAAGAAGAGCAAACGCAAACCTGGGGCGGCATGACCATGAAGGGGTGGTAAGCGCTCAGATCCTGCACCGCCTAAAACAATAATAAACGCTGGGCGGATTCTGAACACTTGATAACTTTCTGATA
>ERZ779861.3972-NODE-3972-length-11595-cov-2.803380_pt1 | contig 11595 bp, 6 predicted proteins | sample MGYA00511558_ERZ779861 | MGnify/ENA primary metagenome ERZ779861 (study PRJEB29588, sample SAMEA2163432) | human gut metagenome | biome: human gut; feature: human-associated habitat; material: faeces | place: Denmark | collected 2008/2010 ... | reverse complement strand
ACCGGATCGACGAGAAATTCTATCCGGAGATTGCCGCCAACCGGGCGCAGGTTCAAGAGTGGATTGATTTGTATGCCGTAAACGAAATAACCGATAATCTGACTATTATTGGCTTTGACGTTCCACCTTCTATAGACTTTTTGAAACAAAATTTATATTTGTTGATTGACACAAAATATTTTTCTAATGATTTTAAAGAACGGTTAATTGCAGATATTGAAAATCTAGATACCACAACGAATGGAGTCATGGTAAAAAGCGACAACTATCAAGCTCTATCCTTGCTGTCTAATCGCTACTGCCGAAGTATCGATTGTGTGTATATAGATCCGCCTTATAATACAGACGCAAGCAAAATAGCGTATAAAAACAATTACGAACATTCGTCTTGGTTGTCATTAATGTGCGATAGAATTATAGCAGGAAAATATTTTTTGAAAAATGCTGGTATTCAAGCAACAGCAATTGATGAATATGAATTAAAAGAACTCTATGCTTTACTGCAAGATATTTTTGGCAGAGACAATAATGCCGGTCTCGTTGCAATAAGGAGCAATCCTTCTGGTCGTCCTCGTGAAGATGGATTGGCCTTGGCTCATGAATATACTATCGTATCCAAAAATTCTTCCGAATCCAAAATTGCAAAAATCGGAAGAAGCGACGAACAAACTTTACGTTATGATAAGTGGGATGAACAGGGGCGCTACGAACAAAGAAATTTCCGAAGAGAGGGTTCCAATTCGGATCGGACAGATGGCTTGAGACAATGGTATCCAATCTATGTCAATAAAGCGTCTTTGAAACTTAGAGTTCCGGAAATGACATGGAATAATCTGACAGAACTTTGGGAGTTACATGAACAGCCATCCATAGATGAAGAGGTTATTTACCCAATCACTGATGAAGGAATTGAAAAAAATTGGCGATGGAGTTGGGAAAACGTTAAAAAAGACTACTCTCAATTTTATGCAATACGTCAAAAAAGTGGACTGCAAATTTACTATAAATTCAGGCCCAATGAAGATGGAATTACCCCATTGACCTTTTGGGAGGATAAGAAGTATTCTGCAGTTGAGTACGGAACAAAATTATTAAAGGATATTTTACCCAATAACCCTTTTAAATATCCCAAATCACTGTATGCAGTCGAAGATATGCTTGCAATTCTTGGTTTGAAAAATGGAGTTGGCTGTGTCTTGGATTATTTTGCTGGCTCAGGTACAACCGGACATGCTGTTATTGAATTGAATCGAAACGATGGTGGATCGCGACGGTACTTGCTTATTGATATGGGTGAATACTTTGATTCTGTGACATTGGCACGCATGAAGAAAGTTATTTATTCAAATTCTTGGAGAGCCGGCAAACCGCAAAAACGAGATTCTGGTGTTTCTCAAATTATGAAATATTTTGAAATGGAGAGCTACGAAGATGCGCTTTCCAATATCTCTTTGTTGCCGGATGAAGAATCAAATCAGATGACGATGAAATTCGGCGACGAATATCTGATCAAGTACATGCTTGACCTGGAGGCCAAGGGCAGTATCCTGAATCTGGAGGCTTTCCGCGATCCGTTCGACTATCAGCTGAATGTCACCGAAAAGAATGAAACAAAACGCGTCACCGTAGACGTTGTCGAAACCTTCAATTACCTGATCGGGCTGACCGTCACGCATATGTCCGCCCGCAAGATATTCAGGGCGACGCCCGACCAGGAGGGCGAATATGAGGGGGCGGTGAAACTCGCGTTGGATGACAATGGAACTTATTGTTTCCGGCAGATCGAAGGCAAGCTCCCGGACGGCAGACGGACTCTGGTCATCTGGCGCAATGTCACCGATAACCTGGCGGAAAGCAACGCCGCGCTCGACGCCTATTTTACCCGCAATCGAATCAATCCCGCCGATCGGGAGTATGACGTCATCTATGTCAACGGCGATAACAATCTTGAAAACCTCAGAACCGATCACGAAAGCTGGAAAGTGCGCCTGATCGAAATCGAATTCAAGCAGAAGATGTTCGAGGAGGCCTGACATGGGAGCGATAAGAGAAATCACAGTAAAGGGCTTCAAATCCATTCGGGAACTTGATAATTTCAAGTTGAACCCTTTAAATATCATCGTGGGCGCAAACGGAGCAGGAAAAAGCAATTTAATTCAGGTATTCCGCATGTTGCTGGCCATGACGCAAAAGAACTTTCAAACCTTCATCGCGTCAAATGGCGGTGCGGATGCCTTTCCCTATAATGGTTTGAAAAATACACCGCAAATTGATATCGGCTTTGAATTTGCGTCAGAAAGTGTGAATGCAAAAGGTCCAAATTATTATAATTTTACTCTTTCCCCTACCGTAGACGAAAAATTTCTGATTCATGAATTCAGACGGTATCATACACACCCGCCCAAGTCTTACGGCCCTCCATCCGAAGAGAGCCGTCTTTATGATATGCGCAATGAAAAATCTTCTAACGGCCAATGGAACGGAGTCGGACACTTTGTCTATGATGCGATTTCCCGCTGGATGGTTTATCATTTTCATGATACCAGCGCAAATGCTCCAATGCGCCGTTCCTCGGGGATTGAAGATTACGCAAAGCTCCGCGGCGATGCGGAGAATATTGCGGCATTTCTGTATGACCTGAAAAATCAGGAGATATGCCAAGATGATCCATTTGAAAGTCCCGAAAAAGACAAGCGGCGGAGCTACCGGAATATTGTCAATGCCGTAAAATCAGTCATTCCGTTCTTTGAAGATTTTCGGTTGGATAAAATTACACTGGGAGAAGCAGAAAAGGTAAAACTCTCCTGGAAACAAATCGGTTCGGATTATCCAATGCAGCCTTACCAGCTCTCTGACGGTTCCATCCGTTTTATCTGTCTGGCGACCGCGTTGCTCCAGCCGAATCCACCGTCAACCATCATTATCGATGAACCGGAGCTGGGACTGCACCCGGAGGCCATCGGGATATTGGCGGAATTGATTAAAACAGCGGCAAAACAGACGCAGGTGATCGTGGCGACGCAATCACCGTTGCTGCTGGATCAATTTGCCGTCGAAGATATCATTGTCGCCCGCCGCAAAGACGGCGCGTCAACCTTTGAGCACCTGAAAGAAGAAGATTATACCGCATGGCTGGAAGATTATTCAGTCGGCGAACTCTGGACAAAGAACGTGATTCAGGGGGGAACATCCCATGAGTAATCCGCTCAACGTTACAGTTCTTTGCGAAGGTCAGACAGAGCAGAAATTCATCAAGGAAGTGCTGGCCCCTTATCTTTGGAGTAAAGAAATCTATATGACTCCAATTGTAATCTCCAAAAAAGGAGAAAAAGGCGGAGATGTCAAATTCCAACGGGTCCAAAATGATATTGCGGCATCTTTACGGCAACCCAATGTGTCCATTGTCACGACGTTTGTCGATTATTACGGCCTGAAAGAATGGCCGGGGAAAGACACTGTGCCGCATAATTCGACGCCTCCGCAGATTGCGGAACACCTGAACAATGCGGCAAAGGAAATTATTTGCCGAACTTATGGCGACTTAAATCCGCAGAATCGTTTTATCCCATTTATGGCGGTACACGAATTTGAGGCCTTATTATTTTCCGACAGTCAGGTTCTCGGGGAGGCTTTAAATATCGACCGGACGGATATCGATCAAGTCCTGTCTGCTTGCGGTTCCCCCGAACACATCAACAACAGTCCCCAGACAGCGCCGGCAAAACGTCTGCTCAGCTGGACAAACCAGACTTACAAAAAGACAACGGACGGCATTGCCATCGCAAAGGAAATCGGCATCGACCGCATGAGAGAGAAATGCCCGCTATTTCATGCTTGGTTGCTTCACATAGAAGAGTTGCAGGTACAATAAATGGCGACAAGAAAACAAAAAACACAACCGGTAGCTTTCCAGGAGCAGTTGGTGCTGTTCCGCTACTTCCTCAATCAGTTCGGTCGGGAAGCACTCGGCGATTTCGCAAAAAAATTGAATACGCCCGATGCGGAAGGGTATGACGACAATCAGAATACACTGTTCTACGTCTATCTGCGGGACTTCTGCCGGAAGCTGAAAATCAGCAAAGACCAGTTGCGCGTTTACGATGAAAACATCTGCCGCCACATCAAACGGATCGGCACTCTGCGCGGAGGAATCACGCTCAAATATTTTCAGTATCTTTCGTTATTGTTCACGGAAATTTATCTGGATAAATATTTTACGGACAAAGCCGGATTCGCGGCAGAACTGAACGCCTTTCTGTCGGATATCACAGCGCAATCCATGTTCCGGCTGGATATTGCGCCGTATACGGAAAAGACACTGAACAAGCTGGCTTTCATGTGTGCCACCGGGAGCGGGAAAACGCTCATCATGCACATCAATATCCTGCAGTTCCTGCATTACCTGAAACGCGCCCAACGCCAGAACAGCCACATTGCAATCAACAAAATCATCGTGCTTGCGCCAAATGAAATGATGGCTCTGCAGCATCTCGACGAATTGAAGCTCTCCAGCATCGCCGCCGATCTGTTCCGAAAGGACGACGTCCTGAGCGTCCGCAATGCCGATGTCATCGTTATCGATATGAATAAGCTCAAGGAAGAAGGCAAGGTCAAAACGGTCTCGGTCGATCAGTTCGAGCAGAACAATCTCGTCCTGGTCGATGAAGGCCATCGCGGCATGTCCGGCAACGTCTGGTATGATTATCGCACCAGGTTGTCGGCAGACGGCTTTGCGTTCGAGTATTCCGCGACTTTCAAGCAGGCGCTGAAATCCGGCAATGCCGGCGCCGGCCGGCAGTTGATGGATGAATACGGCAAGTCCATCATCATGGACTATTCCTACAAATACTTTTATTCGGACGGCTACGGCAAGGATTACCGCATCTACAACCTGAAAGAAGGCATCGACGAAGAAACCCGCCACATTTACCTCATCGGCTGTCTGGTCTCCTACTATCAGCAGTTAAAGGTATTTCTGAGCGGCAGAAACGAATTCCAGCCCTACCTGATCGAAAAGCCGTTGCTGGTTTTTGTCGGCAACCGGGTCACGGCTTCCACCTCGACCGCCGAGCTGACGGACATCGAGGAGGTTTTGGGCTTCCTTGATAAATTCCTGCGGAACAGATCGAAAACGATTGACCGGATTAACGCCTTGTTTCATGATGATACCGGCCTGGTCGACGGTTACGGCAATGAACTGTTTCTTCAGGCTTTCCGGCCGCTGAAGGAACTCTTCGGAACCAGTCACCTCGATGCAGCGGCAGTATATGCCGATATGCTCCGGCTGCTGTTCAACACGGAAACCGTTTCCGATGAACCGAGACTGCATGTGGAAGACTTGCGCCAGGTTTCCGGAGAAATCGCCCTCAAAGTCGGCAATGATGGAAAATATTTCGGCGTCATCAGCATCGGAGACACGAAAGCGTTGACCAGGCTCTGCGAAAAGAACGGCATCGTTACCCGAAGCGAGGAATTCATCACAGAGTCGTTTTTCCGGAACATCAACCGCAAGGATTCGACAATCAATGTTCTCATCGGTTCGCGCAAGTTCACCGAAGGCTGGAACAGCTGGCGCGTTTCCACGATGGGCCTGATCAACTTCGCCAAAGGCGAAGGTTCCCAGGCAATCCAGCTCTTCGGCCGCGGAGTCCGGCTGCGCGGTTACGAAGGCTGCCTGAAACGAAGCCGGTATGTGGATATTCCCGCACATCCCAAATTCATCTCCTCGCTGGAAACGCTGACCATATTCGGGATCAAAGCGAAATACATGGAGGAGTTCAAGGAATATCTGGAAACGGAAGACGTTCCGGCGAATGACAATATCCATGAATTCCGTCTGCCGGTCGTCAACCGTTTCGATCAACTGAACGGCCGGAAACTGCATGTGCTCAGACTTCCTCCTGACAGGAATTTCAAAAAGCAGGCAGCCCGTTTGTGTCTTGACGTACCGGATAACGGCCTGACGGCTTATCTGGCGCAAAACAGGATCGTCATCGATTGCCGGGCCAAAGTACAGACCATCGATTCGACTTTCAGCCTCAGTATGATCTCGCAGGCGGAGGAACACTCCATCCCGGCGGAATATCTGGAGTTCCTGGATTATGACCGCATCTTCGAAGAACTTGAAGAGTTCAAAAACGAAAAATATTTTTTCAATATTTCGATTGACCGGAAGCGCCTGAAAAGCATCCTGCAAACCGAAGGCCTGTACGCCCTGATTATTCCGGCCAACCATCTGCAGATCGACTCCATTGAAAAACTGCATGCGGCTGCCGATTATTGCATCATGGTCCTGAAGAGTTATATGGAAAAGTTTTTCAAGTACCATAAGGACAAGTGGGAAAGTCCGTTCCTGAGTTATCAGGAACTGACGCCGAACGACCCGAACTTCGTTCAGGAATATACCCTGAGCTACACAAGCCCGTCTTCGGAAGATAAAACCGCCGATGAACTGGAGGTTTTCCTGGATGAACTGGAAAAGCTGCTGCTTGACTCCAAAGGCATTCCCGGATATAAGCGGGATTTTAACAACCGGCTGACTGCTTTCGACTTCCGGCATCACTTGTATGCGCCGTTAATCTGCATGAAAGGAAATGGACTGCAAATTCAGATTTCTCCGGTTTCCCTGAATGAAGACGAAAAACTTTTTGTCGATCTCCTGAAGGAATATACCGAGAAACATACGGAAGAACTTGACGGAAAAGCCTTCTATCTCCTGCGTAACAAAAGCAAAGCGGGGATCGGTTTCTTCGAGGCCGGTAACTTCTATCCGGATTACATCCTCTGGATCGATACGCCGGAGAAACAGTACATCAGCTTCATCGATCCGAAGGGGCTGCTCAATGTCGCATGGGATGATCCCAAAATCCGTTTCTATCAAACGATCAAAGAACGTCAGAATATCACGGTTCCTCCGGAAGACAAGCGCATCATCCTCAACTCATTCATCATGTCGGGGACCGCTCCGGGCGAACTGCGCAACCGGTGGCTGGGAACGGATAAAGAGGACTGGACGGCACGAAATGTCATGTGCCTTGCCCACCCCGATTGTGTTGAAACCATGTTTAAAAAAATATTTTCAGAATAGAAAGAAATCAGAATGAGCCTGACTATTACACCACGGTCACTGGATACCAATATTAAAGAACTTCTGGAGGGAGTGAACTCCACAAGAATTCAACTGCCAGAATTTCAACGGAGCTGGACTTGGGATGACAATCGTATACGAGGTATCCTGGCAACGTTGTCTCAAGGCTATCCAATGGGCGCAATCATGCAATTGCAATACGGGAACAAAAATATTCGTTTCAAATATCGTACAATAGAAGGTGTTACGACTCCGCAGCAGGAACCGGATTATCTGATACTGGATGGCCAGCAACGCCTGACTTCAATATTCCAATCCACTTTTTCCTGTCATTCAGTCACAACCAGAACTGAAAAGAAAAAGGAAATTCAGCGCTTTTATTATTTAGATATCAACCGTTGTCTTGATGCAAACGAAGACCGCATTGATGCTGTATTATCGATACCCGAAGATCGAAAATTAAAAGCAAATTTTGATCGGGATATTCTTCTTGACCTTTCAAGCAGCGAATTGGAATATCAGTCAGAAATGTTTCCCTTTAACATTGTCTTCAACAGCAGTATGCTTATGAACTGGGTTCTGGGCTATATCCAGCATTGGAATAATCCGGATGCCCAAAAGAAAATCAATCGTTTTAAAGAAGAAGTTCTGGATACAATAATCGCTTACAAACTTCCTGTTATTACCTTAGATAAAATGACCCCACGCGATGCCGTTTGTAAAGTATTTGAAAATGTAAATACTGGCGGTGTCGCATTGAATGTATTTGAACTGGTTACTGCATCATTTGCCACCTGCGACTTCAACTTGCGTAAAGACTGGGAAGTATGCAGGGATATCATCTGGGGGAAGAGTGAGCCGCTAAACACAGACATTATGTACGGTGTTGATGAAACGTCATTTCTTACGGCAATAACCTTATTTACGACTTTCAAATCTGGCGGAGCAACCTCTTGCAAGAAAAAAGACGTATTGAGTCTGGAATTCGAAGACTATCAGAAGAACAAACAGCATGTATTGGATGGATATAAACTAGCACGCAAATTCCTGCTCAACCAATGCGTCTTTCGCAAACGTGATTTACCGTATACTACGCAGCTTGTTCCACTGGCGGCAATCTGCGCGGAAATAGGAAAAACCATTTTTGAACAGCCAAGGACTCAAAAAATTCTTGCAACCTGGTATTGGTGCGGTATCATGGGAGAAATGTACGGCAGTGCAAATGAAAGCCGCTATGCCAACGATATTGAAGATGTGGTTGCTGTAATTCGAAATCAGGAGTCACTGAATAGAACAATTCGTGATGCCTATTTCTCTTCAACGCGATTACTTTCCCTGCAAACCCGCCAGAGTGCCGCTTACAAAGGAATCATGGCACTAATCTATCAAGAACGCTGCCAAGACTTTGTCAGAGGAACGCCGATGGATGCCGCCAAAAGTATGGATGAGTCGCCGGATATTCATCATATTTTCCCCGAGGCCTACTGCAAAAAGCAAGGTTATAAATCAGAAAAGTGGAATTCTATCGTCAACAAGACGCCTTTACTTCCAGAATCCAATCGCTTCATCGGAGGAGATGCACCCAGTATCTATTGTCGACACATTATGAGAAAAGCGGAGATATCAGAAACAGACCTACGTAATCGTATAGAGTCACATTCCATCAATTATGACATGCTTTTCGCTGATGATTTTGAACATTATTTTATTGCTCGTGCTCAAAAACTACTTGCCATTATCGAGAAGGCCATGGGAAAAAATATTTCAGATAAAAACTCCGAACAGACCATCCAGCAATTCGGCTGTTCTTTGGAAAACAATGATGGACCACTGCCTGTTATCAATTGAATTCAGATGCGATATCATGCTCCAACCACATCCAAACACCCGAGCGATATTGACGTGAGGCAGAGCGGTCGGCGATTTTGTGCCAACTCGAAACTTGATCCAAGTTGAAAATAACAGACGCTGTGATATCTGCTTTTTAAAGATATTATTAAAGTTCGGACAGTGGGCCCCAAATTCATGACCGACAATGAATTTAGCTCAAAGTTTCGCTAAGAGAAAAGATACTTTATCATGACTTACAAGCCCCCGTTTACGATATCGGCCAAAGCGATTTCGATGATTGCGGAGATTTCCGCGCTCATTGAACGTTACGCTATTCGTTTGGAACAGCATGATGCTCTGAAGCTGCGCAAAGCGAATAAGATCAAAACGATCCAATCGTCGCTGGCAATCGAAGGAAATACGCTTTCCGAGAATCAGGTCACCGATATTCTGGACGGGAAAAAAGTCATTGCTCCCCTCCGGGAAATTCAGGAGGTCAGAAACGCCATCGCCACTTACGACCTTTTTCCGCAGCTTGATCCGTTCTCGGTCAGTGACCTGCTGAAAGCTCACGGCGTCATGATGTCGGCTTTGGTCGATGAGGCAGGAAAATTCCGCCATGGCGGAGTCGGTGTATTTGCCGGAAAGCAGGCCGTCCATATCGCTCCACCTGCAGAACGTGTACCAACCTTGATCGCCGACCTTTTCGACTGGCTGAAAAATGCTGAGGATCATCTGCTGATCCGCAGTTGTGTTTTTCACTACGAATTTGAATTCATTCACCCCTTCGCCGACGGCAATGGACGTATGGGGCGGCTCTGGCAGTCTTTGATCCTTACCCGGCTGAATCCGGTGTTCCAGCACCTGCCGGTTGAAACCATGGTGCATGATAATCAGCAGCAGTATTATCAGGCGCTCAATGCCAGTACCGAAAGCGGCAACTCCGGAATCTTTATTGACTTCATGCTCCATGAGTTGCTTCAAGCCCTCAAACTGCATCAGATGCCGCTAACTGGCGGAGTAACTGGCGGAGTAACTGGCGGAGTAAACCAACAGGATGTATTTGAGTTCATCCAACAGAACCCCGGTTTACGGGCAAACGCCATCGCTGCGGAACTCTCCATCTCTAAACGGTCTGTGGAACGCCATCTAAAGCGCCTCAAAGAGGAGAATATGATTGAGTTTCGCGGTGCTCCCCGCAACGGTGGATACTACAGGAAAGAGGACGGAAAAGATTTCGGCTTTCACAGTTGAACGATCCTTCTTTTCATGTTATATTTACCTTATGCAACAGAACAAACCTGATAAGAGAATACGGTTCTTCCGGTCATGAATCATAAAAATAACAAGGGTGTCGGGGTCCGTCTGGTTCTTAGGGAGAGGAAACCATGAGTAAAATCTCCATCCGTTTTTTTGATGACCGTGAGGTGCGGGCAATCTGGGATGACGAACATTCCCAATGGTATTTTTCGGTATTGGATATTGTAGGTGTTCTTAACGATCAATCTGACTACGAGAAAAATCGCAACTACTGGAAATACCTGAAAGCCAAGCTGAAGAAAGAAGGGAATGAACTGGGTAGTGACACTACCCAGTTGAAATTGACAGCTCCCGATGGTAAGAAACGCTGCTCCAATGTTCTCAATTATGAGGGGATCATTGCGCTTGCCAAAGTATTTCCGTCCAGTAAAGCGAACCGTTTTATCGAGTGGTTCATTTATAGCGACGAAACTATCGACGGCAAAAGCAAGCAGAAAGCGTATGCCCTGTTTGAAAGTTCTTTCATCGACAGCATCGAAGTCGGTACGGTGAAAGGATTGCAGCAGATCCACGCCTATCTCTTCGGCGGGCTCTACGACTTTGCCGGTCAGATCCGTACCGTGAACATCTCCAAAGGCGGTTTCACTTTCGCACCGGCCATGTTTCTGGCGGAATCCCTGAGAAACATTGAATCCATGCCGAACGACACCTTTGACGCCATTCTCAATAAGTATGTGGAGATGAACGTTGCGCACCCGTTCCGAGAGGGCAATGGCCGAGCCACCCGCATCTGGCTGGATCTGATGTTGAAAAAATATCAGAAGCAATGTGTGGATTGGAGCCGGATCAACAAACGGGATTACCTGCAGACTATGACCCGCAGCGTCGCCGACAGCACTCCGATTAAAAACTTGGTTCGGAACGCGCTGACGGATCAGATTGATGACCGTGAAATGTTCATGAAAGGCATCGATTACTCCTACTATTACGAAGAAGCCGACGACCTGGAGCAGTCCTGAAACCGTTGCGCTCTCCCCCTCCCCTCCCCTGCCCAGTCCGACCGACGTTTACTCCACCGGCTTATCCATACCAAGGATCGGCAGAGCAGAACGAACCTGTGCCAGAATCTTACGAATTTCACTCAACGGAAGTCGGGCAAGCAGTTCATTCAGTTCCTGCCGTTCCGGTTCCACGGGCGGCGGGAGCTGTTGCGGAGCGGCATTCAGAAAGTCGGGAAGCTGGATCAAATATTTCTCTTTGGCTTCACGGTCGGCATGAGCCTGATAATGTTTGGTCATTTCCGGACTCATATGCCCCAGCACCGATTGCACGATCGGCAGCGGGATGCGATACTCTCCGGCCAGGTAGGCGAAAGTATGGCGCAGGCTGTGAACGTCTTTCGAACTGACCGAACGGCT
>ERZ779861.3969-NODE-3969-length-11604-cov-5.969521_pt1 | contig 11604 bp, 9 predicted proteins | sample MGYA00511558_ERZ779861 | MGnify/ENA primary metagenome ERZ779861 (study PRJEB29588, sample SAMEA2163432) | human gut metagenome | biome: human gut; feature: human-associated habitat; material: faeces | place: Denmark | collected 2008/2010 ... | reverse complement strand
AAATGAAGAGAAAATATTAGGAATAGATTGGAAACAAAGTATGGCAAGAAAATATACTAGTATTAGTAACAAATTAAATATAATAGCAAAAACAAAGGAAAACTACATAATATTGGTAAATGGAAAAAAGAATTATATGGATATGGTAAATAAATATATAGAAAAATGGTTGCAAAAAAATAGAATACAAAATGAAATTAAAATAATAAATTGTTATGAAATAACAGAGTTTAATTATAATATAACAGCAATATTAGATTCACATGATAAAATGATAAATACATCTGGAGAAAAGGAAATACAAGAAGTGTTTGAAGACTACGGAAAAACAAAAGCGAAGAAAGCATAGTATAATATCTTACTAAATATAATTGACGAATATTTTTTTATGATATAAAATATGAAAAGAAAAAAATGAAAGGAAAGTGAAATTATATGGAAGAAAAACTTTTGGCAACAAAGGAAATTTTAAAAAAATATGGTCAAGAGCATTTATTAGAAAATTATGAAAATCTATCAGAAGAAAATAAGAATGTTCTACTAAATGATATATTAACAATAGACTTTGGAGAGATTGCAGAATTATATGAACAAACAAAACATAAGGTTGAATTTGAAAATTGTAAAATTGAGCCAATAGATCATGTCGAAAAGGCAAAGCTTTCTGATGAAGAGTTAAGGAAGTATTCTGAAATAGGAATTCAAGAAATAAAAAAAGGGAAACTTGCAGCTGTAACAATGGCAGGAGGACAGGGAACTAGATTAGGACACAATGGACCAAAAGGAACGTTTGACCTAGGATTGGAATCACACAAATCAATTTTTGAGATATTATGTGACACTCTAAAATTAGCTAAAAAACAATATGATGTTGTAGTTCCATGGTATATAATGACAAGCGACGAAAATAATGATGAAACAGTTAAATTTTTTGAAGAAAATAACTACTTTGACTATCCAAAAGAAGCTATAAAATTTTTTATACAAGGAAAAATGCCAATGGTAGACAAGCAAGGCAAAATCTTATTAAATGAAAATGGCTTAATAAAACAAGCAGGAGCAGGACATGGAGCTATTTTTGAAGCAATGAGAAAAAATGGTATTATATTTGAAATGCAAAATAAAGGTATAGAATGGGTATTTATAGGTGGCGTGGACAATGTTTTAGTAAAAATGGTAGATCCTGTATTAATAGGTCTTTCAGTAGAGAAAAAAGTATTAGCTGCAGGTAAAAGTGTTGTTAAAGCAAATGCACACGAAAAAGTAGGTGTTTTTTGTAAAAAGGATGGTAAACCAAGTGTTATAGAATACTCAGAAATATCTAATGAGCTTGCAGAAGCAGTTGACAAGAACGGAGAGTTGCTATTTGGGGAATCTCATATTCTTTGTAATCAATTTAATATAAAAATTTTAGAGGAATTAGCCAAAGACAAATTACCTTATCATGTTGCATTTAAAAAAGCAAGCTATATGGATGAAAAAGGCAATGTTATAAATCCAACAGAGCCAAACGCATATAAATTTGAAGCATTCATATTTGATGCATTTTCATCTATTCCAGAAATGCTAGTTATGAGAGTGAAAAGAGAAGAAGAATTTGCACCTGTAAAAAATGCAGAGGGAGTTGATAGCCCAGAAACAGCAAGAAAATTGTATATGGATTATTTTGCAAAACATTAAGAAAGGGAGATATTATATAAATGGAAGAATATATGCAAAAATATAATAACTGGATAAATGATTCGGTTATAGATGAAGAAGCAAAAAAGGAACTAAAAGCAATAGCAGGAAACGATGAAGAAATAAAAGAAAGATTTTATAAAGACTTAGAATTTGGAACAGCAGGCTTAAGAGGAATTATAGGAATGGGTACTAATAGAATGAATAAGTACACTGTTACAAAAGCAACACAAGGATTAGCAAATTATATAATAAAAAAAGGCGGACAAGAAAAAGGGGTTGCAATAGCATATGATTCTAGAAGAATGTCAGATGAATTTAGCGAAGAAACAGCACTTTGCTTGAATGCAAATGGAATAAAAACATATAAATTTGAATCATTAAGACCAACGCCTGAATTGTCTTTTGCCGTAAGAGAGTTGGGCTGTATTGCAGGAATAGTTATAACACAAAGCCATAATCCACCAGAATATAATGGATATAAAGTATATTGGGATGATGGAGCACAAATAGTAGAACCTATAGATGCAGAAATAATACAAGAGGTAAACAGTATAACAGATTTATCAACTATTAAAACAATAAAAAAAGAAGAGGCAGAAGAAAAAGGATTATATAATATAATAGGAAAAGAAATAGATGATAGATATATTGAAGAATTAAAAAAATTAGTTATAAATAAAGATATAATAGAAAAAATGCAAAAAGAAATAAAAATAGTATATACACCATTACATGGCACAGGTGGAATGTTAGTAAAAAGAGTACTTAAAGAAATAGGATTTGAAAATGTATATATTGTAAAAGAGCAGGAAGAGCCAGATGGAAACTTCCCAACGGTTGATTACCCAAATCCAGAAGAAGGAAAAGCATTTAAATTAGCATTGGAGCTTGCAAAAGAGGTTGATGCAGACATAGTAATGGCAAATGATCCAGATGCAGATAGATTAGGAGTTTACGTAAAAGATGTAAAAACTAATGAATATATACAATTTACAGGAAATATGACTGGAAACTTAATAGCAGAATATATTTTATCACAGAAAAAAAGTAGAGGAGAATTAAAGGTAAATAGTGCTGTTATCAAGACAATCGTTTCATCAAATTTAACTGATGCAATTTGTGAACATTATGGGGTTAAAATGTTTGAAACATTAACAGGATTTAAAAATATAGCTAAAATAATTAGAGGATTTGAGGAAAATAATAACAGCTATAATTGTTTATTCTCATATGAAGAAAGTTATGGTTGCATAATAGGAACACATGCAAGAGATAAAGACGGAATAGTTGCTGTAATGATGTTAAGCGAGATGACTGCATATTATAAAGAGCAAAATAAAACTTTATGGGATCAAATGAATGATATGTATAAAAAATATGGATATTATAAGGAGAAGAATTTTTCAATAGTTCATAAGGGAATAGAAGGCGCTGAAAAAATAAAATTAATGATGGAAGATATGAGAAATAATCCGCCAAAAAAATTGGGAAAATACAATGTATTATCTGTGGGAGATTACTTAACAGGCAAAATAAAAAATAATCAAACAGGAGAAGAAACTTCAACAGGAATGGCTAAATCAAATGTGCTATATTATTATTTAAACGACAATGCATGGTGTGCTGTAAGACCATCTGGAACAGAACCAAAAATTAAATTCTACATAGGTGTAAAAGGAGAAAGCGCAGAAGATGCTGACGAAAAGTTAGCAGAAATAGAAAAAGAATTTTCAAAATAGAAAATAGACGAAAACGGAGATTATAAAATTATAAAATCTCCGTTTTTGTTCTATATAAATTCAATTGATAAAAACATTATATTATATTATAATAAATTGAAAAAAGAAAAATTTGGGGAGGTTGAAATGGATAAAGATATATTTATTGAAGAAGAAAAAAAGTTGGCAGAGACAATATGTAGAATTGACGAGGAAGAAAAACAAATGGAAAGTAGATTATCAACCTCATATAATGTAAATGATATAGCAAAAGGATTTGTAATGCAAATGTATGCTAAAAAAATAAATGATATAAAAAAGATAAGTACAAAGCCTTATTTCGCAAGAATGGACTATAAAGAGAACAATAGAAAAAAAGAAAGTTTCTACATAGGTAAAATATCAATAATAGATAGTAAAACATTGGAACCAATTGTAGTCGATTGGAGAGCGCCAATTGCAAATTTGTATTATGAAGGAAGAATAGGAAAAGCAAGTTATAAAGTATTGGATGAAGAAATATTTGGAGAAATATTTTTAAAAAGACAATTTATAATAGAAGAAAGAGAACTTAAAAAGTATGTTGATATAGATGTTACGGGTAATGATGTATTATTAGAAAATGCACTTGAGGAAAAAGCAGATGATAGGTTGAAAAATATTGTTGCTACTATACAAGATGAACAGAACAAAATTATCAGGGCACCAATAAATAAACCATTAATTGTTCAAGGCGTTGCGGGTAGTCGGGAAAACGACTATTGCACTTCATAGAATAGCATATTTAATATACAATTATGAAAAGGAATTTAAACCAGAAGAATTTATGATAATCGCACCAAATAGGTTTTTCTTAGACTATATTTCTAGTATCCTACCAGATTTAGGGGTAAATGATGTTAAACAATATACTTTTGAGGATTTTGCATATGACGTAATAGGAAAAAAATTAAAAATTCCGGACAGCAATGAAAAACTAGTGCAGATAGTAGATAATATGATAGACGGAAAATATAAAGAAAAAATAGATATTGTGCTAAAAGAATCAAAGTTTAAGTCATCAATTGAATTTAAAATATATATTGACAGATACTTAAAAGAAGTTGAACAAAAATATATACCAAAAGAAAACTTTGAATATAACGGATATAACATTATGAACTATAAGGACATTAATGAATTGTTTTTAAAAACATATAGTAATTATAATTTTAAAAACCGAATAAATGAGATAGAAAAACATTTGGCAACAGAATTTAGAAAAAAATCTAAAGAAATTATAGAGAATTTAAAAAATCAAAGAACCAGAGCTATAGAAAATCTACAGGGAGAAAAGCGTATACAAGTATTCGAACAATATGCTAAAGAAATAGAAATGGTTGAAAAAAAGTATATGAAAATCATAAAAGAGTATTTGAATAAAATACAAAATAAAGATTGTATAGAGTATTATAAGGACTTTTTAGAAAATTATTTTATGCAATATATTTTCAACGACAATGCAGATGATGTATCACAATATTTAAAAGATACTACATTAGTAAATATAAAAAACAACGAGTTTGCATTTGAAGATTTAGCTCCACTCATGTATATTCAATATAAAACATTTGGTATAAAGGACAAATGCCAAATAAAGCATGTTGTAATAGACGAAGCTCAGGATTATGGGGAGTTTCAATTTGACGTGCTAAAAAGTATTTTAAAAAGCAATTCTATGACAATTTTGGGAGATATAGCTCAGGGAGTACATTTTTACAGAGGAATTGAAAATTGGAAAAGATTTATAGATGTTGAATTTAAAGACGTAAGTGTTACATATACTACATTGAAAAAAACTTATAGAACTACAAAAGAAATTATGAAAATTGCAAACAAAGTTATTAATAATCTTCCAGATTACGAAAAAGAATTTATTGTTTTGGGAGAGCCAGTCATAGACAGGAAAAACTCCGTTTATTGCAAGCATATAGAAGAAGGCTCACTAATAAAGAATATTAATGAAAGAATAATGGAACACAAAAAAAACGGTTATAAATCAATTGCCATAATAGGAAAAGATATAAAAGAGTGTAAAGAAATTGAAAAACAGATAAGTAAGATAAGAGAGGATGTAAAATTGATACAGGGAAAAGACTCAAAATATAATGCAGGAATATCAGTTGTTCCGTCATATCTAGCAAAAGGACTGGAATTTGACTGTGTAATAATTGCAAATGCCAATAATGAAAGATATAGTAATAATTCATTAGATATTAAGCTATTATATGTTGCTATTACGAGGGCAATGAGCAAGTTAGATATATTTTACACGAATACAAAATCAAAAATACTTCCTTGCTAAATAAGAATTTCAACAAAATATATTTTATAATGCACCAAAATTTCAGCGTTTTTGGTCAGCTATCTAAAAAATAGTTACATCTATCAGCAAAACATGTAAAAGTATATTCAATAAAATCAAATTTTGTTATAATAATATCAAGGAGGCAGAAAATGAATATTAAAGTACGTACAAATATATCAAGTGAATTTCAAGATATTGAAATTTGCATAAATGCGCCGGAAAGAAATGAAATTGTTCAAACACTAGAAAACGAATTATTATCTAAATCTTTAAAATCTATACAACAAATTGTAGCAATGCAAGACAATGATATTTTTATAATTAATGTGTCAGATATAATATTATTTTTTGGTGAAGAAAAAAACAATTTTTGCAAAACAAAAGATGGTATCTATAAAATAAAAGAAAGATTGTATTATCTTGAAGAAGTTCTACCTACAAAAGAATTTGTTAGAATATCAAATTCTGCAATTATAAACATAAATCATGTAAAGTGCTTTAATACTAGCATTGTTGGAAAAATTAAAGTTAAATTCAAAGACGGAACAGAGGAAGATGTCTCAAAGAGAAGAACAACGGAAATTATGAGGTTTTTAAAAGAGAGGAGGATGTAGAATGGAAAAACAAGAAAGAAAAATTTCATTAAAAAAGTTATTATTAACAATTTTATGCACAACTATAGTTTCGATATTTGTTGGAAATACAGTATTATTAGTGGATACAGTACCTCAATGGTTAGAAACGGAAAAAATACTTAGTATAAATAGGAATTCAAAATATTTAATTGAAATTGGCGAAAACAATCAAGATAATGTTAAGCAATTAGAAGAAAAGTATAAAGAAGAAAGAGCATTATTTGGAGAAAAATACCCTGCAGAAATGATGCACCTTATGCAAATAGCAAATTATTTTACAAATAGAATTATAAAAGTATACACATTATCAATTTTAATAGGAGTATCAACAGGTGCTATAATTTATATAATTTCTATACAAAGAGCAAAAGGTAAACAATTAATTATCGAACTAATTATTTCACTTTTAATTGTATTTGGTTTGGTACTTTTCACGAATTTAGGATATGAAGCATACATAAATAATCACGTACAAATTTTTAATATGACAAAGATAAGAACATCTGCATATATTTATGAACTAGAGATTAAGGACATATTAATTTCATATGTAATTGTTGCTATAGTAATATATATAGGAAATATAATTAGACAAAAGATTTTAACACACAAGTTAAATAAAGAAATTGAAAATAAAAACTAATGATATATTATTTTTCTCCTATCTTTGGGGACATTGATAATCTTATAAAGAAGAGGTTTGATTAAATGATAACAAAAGAATATGCAATAGCTTATAAAGAGGTAATGACTATATTAAGTTATGTACCAAAATCTGATGTGGATAAAATACCACAAGAAAAATTAGAATTTTATAAATCTAATATGGATAAGGAGTATGAATATAAAATTGATGAAACAAAGCAATTCGAAGAACAAGAAATGTCTGATATAACAAAAGCTGTTCTTGCAAATATATTTAAAGATTATTGGGCAACGCCCTATCAAAAAGAGAAAATTAAAGCTAAAGAAGAGTATGACCTAAAAAAAATAGAAGAAGAAAAAAGCAAAAAATATAATTCAAATAATATATTTAAGGATAAACAGGTTAATAAAATTATTACTAGTATCAATTTGCCTACCAAAGTAAAAAAAGAAAAATTAGTCAAGAAATTAGTTGAATTTATTAAAAATATTATAAATAAAAGATAAGGAAGTATTATGAGTGATAAAAAGAAAGATATAATTTCAAAGGATAGTGGTTTAGATCCAATAGTATATGACATATTAAACGAAGCATATCACGAATTTAGACAGATGTATGGAGATAAACATAGTGATCATATAAAAAAAATAATAGAAAGTATAACAGACAAAGTGGAAAAAAACATGTTATACTATTTTGCACCTATTGCTACTGCACATGCTCAAAATGGAGTGAGATATACTGAAACAGACCAATTACCAGCGGTATTAAAACATGAAATGTGGCATATTTACAATAATTCTGCCAGTGATAGAAAAAAATCTTTACAACATATTCCACAAAGATATCTTGCTCAATTGCAACAAAATGGTTATCTGGAAAAATTATATACCAAAACGATGGAAGATTATAAAAAGAGATGGAAAGATGCACCGGAAAGATCAAAAGATTTATTAACAGATTTTGAAACATTTGTAAATAGCAGATTTGATTTTGAAGATAGTCCGGTTGAAATGTGGACAGAATGGTTTAATAGTCAAACTCATTTAAAAGATATGCAAGAGAACTTTTGGGATTGGGGAGATGGGTATTTTACAAAAAGCTTATCATCTGGTTCTTTTTATGATTCCTATATTAATATTGCAAGTATGATTTCATGTATAATACCAAAAGAAAAATTATTAGAAATGTATTTACAAACAGGAGAATATCAGACTGATTATTCTTATCCCGAAATGCTAGAAGAATTTGATGAAAAATATGCAAATTCATTAAATAGTGAAGAAAGTGAAAAATATAAATATCCATATTTGAAAATTATAATGGATACGAAAATGGTTTCAGATAATGCAAAAAAAAATCCATCTGTTGCATTAACTGCGTTACAAAGTTGTATGAAAACTTGCTTTAATGCTTACTTGCAGAAGATGGAAAGTATTGAAAATATAGACTTTGAACAAGCAAAAAAGATTTATTCGGAAATAAAATATATGCAAGAACAAATGGTGTGGAATACGGATATATCAAAAATGCAAGACCTTGATTATATACAAGCAATGAGTAAAATACAGGATAAATTTAAGAGTATGTTACAAGAATTAGATTTAGAAAATCCTGAAGTAATGCAAATGTTAGAAAATATAGATTATACTGCAGATAATCCGTTTAAATTTGTTGAGGATGGAGAAAAAATATCTAGAAAAATAATTAGTACACAAAGAGAAAATAAGACCAACTTGATTAGTATAGATGGCAATTATAAAGTACATGTTGGAAAAAATGGTATAAAGGATAATTTATATAGTACCTTGTTTGCTTTATTAGGAAATAGAAAATATAATCTATTATATGAAAAATTTCAAGATAATGATGGGGAAAATTCAAAGGAGAATATACTTTTGAAATTTCATAAACAAATTGAAGAAGCAACAACAGATGAAGATTTTATTAATATTTATAATAGTATATATGGATTATATGCTAAAAAACTTGAAGATACTTTAAAAATTAATGAGAACATAGAAAGTAAGTTTATTAAATATAGTAAGGAAATAGTAGAATTACAAAAAAATGGATTGTTTGATGAAAAAAATAAAATGTATTTGCTTGGACTGGAACAAATAATTGATATATATAATAAAAAAGTACAAGCTTATGAACAAGAAATTGATAAAATTACAGAAAATGAAATACAAAGACGCTTAAAAGAGGGAAGAACAAGAAAAGAAGCTGAGAGCTTTTCTCAAAGAATCCCTAATATGTGTAAAAACAAATTGAGTGAGCAACAAGGTAGAATTAGTACTCAAAGGGAAAATCAAGTATTGCAATATATGGAGTGCTACAAAACAACATATTCAATAAGTACACAGCAAATAGGAGTAACAACCATAAATGTACCGACATCAGAAAAGAAAGAAGCTGCAGGAATAGAGCAAAGTGGATTATTAGGAGAAAAAGAAGAACACAAGTAAAAATCAAATATATATTTTAACTAAAAATTTGGCATAGATTAAAATTCGCCGACTTTTTGCTACTTTTTTGAATAACATATAAAAATAGCAGGTTGTAAATGACTTGCTATTTTTGCGTTTTACTTTTTAAAAATGCTTGTCTTATAATGTTTCAAGCCTTTTTGCAATGAGATTTTATCGAAATTGTTTGGAACAACAATGTAGTAAAAGCTAATAATGTAAATGTGGAGCATGTTTTATTGACGAAAATTGGTGTATAAATGATAAAATTAAGTGATGCACTTTGAAATAAAAATAGACACATAAAATTACAAATGATACAATGTGACAAAAGGAGCTATTTGAAAAAAGTGTCTAATTATGATATAATTAAAATGGAATTGTTTGAATTTAAGGAGGGTTCAATATGTTAAAAGATCATCAAATTGAATTCTATGGTAAAATGCTGACAATTTATGCTATTGCTCGAATAGAAGGAATAGAAAGAGTCACATTAAGAAAATATTATGATATGTATGGAGATATTTATTTAGCTGTAAATAGATGCAAAGAAATAAGAGAAAAATTAGAAGCAACAAAGATTGAATATAATGGTGAAATGCTGGCAATTTATGCTATTGCTCAAAGAGAAGGAATAGGAGCAAGCTCATTAAGAAAATATTATGATGAGTATAAAGATATTTATTTAGCTGTAAATAAATGCAAAGAAATAAGAAGAAAATTAGAAGAAACAAAGATTGAATATAATGGTGAAATGCTAGCTATGAGAACTATTGCTCAAAGAGTGGGAACAACAGGAGACACATTAAAAAGATATTATGAACAAACAGGAGATATCTATGAGGCAATAAAACAATATTACCAAAAAAAGGATGAGTATGAAAGTGGTAGAATCGAATATAAAGGCGAATTAAAGTTCTTAAGAACAATAGCTAAAGATGAAGGAGTAGCAGAAACTACATTGCGTAGGTATTACAAAAAATATGGTAATATTGATAAAGCAGTTTATATGGCAAAAATCCAGAGGAGTAGAAATCAAAAAGTTACAATCAGAAATACAGAATTAAGTTTGTCAGATTTATCAATTGTTTTAGGAATAAAAGAATCTGAATTGTTAAATATGTTGAATTCTGGAATGAAGATTGATGACATAAAAAAGTTAAAAACTGAAAAACCAAGAAAATCTCCAATGTCAAATAAAAAATTAGTATTACCTAATGGACAATCGTTACTTGAATATTGTATTGAAAATGGACTGAATTTTTCGTGTATATATTATTCAATTCATACATATGGAAAAACAATGGAAGAAGCAATTAAGCATTATAGGGAAAAGGGACAAGAAATCCCATCAAGTTGGATATATGAAAAGTATGGAATATTATTAAAACATTTATTATTAAACAATAACATCAATAGTCAAAGAGTAGTTTCGTATATGAGAAAAGAAAATATATCTTTAAATGATGCATTGGAAGAATATGTATTAAGAAAAAACTCTAAAGAAGCAAACGTGGATTATGATTGGATGCACGAATTATATAGTGTATTAACTGATGAAAATATGAAAGATGAATATGATGCCTTCAAGAATACATTTTATGTGACTGATCAGGAAGAAGAGTGTATAATAAAGAGCTATGATGAAATTGAAAATTTACAAAGAAAATTATTGCTTTATGAAATAGCAGAAGCATTTAAAGCAAATGTTTTTGAAGAAACAGAAAAGGAAGAACTATTAAAAATATATGAAGTTACAGAAGATGAAGTGGAAACAATATTTTTAGATTTTTATAATTACTTTGAAAATAAAATAAAACTTACTGAAAAAGAACAAAGAAGAAAGGAGGAAATATCAGATATAGCTAAAAAATGGTACTATCTTTCAGGAGATGAGAGAAAAGATATATTAGATATTAATAATGTTACTAATTATGAACAATCAGTAATTGAGAAACTGTCTCAAAACATTACAAAATATAAAAATATTATTAATGCGAGAGGTAATAAAAAAATGGAAGGAGTAAGTTTTAATGAAGAATAATAATTTAAAAACAGGTTATTGATATATTGTTGCTGTGTCAATGATGTGAAACAACAACAT
>ERZ779861.3963-NODE-3963-length-11614-cov-11.054157_pt1 | contig 11614 bp, 10 predicted proteins | sample MGYA00511558_ERZ779861 | MGnify/ENA primary metagenome ERZ779861 (study PRJEB29588, sample SAMEA2163432) | human gut metagenome | biome: human gut; feature: human-associated habitat; material: faeces | place: Denmark | collected 2008/2010 ... | reverse complement strand
CAACATTTTCTTTCGTCAAGCCCGCTTTGGAGCTTGACTTTTTATTTGCAGGCTTAATTTTATATGGTTTCAGAACATACTCAGCTGCTTGAACAGTGTGATCCAGAAAAACAGCGTGAAGAAGGACAACGCGGTGGACACCACCACGGCGCTGCCGGCCAGATGACTGTCGCAGCCCAGCTGCTGGGCCATGTTGAAGGAATTGACCGCAGTAGGCGCGGTGGTCATGGCCAGCAGCGTGACGAACTCAATATCCCGCAGGCCCAGCGCCATGGACAGCGTCAGGATCAATCCGGGAAACACCACCAGCCGCAGCCCCACGCACACCAGCAGCTCTTTCTTATAGGTCGCCAATTCCTGCGCCTCAAAGGACGCGCCCAACAGCAGCAGGATCAGCGGCGTGGCCGCGCTGTTCATCTTTCCGGCAAAGGATACCAGCACCTCCGGCAGCGCGATATGCAGCCCCTGCATCAGCAGCCCCAGTATCGAGCCGATGATAAGGGGATTCTTCGCCACCGCCAGCAACACCTCGCCCAACTTCGGCTTTCCGCCCCGGAAGTACTCCAGCACCACCACCGACATCATGTTATAAAACGGCACCACAATGGCGATCATCAGCGCCGTTACGCCGAGATTGCCGCCGGGCAGCAGCTCCGCGGCGATAGGCAGGCCCAGCAGCACGAAGTTACTGCGGAAGGCCGCCTGGATCATCACGCCCCGGCGCTCCGGCGCTTTCTCCGCCAGCAGCACAACGCCAAAGGCGACGACCGCCATTCCCAGTGCCATGCCCACCACAAACAGCACGTAGGGCAGGCGCACCGCCTGAGAAAAATCGGAGATGTAAATATTATAGAACAGCATCACCGGCATAAAGGTGTAAAACGTCACCTTATTGAACCGGCGCACCTCCTCCGGGCCGATCCAGCCCAGACGCTTGACGCCGTAACCAACGGCGATAATCAAAAACAACGGAACAATCGCTTCAAATGCGATCGATAATGCCTGCAAGACATCTCCTGCTTTCATATAGTATTTTGCCCCGCCATCATATCACGCTGTTTGCCGGATTGCAACCGTCATAATGCGACAAAAAGGGGAGCCGCGCTCCCCTTTTCATGCACAATATCTTTACGAAAGCTTCACGGCGCCGTGGTAGTCCACCGGAAGATCCCGCACCTGCCAGTGGTGCTCCAGCGGGAAAACGGCACGCTCCATCCGGGCGGCGAAGCCCTCGTCACGGGTGACACACAGAATGGTAGGGCCTGCACCGCTGATGCACACGGCGCGGCAGCCGTTCTGATTGGCCAGCGCCTCGATCTTATCGTACTCCGGGATCAGGCGGCGGCGGTAGGGCTGGTGCAGCCGGTCCTGCAGGGAGGCGGCGATCAGCTCCTCGTCCCCCTGCTCGATAGCCCGCAGCAGCACCGCCAGAAAGCCGGCGTTGCGCACCGCGTCGCTGTGGGACACCATGGAGGGCAGCACGCGCCGCGCCTCGTGGGTGCTGAGGGGGAAGTCCGGTGACAGCGCCACAAACCGCAGCTCCGGATGGGGCAGATACTCCACCGTGTACACCTGTCCGCCCAGCAGCATGGAAGCGGTCAGGCCGCCCAGCAGTGCCGGGGCCAGATTGTCGGGGTGACCCTCGATCTCCGTGGTCAGGGACAGCAGCTGCCGCTTGTCAAAGGGCTTGCCCGCCATGATGTTGGCCGCCATGGCGCCGGCGGCGATCAGCGCCGCCGAGGAGCCAAGGCCCCGGCACACGGGAATATCCGCCTGAATGTGGATATGCACCGGCGGCACGTCGCTGCGGCGCAGCTCCCGCCACACCCGCTCATAGGCCACATAGGCCAGATTCTCCGTTGTCTGATACTGCTCGTCACAGCCGGAGAAGCTCAACCGCTCCGCCGGGGTAAAAGATAAGGTATTGTAAAGTCCCAGCGCGCAGCCCAGCACGTCAAACCCCGCCGCCAGATTAGCGGTGGTGGCCGGGACACGGATGGTCACTCGCTCCATACCGGTTCACCCGCTTTCTTCAAAACATACGCCAGCATATCCTCCCGGTCGATCACATCCCGGTGGCGGACGGCCTGCTGCCGCAGGCTGGCCAGATTGGGCGGCACAGGTACGCCGGTCAGGGCGTGGAGCCGCTCCATCACGGCGAATTCGTCATCCTCCGGCTGTTCGCCCAGTCCCTCCAGTACGGCGGCAGGGAACTTGTAGGGGGACGCGGTGGACAGCACCACCACAGGGTTATGGTCGGCGCAGGTGGCCTTATAATCCTGCGCCACCTGCCACGCCACCGCCGTGTGGGTATCCGCCAGATAGCGCTGCTCCTTCCACAGCCTGCCGATGGCCGCCTTGGTGGCGGCGTCGTCGCAGCAGCCGCTCCAGAACACGGACTGCATCTTCTCCAGCAGGGCGTCGGGCACCTGATAGACGCCCGTCTCCTTCAGCTGCGCCATCAGCTGCGCCACCAGCGCCGCATCGCCGCTCATGAGATACAGCAGCCGCTCCAGATTGCTGGACACCAGAATGTCCATGGAGGGAGATACCGTCTTATAGAAGGGGCGGTTGCGGTCATAGCGGCCGGTGCGCAGGAACTCCGTCAGCACGTTGTTGGCGTTGCTGGCGCAGATGAGCCGTCCCACCGGCAGCCCCAGCTCACGGGCGAAATAGCCCGCCAGAATATCGCCGAAATTGCCGGTCGGCACGGCGAAATCCACCTTGTCGCCCACTTTGACGCGGCCCATGCGGCACAGGTCGGCGTAGGCGCGGAAGTAATACACCACCTGCGGAGCCAGCCGCCCAATGTTGATGGAATTGGCGGAGGACAGGCGCACGCCCTTCCCCTCCAGCAGCTTCTGCCGCTCCACGGCGGCGAAGATCTCCTTCACGCCGGTCTGGGCATCGTCGAAGTTGCCCCGAACGGCGCACACGCACACGTTGCGGCCCAGCTGGCTTTCCATCTGCCGCTGCTGCACGGCGCTGACGCCGCCATAGGGATAGAACACGATGATCTTCGTGCCCGACACGTCCTGAAAGCCCGCCATGGCGGCCTTTCCCGTGTCGCCGCTGGTGGCGGTCAGGATCAGGATCTCGTCCTCTACGCCGCACTTCTCCCGCGCCGCCGTCATCAGCCGGGGCAGCATGCTGAGGGCCACGTCCTTAAAGGCGCTGGTGGGGCCGCGGAACAGCTCCAGCACCGCGTCCTCCCCTACAGGAACGGTGGGGGTCAGGTCGGGCGTTTCAAACTTTCCCGCATAGGCGGCGTGAACCAGCTTGTCCAGCTCTTCTTTATCATAAGACGGCAGCAGCGCCGCCAGAATCTCACGGGCCATGGACAGGGTATCCAGCTGCAAAACAGCCTGCCAGTCCAGCTTCACCTGCGCCAGCGACGGCATGGTGTACAGTCCGCCGTCAGGGGCAAGGCCCTGCAGTACCGCCTGCGCCGCCGTGGCGTGCAGCTCCGGGTTCCGTGTGCTTTGGTATTCCATCATGGGATTTGACCTCCGGGTAATTTCTCCAAAAATTTTTTCGAAAAAAGCAAAAATTTCGCCTTGCATTTTCATGATGGTTATGATATATTGTTTCCCATAAAAAGTCAAGTGTTTTTTATTCAAAGACAAATTACCATATATTGTCTTTTTGTCTCCCATAGGAAACACTTTGCACCCGACGAAAGGACTGTTGATATGTTAAAAGTAGCAAAATTCGGCGGCTCTTCCATGGCCGACGCCGTGCAATTTGCCAAAGTCAAGGCCATTGTAGAGGCTGACGACGCCCGCCGCGTCATCGTCGTGTCCGCCCCCGGCAAACGGTACAAGGACGATCACAAGGTGACGGATCTCTTATATTTGTGCAGCGCCCACCTGAAATACGGTGTCAGCTGCGAGAAAATTTTCGCCCTGATCCGCCAGCGGTATCAGCAGATTGCCGACGACTGCGGCCTGTCCCTCGATCTGGCGGCGGAGTTCGACGCTCTGTGGCAGCGGATGTGTAGCGGTGAAGCGGACGAGGAGTATCTGGCCTCTCGCGGCGAATATTTCGCCGCCCGGCTGATGGCGGAGTATCTGGGCTATACCTTTTTGGACGCGGCGCTGTGGCTGCGGTTCAAGTTTGACGGCACGGTGGATCAGGAAGCCAGCTATGAGGCGCTGCGGAAGGCGGCGGACGGCCAGCGGGTGGTGATCCCCGGCTTCTACGGGGCTATGCCCGACGGCCGGGTGGTGACCCTGACCCGCGGCGGCAGCGACATCACCGGCGCGCTGGCAGCGGCGGCGCTGGACGCCGACGTGTATGAGAACTGGACGGACGTGTCCGGTATCCTGATGGCCGATCCCCGCATCGTGGAGAACCCCGAACCCATCCGCCGCGTCACCTACAGCGAGCTGCGGGAGCTGAGCTATCTGGGCGCGCAGGTGCTGCACGAGGGCACAGTGTTCCCCGTCCGGGAAAAGAACATTCCCCTGAACATCCGCAACACCAACGATCCCGCCCACGACGGCACCATGATCCTCAGCAGCATCGACGACGAGGAGCAGGACGAAAGCTTCATCACCGGCATCGCCGGCAAAAAGGGCTTCTCCATCATCACCATCGCCAAGAGCGGCATGTCCTCGGAGCCCGGCTCTCTGCTGAAGCTGCTGTCCATTCTGGCCAAGCATCAGGTAAACGTGGAGTACGCGCCCTCCGGTATCGACACCGTGTCGCTGGTGGTGGAGGCCGCCAAGGCCGCCCCGTGCCTGTACAGTATGCTGGGCGAGATCCAGCAGGAGGTGCAGCCCGACACCATCAAAGTGACGGAGCACATCGCCGTGGTGGCGGCGGTAGGCCGGAAGATGGCGTACCGTCTGGGCGTGTCCGGTAAGATCTTCAGCAAGCTGGGCGAGCACGGCGTCAACATTCGTATGATAACGCAGGGCCCGGAGGAATTGAACATTATCGTGGGCGTAGAGGAAAGGGATTTTGAGCAGGCCATTCGTGTCCTGTATGACAGCTTTGTAAAGGAGGAAGTTGCAAAATGAAGCAGTTTAAGGTAGGTATTCTGGGCGCTACCGGCGCGGTAGGCCGCGAGATGATGAAGATTCTGGAGGAGCGCAAGTTCCCCGCGGCGGAGCTGCGGCCCATCGCCAGTGAGCGCAGCGCAGGCACGAAGCTGCCCTTTAACGGCGGCGAGGTAGAAGTGGTCGCCGCCGCCGACAGCGGCTTCGCGGGTCTGGGTCTGGTGATGGGCGCGGCGGAAAACGACATCGCCAAGCAGTACGCGCCTGCCATCGTCAAGGCCGGCGCGGTGTTCGTGGACAACTCCAGCGCCTTCCGTCTGGACAAGGACGTGCCGCTGGTGATCCCGGAGATCAACCCCGAGGACGTGAAGTGGCACAAGGGCATCATCTCCAACCCCAACTGCACCACCATCGTGTCGCTGGTGGCCATCAACGCCCTGAACCAGTTGAGTCCCATCGAGAGCATCGTGGCCTCCAGCTATCAGGCGGTCAGCGGCGCAGGCGCAGGCGGCCCCATCGAGCTGATGGCCGAGGTGGACGCGCTGAGCAGGGGCGAAAGCTACCAGCCCAAGGTGTTCCAGTATCAGATCGCCTATAACGTCATCCCCCAGATCGGCGGCGAGGCCTTCGAGGGCTACACCTCCGAGGAGATGAAGATGCAGAACGAGGGCCGCAAGATCCTGCACCTGCCCGACCTGAAGGTCAGCTGCACCTGCGTCCGCGTTCCCGTGGTTCGCAGCCACAGCGTATCCATCGTGGTGCGTACCAAGGATAAGATCAGCGTGGCCGACGCCAAGGCCGCCATCGCCAAGGCGGCAGGCTGCCGCCTGGTGGACGATCTCAAGAACAAGCAGTATCCCATGCCGCTGGATACCTCCGATCAGGACATCGTGTTTGTGGGCCGCATCCGGGACGACCTTACCAGCGACAACGGCCTGAACCTTTGGTGCTGCGGCGATCAGGTGCGCAAGGGCGCCGCCACCAACACCGTGCAGATCGCCGAGCTGGCCATGGGCCTTTGATTTTTCAAACAAGAGAACCTCTTCATAAACAAGGAACAGGGCCGCAGCCCTGTTCCTTGTTTATTGCAGTCCTCTTCTGTTAGACTGCTGTATCATTGTTTTTTTATGATATCCCGCACCACAAGCAAAATATGCTCCGCCTGCTCCGGCGACAGCCGCTCGATCTCGCGGAGCAGCTCCTTCGACTTCTGCGGAGCGGCAGCGTCCGTGCTAAAGAACTCCTGCGGGGTGATGTTCAGGTAGTCGCAGATATAAAAAAAGCCCGTCATGGACGGCAGCGTCCGCTTGTTTTCGATCTTGTTGATATAGCTCTCGCTCTGCCCAAGAGAAAGGCTCATGTCCCGTGCGAAAACGCCCATCGACTGCATATCAAGGGACTGTGCAAAGAAAGCAAACTGCTTCCATACCATGTCAGGTCCTTTTCCACCTACGATGAGGCGCTTGCCTTTGATGGCCGGGCGGTAGGTCTGTGCAAGATATGCGGCAAAAAATCAGAACAGCTCGGAGGTGCAAAAAATGAATCTTGAGCATCCTTTTTTCAAGAAGCAACGTTCAATTAAAGCATTTAAGGCGTTTAGGGATGAGAGCTCTTTAGCGTACCATGCCCAAAAAGATGATCCTGCGGTGGCGGAACTCGATGCGGCGCTTATGTCCTGCCCGGATGAGTTAGCTGGCGCAGCTCCCTACCTTCGGGCGGGAAGATCGCTCAATGTAGGAGCTTGCTGTGTAGTTGCCCAGTACGAGGCAAAGATTGTCACAGCGCGATGCATCAGTGGCGCTGACATACCCGCCACACCTCTTTTTTCAGCGGAAAAGGTGGCTGCCATTCGGTCAGATCCAGAACTGCAGCATGATGCTGACGAGGCGCGCAAAATGGCAGGTGCGGCAAAAATAGCGTTGGATGACGCACAGCGTCAACTGGCAGAAGCCGAAGCCGATGTGGAAGAAAAATGCGCAGAAGCTGTGGCACGCCCCACCCCCGCTTCAGAGGCACAGAAAATATTGGATGGTGAGGTAGCGCAAACGATGGAGCTGCTGCAAAAATCCATCGCTGCTCGAAATGAACTCTATGCCGCTGGTATTATCTTTGGAAAATACCAAAATGCGGTTGCGCTGTCGTCTTTCTATGAATACCTTATGTCAGGGCGCTGCAAAAAGCTGGAGGGGACGAACGGTGCCTATAACCTGTACGAGTCGGAAGTTCGCGCCAATCGCGTCATTGAACAGTTGGATACGGTGATCGACTCGCTGGACCAAATAAAGGCCAACCAATACATGATGTACTCCGCCATGTGCAGCATGAAGCAGGAATTGACGCAGCTCAACGACACGATGAACAGCGCCTTGACCGCGATATACAACATAGAAAACAACGCATCAGATGCCGTCATACAACTGGAAGGCATTTCGCAGATCGGCACTACTATCGCCAAGAACAGCGATGTGATCGCGCACAACACCGCTGCCACCGCATATTACGCAGAGAAAAACGCTGAACTGACCAATGCGATGGGATATTTGGTTGCTTTGAGATAAGAGATATTCCTTGGGTACTTAAAAATAATTCTAATACGCAAAACAGGCGGCCTCCCCAATTAAGGAGGCCGCCTGTTTTTTTGCTGCGGCAAAATCCACAAAAGCCAATTTCTGCAACTTTTGCGGGCATTTTCCAAATCATTACAACAAAGCTTTTCGGCAAAATAACGAAAAGCCCTAAAACCATAATGGTTTCAGGGCTTTTGACGATGGTGCGCGGTACAGGACTCGAACCTGTGACCCCATGCACGTCAAGCATGTGCTCTAGCCAGCTGAGCTAACCGCGCGGACAACGGTAATATAATAGCGTATCTTGCCGGTTTTGTCAATAGCTATTCCGCAAAAAAACGCAATTTTTTCTATCCGCGTCTCAGCTTCGCCCGGCATACTTCCGCAGCTGCTGCTCAAATTCCGGGCTGCGGGGACAGCTCACCGTGACCAGTTTCCCTGTCCGGGGATGGACAAAACGCAGCTCCACCGCCTGAAGGCACTGCCCTGCCAATCCCGGCACCGGCTTTTTCGCGCCGTACACCGTGTCGCCCAAAATGGGGTGGCCGATGTAGGCCATATGTACCCGGATCTGGTGGGTGCGGCCCGTTTCCAGACGGCAGCGCACGTGGGTCACGCCGTTATAGCGGGCGATGACCTCCCAATGGGTCACGGCGCGGCGGCCGTTGCGGAGCTCCACCGCCATCTTTTTCCGGTCGGAGGGATGCCGTCCGATGGGTGCGTCCACCGTGCCGCTGTCCTGCCGCAGATTGCCCATCACCAGACACTCGTATGTCCGGGCCAGCGTATGGTCGCTGAGCTGAGCGCTGAGTGCCAGATGGGCGGCGTCATTCTTGGCGGCGATAATCAGGCCGCTGGTGTCCCGGTCGATGCGGTGGACGATACCGGGCCGCTTCTCACCGCCGATGCCGGACAGCGAATCGCCGCAGTGATGCAGCAGGGCGTTAACCAGCGTGCCGTCGGGATGGCCCGGCGCAGGATGCACCACCAGCCCCACCGGCTTGTTCACCACGATCACGTCCTGATCCTCATACACCACGTCCAGCGGAATATCCTGCGGCTCCACGGCGATCTCCTCCGCCTCGGGGCGGGTGACTTTCACGGTCTCGCCGCCGGTCAGACGGTAGTTTTTCGCCGCGCTCGCGCCGTTCACAGCAACACCGCCGCTCTCCAGCAGCTTGGCCGCCGCGCTGCGGGTCAGGCCCTCCACATGGGCGGCCAGCCACGCGTCGATCCGGGCGCCCCGGTCTTCACTTGTCGCCGTCAGCGTCAGTTGCATCGTCTTTCTTCCTTGCGTCGTATTTTTCGTAGAACCACAGGTAGTACACCGCGCCCAGAATCACGCCCACCACCACGAAGCAGTCGGCCAGATTGAACACGGGGTAGTCGAACAGCAGCAGGTCGAACATATCCACCACGTAGCCATTGGCGATGCGGTCGATGATATTGCCCACGCCGCCGCCCAAAATCAGCAGCGCCGCCGCGACGCCCAGCGGATGCCGCACGATCCGCCGCAGCAGCAGATAGGCCACCGCCACCAGCAGCACCGCAGTTACCGCCACCAGCAGCACCGTTTTGCCGGAAAAGCTTGACCACGCCGCGCCGTAATTGTGTACGCGGGTCAGCTGTAGAAAGCCCGGCAGGAAGCCGGTGCTCTGGCCCAGCTCCAGATGGCTGACCGTCCAGCTTTTCAGCAACTGGTCGCAGCCGATCAGCGCCAGCACCACCAGCGTATAAAGCGCATATATCATATCGTATCCCCTCGTTATCTTCAAAATGATCCCCTCTATCATAGCGCAAAGCCGCCGGATTTGCAAGCACAAGAGAAGTCCTCCCCTGCACACAGGCGGTTGACCGGCGCCGCAGCAGGGACACCATAAAATTGACAAAACATACAAAATGTTTGCCGAATATTTACTAAAAACAAAAAAGCTATTGCACGGAGAAAAACATATCTGCTATAATATATTATTATCGTATAGCATTTCAACAGTTTGCCCGGAAGGGAGATTTTCTATGGCGGAGCGTATTACAGCGCAGAAAGTATATGAATATGTAAGAGAGCAGATCGTTTCCAAGGCGCTTTTCCCTGGGAACCGCATTGTGGAGGATGAGCTGGCGGAGGCTCTGCACACCAGCCGCACCACTGTCCGCAACGGCATTGCCATCCTGAGCTATAACGGTCTGGTGGATGTGATCTCCAACTACGGTACCTTCGTGACGAAGCCCACTCTGTCTGACATGGAGCAGGCCTACGCCGTGCGCACCGTACTAGAGGTGGAGGCGATGCGGCTGGCTATCCCGCGGATCACCGAAGGTGCACTGCTCAGGATGGAAAAAAATCTGGAGGCACAGCGGGAGCTGACACGCAACTACTCCATGGCCACCTATGTGGATTTGAATTCCGCATTTCATCAGGAGATCGTGCAGGCCGCCGGCAACATCTACATGGAAAAATACCTGCGCGAGTTGTACAACAAAACCGCCGTCTTTCTGACGTTCTACGATACCTCCATTTCCAACATTAATTCTCTCAGCAGCCACGAGCAGATGTACCAGGCGCTGAAGGATCGGGACGAGGCCGCTGCGGTAGAGGCGCTGCGGCAGGACATGGTGTTTGCCACCGAATGCATCTGCATCAACTGAACATACCGCCATGTAAAAGTGCCTGCGTACTATCCGGTACGCAGGCACTTTTTTTCTGAGTGTCTCTCTTGTCAGCTTTTTGCACAAAAAGCCTGAGAGGGAATCGTGTGTTTCTCCAAAAAACAGCAATTTTCACAAAAGGACTTGCGAAAACGCTCTTCATTGTGTACAATCAATAATACAATGTTGCATACAGTCAAATGCAGCGCTCTCACTCTTTTGAGCGGGAGGACAAAAAAGGTCGTAAGATCAAGATGAAAGAGGAGGAACCTATGAAAAAGATCACTGCTCTCTTGTTGGCGTGTCTGATGATGGTGTCCCTGCTGGCTGGCTGCGGCGGCGGCAGCACCAACACCAATGACAACGCGAACGTCGCACCGGAGGACAGAGTCCTTCACATGCGCACAACATCCGCGCTGCTGTCCACCGACTGGCAGGCTTCCACCCTGACCGACGACATGAAGATCCTGTGGGTTCATGTGTTTGAAGGTCTGTACGGCATGGACGAGGCCAACGGCGGCTACTTTAACCTGCTGGCCAAGGACATTGCCGTCAGCGAGGACGGCCTGACCTACACCGTTACGCTGCAGGACGCTACCTTCCAGAACGGAGACCCCCTGACCGCCGAGGATGTGGTGTTCAGCTACAAGCTGGCCATGGAGAACTCCCGCTTCAACTATGTTACCAGTTTCATCAGCGACATCACCGCGCAGGACGAAAAGACTGTTGTCTTTACGCTGGACTATCCCTATTCCGCCATCTCCCACACCTTCTGGACTATCAAGGTGGTCAGCCAGCGGGAGTATAATGAGATCGTCGCCTCCGGCAAGGAGTTCGGCACCGAGCCCCACACCGCCGGCACCGGCCCCTACATCCTGACCGAGTTCGATGCCAACTTCGTCAAGCTGAAGGCCTATGACGGCTACTGGAGAGGCGCTCCCGACATCAAGAACGTGGAGTACCGCGTCATTACCGAGAACGCCGCTGCCGTTATCGCTTTCAAGAACGGCGAGCTGGATTACTTCACCGACGTGCCCCTGACTGACTGGGAAAGCGTGAAGGCTGCCTCCGGCGAGAACAACGCCATGCTGAAGGCCAACGACATCCACTGGCTGGGCATCAACTACCTCTCTCCCACCAACAACAATATTCTGGGCAACGAAAAGGTGCGCGAGGCCATCTTCTGGGCGATCAACAAGGACGACTGCATCACGGCGGCCACTGCCGGCTACGGCTCTCCCGCCTATGAGTACATGCCCTCCGAGTACGTGGCTACCTCTCCCAACTACCGGGACGGCAAGTTTGCCACCTATGACTACGCTCCCGACAAGGCACACCAGTGCCTCAGCCTGTCAAAAAACTACCCAAACGCCCCTGTTTCTGCTATAATAGAAGAAA
>ERZ779861.3958-NODE-3958-length-11633-cov-14.373726_pt1 | contig 11633 bp, 8 predicted proteins | sample MGYA00511558_ERZ779861 | MGnify/ENA primary metagenome ERZ779861 (study PRJEB29588, sample SAMEA2163432) | human gut metagenome | biome: human gut; feature: human-associated habitat; material: faeces | place: Denmark | collected 2008/2010 ... | reverse complement strand
CCTGCGGCTGTACTATCCCGTGCCGCTGGAGGAGCATCCCGGCGGCGACGCCATCAGCAGCGTCACCGTCGATTGGGACACGCTGCCCCAGGAGGACAGGGCGGCACAGGCGGAAGCCGTGCTGGCGCTGCTGATGGGCGGCTGTCAGGAGGAGCGCTTCCAGAGCCCTGTTCCGTCAGGCACATCGCTGCGTTCCGTGGAGGTAAAGGGCGGTACCGCGTGGGTGGATTTCTCCGGCAGCTACAGCCAGCTCAGCGGCATGGCGCTGACCATCGCCGACTACTGCGTGGCGCTGTCGCTGACCCAGCTGGAGGGCGTATATGCCGTGCGTATCACCGTCAACGGGCAGGAGCTGGCCTATCGGGACAGCAACCTGTTTCTGGCCAGTGACGTGCTGCTGACCTCTATGGACGACGTGGTGCGGATGCTGACGGCCCAGCTGTATTTCCCCGACGCCGACGGCACGCTGACGCCGGAGGAGCGGCTGCTGCCCCAGTACGAGGGACAGTCCACGGCGGACGTGGTGATCGCGGCGCTGATGGATGGCCCCACGGAGGATGGCCTGCAGGCCCTGATCCCAGAGGGGGTCACAGGCATCACCGCCCGCGTGGAGGACGGCGTGTGTCAGCTGAACCTCCCGTCGGAGGAGCTGGACGCGGTGGACGCCGACACGGTGGAGCAGATGCTGCGTGGCATCGTCACGTCCTTGCGGTCGCTGGAGGGGATCACCGCCGTGCAGGTGTACCGAGACGGCACGTATGTGGATGTGTATGAATGAGTAAAAAAGGCTCTGGCCAACGGCCAGAGCCTTTTTTAATGTCAAGCGCTTTTGTGGACGTGCGTAGGGCGGCCTGCCCTCAGGCCGCCGCTTGGACGTGCGGAAATCCGCAATACCCTCAAAAAACCACCTTGTCCAGCTCCATGGTGGCGTAGCCATTAAGGGTCATGTCACCCCGGACGCCAGCCATGTACTCGTAATACCCCTGCGCGCCGATCATGGCGCCGTTGTCACCGCACCATTTCAGCGGGGGGAGATACAGCTTCACGCCACGCTTTTCGCACAGCCTTTGCAGGTCGGCGCGGATGATGGAGTTGGCGGCCACGCCGCCCGCTGCCACCAGCACCTTGCGGCCCGTCTGCTCCAGCGCCAGCGCCGCGCGCTCCGTCAACTCGTCGCTGACGGCCTGGGTGAAGTCCCGGGCCAGGGCGGGCTCGTCCAGCGGCTCACCCTTCTGCTGGGCGTTGTGGGCCAGATTCACCACGGCGGTTTTCAGCCCGGAAAAGCTCATGTCCAGCGGCGCACCGTCCACATGGGCACGGGGCAGGGCGTACACGCCGCCCGCCGACTGTTGAGCCAGCTGATCCATGGGCTTGCCGCCGGGGTAGGGGAGACCCAGCACACGGGCGGCCTTGTCGAAGCACTCGCCTGCCGCATCGTCACGGGTAGCGCCCAGAACCTGCATGTCGGTGTAGTCCGCCACATCCACGATCAGCGTATTGCCGCCGGAGATGGCCAGCGCCAGAAACGGCGGCTCCAGTTCCGGAAAGGCCAGATAGTTGGCGGCGATGTGACCCCGCACATGGTGCACCGGGATCAGCGGAACGCCCAGCGCCCACGCGGCGGATTTGGCGAAGCTGACGCCCACCAGCACCGCACCGATCAGGCCCGGCGCGTAGGTGACGGCCACCGCGTCAATATCCCGCTTTGTCAGTCCCGCGTCGCGCAGCGCCTGATCCGTCAGTCCGGCGATGGCCTCTACATGCTTGCGGGACGCGATCTCCGGCACCACGCCGCCGTACAGGGCGTGCATGTCCGCCTGGGAGAGAATGGCGTCGGCCAGTAGATGGCGGCCATCCCGCACCACCGCCACGGCGGTCTCGTCGCAGGAGGATTCAAAAGCCAGTATGTTCATGCGTTCCCCTCCTCAAAGTCCCGCGTCAGAATGAGGGCGTCCTCCTTCGGCAGGTCGTAGTAGTTGCGCCGCCGTCCCCGCTCCGTAAAGCCGAAGGACTCATAAAGGGCGATGGCGGCGGTGTTGCTGGGCCGCACCTCCAGCGTCAGGAACGCCAGATGCCGGCCCGCCGCAAAATCGCAGAACACCTTCAAAAGCTTGGCGGCGATGCCCTGACGGCGGTATTCCGGGAACACCGCCACGTTGGTGATGTAGCCCTCGTCCGCTGCCACCAGCAGCCCCGCGTAGCCCACCACCTTTCCCGTGGCGGCATTCAGCGCCGTCAGGAAGGCGGCGCACTGGTTCTCTAGCTCCTCGGCCAGCATGTTCCGCGACCACGGGCGGGAGAAGCACACCCGCTCCAGCGCCGCGATCTCGTCCAGATGATCGGCGTTCATGGGCACGATCGATATGTGTATTTTTTCCATAGTTTTTCCTTATCCTTTTGCTTCCAGCCAGTTTTTACCGCTGTGAGCCTCGGCAATCAGAGGGACGGACAACGCCGCCACTTGCTCCATCTCCTGTCGCAGCAGCGTTTCCACGGTTTCCCGCTCCGCTTCCGGACACTCCACGATCAGCTCGTCGTGTACCTGCATGATGAGTTTGGCCTGCAAATTTTCACGCCGCAGGCGGTCATAGACCCGGATCATGGCCAGCTTCATCACGTCCGCTGCCGTGCCCTGAATGGGCATGTTCAGCGCCACCCGCTCGCCAAAGGAGCGCTGGATAAAGTTGGACGACTTGATTTCCGGCAGCGCCCGGCGGCGGTGGTACAGCGTCTCCACATAGCCCTGCTCCTTGGCCAGCGCCACGATATCGGTCATGTACTGCTTCACGCCGGGGTAGGTGGCGAAGTAGCGCTCCATGTAGTCCTTGGCTTCCGCCACCGTCACGTGGATATCCTGACTGAGGGAGAAGGCGGACATGCCGTACACGATGCCGAAGTTCACAGCCTTGGCCCGGGAACGCATCTCGTGGGTCACCTCCGCTTCCGGCACGTGGAACACCTTGGCTGCCGTGACGGTGTGGAAGTCCGCACCGGACAGGAAGGCCTGCTGCATGGCTTCGTCGCCCGCCATGTGGGCCAGCAGCCGCAGCTCGATCTGGGAGTAGTCCGCGTCCACCAGCACATTGCCATCCTCCGCCACGAACAGGCGGCGAATTTCGCTGCCCAGTTGGGTGCGGGTGGGGATGTTCTGCAGATTCGGCTCCGTGGAGCTGAGACGGCCTGTGGCTGTGGCGGTCATCTGGAACCGGGTGCGCACCCGGCTGTCTGGCGACACCGCCCGCAGCAGACCGTCGGCGTAGGTGGATTTCAGCTTCGTATACTGCCGGTACTCCAGCACGCTGCTGACGATGGGCGCTTCGTACCGCAGCTTCTCCAGCACCTCGGCGTTGGTGGACCAGCCGGTTTTCGTTTTCTTGCCGTGGGGCAGCTGCAATTTGTCAAAGAGGATGATCCCCAGCTGTCTGGGGGAGTTGATGTTGAACTTCTCGCCCGCCATGTCGTAAATGGACTGCTCCAGCTTCACGATACGCTCATGCAGGTCGATGCCGAACTGAGCCAGCGCGCATTCGTCGATGCGGAAGCCCGCCAGCTCCATCTCCGCCAGCACCCGGCACAGGGGCAGCTCCATCTCGTGGAGCAGCGCCGTCAGGTTCAGCTCCTCCAGCTTGCCGGGCAAAATCTCATACAGGGCGGAAACGGCGCTGGTATAGCTGCACAGGGCGGCTTCCTCCGTGGCGGCGTCGCTGAGTGGGGCGAAGGCGTCCCTGGCCAGGTGGGCCGGGGCGGGCAGCTCCGCGCCGCAGTAGGCCACAAACAGCCGCTGGAGGTCGTATCCTCCGGCGGTGGCGTCCAGCAGGTAGGCAGCCAGCGCTGTGTCGAAGATAAAGCCCTCGGCAGGCAGGCCGCGCTCCAGCAGGGCGTAGGTCATGTCCTTTACGTTGTGGGCCACCTTGGGGATATCGGCGGAGAACAGGCCGCGCAGCAAAGCGTCCCAGTCGCCGTCGAACCGGTCAGTCCGCAGGATGACCGTCAGGCCGTGGTGGTCGTCGATCTCACATTCCACCGCCAGCGCCCGAAGATCGTCCAGTCCGTATACTGTCACGTGGGGCACGCTGCGCCACTGGGCAAGGAGCCGCGCCGCGTCGTCATCGGTCTGGGGCACCTCGATCATGACGGAATAGTCCTCGTCATGGACAGGGGCGGCCGGTTCCGGTGTGGGAGCGGCAGGGGTCAGGTCGTATTTCTTGATAAGCTTGGTGAATTCCAGCTTCATGAACAGGTCGTACAACTCCGGCCGGTAGGGTTGGCGCAGGGCGTCCTCCGGATCGAACTCCAGCGGCGCGTCGGTGACGATGGTGGCCAGCCAGTAGCTGCGGCGTGCGGATTCCTCGCCCTCCGCCAGCTTCCGCAGAGCGGCGGGCTTGGCCTCCACGTCCGGCATGGCGGCGTACAGCGCGTCGATGCTGCCGTAATGCTGCACCAGCGCCGTGGCGGTCTTTTCGCCGATGCCCGGCACGCCGGGAATGTTGTCGCTGCTGTCGCCCATCAGGGCCTTCAAGTCGATCATGTGAATGGGGTCGAAGCCGTACTGCTCCCGGAACAGGGCGGGGGTCATGTCGGTGGTGGAGGTCTGGCCCATGCGGGAGGTCACCAGCTTCACGCGGGTACGGTCGGTGATGAGCTGCAGGCTGTCCCGGTCGCCGGTGACGATGACGCACTCCCAGCCCCGCTTTTCGCAGCGGCGGGAGATGGTGCCCAGCAGGTCGTCGGCCTCGTAGCCCACCATTTCGTAGCAGGGGATGGACATGGCGCACAGCACCTGCTTCATCACCGGCATCTGCTGGGCAAGCTCCTCGGGCATGCCCTTGCGAGTGGCCTTGTAATTGGCGTCGGCCTCGTGGCGGAAGGTGGGCTCCTTCCGGTCAAAGGCCACACACAGCGCCTCCGGCTGTTCCTCGTCCACGAAGCGCTGGAGCATGTTCAGAAAGCCGAAAATGGCGTTGGTATACAGCCCGTCCCGTGTGGTCAGGGGCTTCACGCCGTAAAAGGCGCGGTTGATGATGCTGTTGCCGTCAAGAACCATCAGTTTCATGGTCGGCCTCCTTGTGGGGTCAGATTTCACAGAATATCTTATTATAGTCTATTTCCCGGCAAAACACAACCTCCGGTCTTGACAGTTTTTACTTTTGTGATAGACTGGAGCATGTTCACACCTATTTAACATGTTTCGCAGCGGAGGAGCGCCATGGACAAGCTTGCCAGAAAAGTGGATATCCATCACGCCGCCATGCAGGGCAGCTATTTCGCCGGATTCTCGGCCATCTGGGGCTTTGGGCCGGTGCTGCTGCTGTATCTGGGGCTGAGCAACAGCACGCTGGGCGTGGTCACGTCGCTGGCGCTGGTGCTGCCGCTGCTGCTGGCGGTGGGCAGCGCCTTCATCTGGGACTTCGAGGTCACGGGCAACGACACCGTCCCCACGGAAAGCGTATTGCAGGCACTGGAACGATGCGGCGTGCGCGTGGGCACGCGCGGTGTGGGTCTGGACCAGGACGAGCTGCGGAACCGGGTGCTGCCGCTGCTGCCGGACGTGGTGTATCTGGCGGTGAACGTCAAGGGCTGCACCGCCCACGTGCAGGTGGTGGAGCGCGTCCGCCCGCCGCATCTCTACCGGGACAGCGACGTGCAGAACATCGTGGCGGCCAGAGACGGGCTCATCACGAAGATCGAGGCGCTGGACGGGGTGACCTGCGCGGCGGTGGGCGAAACGGTGCAGGCGGGGCAGGTGCTGCTGTCCGGGGTGGCTGACTCGCCCCGGGGCTGCCGGTATATGCGGGCCACCGGGCGGATCTGGGCCCGGACATGGTACGAGTGGACGGTGCCCGTACCTCTGGAGACGGTGCTGAAGGACGGCACGGAGCCCGTGAAGACCCGCACCCATACCGCGCTGGACCTCGGACGGCACCGAATTGCGTTGCCTGCGGGGGACAGCATATTGCAGGGCCGGGAAAACTGTGATAAAATAATACGATACCGTGGAGTACAGTTTCCCTTCGGGCTGCGCCTGCCGGTAACGCTGGTAACAGAGACGGTGGCTGAGCGCGCGGTGTACCACGGTGAACGTCCGGAGGATGAGGCCCGCGCCGAGGGACAGAAGCAGCTGGAGACCCAGTTGGCGCAGACCATCGGAGACGATGGCCGTGTTCTGAAAGCGGACGTATCCGCCCGGCGGCAGGGCGCGTACCTTATGGTGACGCTGCGGGCGGAGTGCGAGGAACAGATCGGCGTGGACGCGCCGCTGACTATAACAAGCGATACAGGGAGGTAAACCCAAAACATGGAACAACGTATCGGTATTGAACGCATGGAGGAGGCCGTCAATCTTTTCGGCTCCTTCGACGAGAATATCCGGCTCCTGGAGGCGGAATTTCAGGTGCAGGCGGTGAACCGCGGCGGCGAGATCGTGGTGTCCGGCGAGCCGGAAAACGTGATGCTGGCGGTGAAGGCGGTGCAGGCGCTGCTGACCCTGTCCAATAAGGGCGAGACGATCACCGACCAGCACGTGCGCTACGTCATCGGGCTGGTGCGCTCCGGTCAGGCCGAGCGCATCAGCGAGCTGACCCAGGATGTGATCTGCATCACCAGCAAGGGCAGGCCCGTCAAGCCCAAGACCATCGGCCAGAAGGAGTACGTCAACGCCATCCTGAAGCAGACCGTCACCATCGGCGTGGGCCCTGCCGGCACCGGCAAGACGTACCTGGCGGTGGCGGCGGCGGTGGCCGCCTTCCGGGACAAGCAGGTGAACCGCATCATCCTCACCCGTCCGGCGGTGGAGGCCGGCGAACGGCTGGGCTTCCTGCCCGGTGACCTGCAGTCGAAGGTGGACCCCTATCTGCGCCCGCTGTACGACGCCCTGTTCGATATGCTGGGGGCGGAGACGTACCAGAAGTATCTGGAGCGCGGCAACATCGAGGTGGCGCCCCTGGCCTATATGCGCGGGCGGACGCTGGACGACAGCTTTATCATTCTGGACGAGGCCCAGAACACCAGCCGCGAGCAGATGAAGATGTTTCTCACCCGCATGGGCTTCGGCTCCAAGGTGGTCATCACCGGCGATGTGACCCAGATCGACCTGCCCACCGACAAGGTCAGCGGTCTGAAGGAGGCCATGAAGGTGCTGCGGGACGTGGAGGGCGTGGCCATATGCAGGCTCACCAAGGAGGACGTGGTGCGCCATGTGATGGTGCAGCGCATCATCGAGGCCTACGCCAAATTTGAGGAGAAAAAGAAATGAAACGACACTATATCCCGGTGACCGCCGATGTCCCCGGTGTCAGCGAGGGCACACGCAGCTTTCTCCGCAGGGTTATCCGCACAGCGCTGGCCGAGCAAGGGGTGGACTTCCCCTGCGAGGTGGATGTGCTGGTGACCGGCGACGCGGGCATCCACACCATCAACCTGGAGATGCGTGGGGTGGACCGCCCTACGGACGTGCTGAGTTTTCCGGAGTTTGAACTGACTCCCGGCGAGCTGCCCGGCGCGGAGGACGCCGACCCCGGCACCGGCTATGTGCCCCTGGGGGACATGGTCATCTCCCTGGAGCGCGTGAAGGCGCAGGCGAAGGAATACGGCCACGCCAACCGCCGGGAGTTGGCCTATCTGGCGGTACACTCCGTGCTGCACCTGCTGGGCTACGACCACCTGGACGAGGGCCCCATGAAGGCCCAGATGCGCGAAAGAGAAGAGGCCATCATGTCCGTGCTGGGCCTGGAACGAAAATAACGCTGCACGAAAATTGCTCAAACGAAAGAAAGTTGAGGATCACCTATGAACATCACAAAAACCGCAATGATCACCGTGTGCGGACGGCCCAACGTGGGCAAGTCCAGCCTGACCAACGCCCTGGTGGGCGAGAAGATCGCCATTGTTTCGGACAAGCCCCAGACCACCCGCAACCGCATTTACGGCGTGGTGAACCGGGGCGATACCCAGTATGTGCTGCTGGATACGCCGGGCCTGCACAAGCCCCGTTCCCGGCTGGGGGACTATATGGTCAAGGTGGTGCGGGAGAGCCTCAGCGACGTGGAGTGCGCGCTGCTGCTGGTGGAGCCCATCCCCCATGTGGGCGAGCCGGAGAAGGTCCTTTTGCAGCGCATCCGGGAGGAGCACCTGCCCTGCGTGCTGTGCATCAACAAGATCGACACGGTAGAGAAAAAGGAGGCCCTGCTGGAGGTCATCGCGGCGTACAGCGCGGCCTATGACGGCTTTGATGCCATCATTCCCATCTCCGCCCGGACCGGCGACGGCCTGGATGAGCTGATGCGGCAGCTGTCCCAATACGCCCAGGAGGGCCCCCAGCTGTTCCCCGACGGCATGACCACCGACCAGGCGGACAGCCAGGTGTGCGCGGAGATCGTCCGGGAGAAGATGCTGCGCTGCCTTGACAAGGAGATCCCCCACGGCACGGCGGTGGAGGTGACGAAGTTCTCCGAACGGGAGGACACGGGCATCATCGACCTGGACGTGACCATCTACTGCGAGAAGGCCAGCCACAAGGGCATCATCATCGGCAGAGGCGGCGAAATGCTCAAGCGCATCAGCTCCGCGGCCCGTCGGGATATTGAGAAATTCATGGGCACGAAGGTGTACATGGAGACGTGGGTGAAGGTCAAGGAAAACTGGCGGGATAATCCCAACTTCATCAGAAGTCAGGGCTACAACGAGGAGTAAGGCTGCGGTCGCAGCATGCACTCCGGCCAGTTTTCCTGCGAGCGGAGCGAGCCGCCGCGCATGCGGCGTGAATTCGAAGAATTCCGTAGGCGGAATTCATTTCCGCCGTAAAGCGATAAAATGCGGGGTCCCCGCTCGATGGGACATCGAGTGGGGCAAACTGGCGGGATAATCCCAACTTCATCAGAAGTCAGGGCTACAACGAGGAATAACATCAACAAATTTCCAGCCATAAAACCGGCGAAAGCTCCCATGCTAACGACATGGAGGTGTTCGCGTGGACTACTGGGAATTATTTTTGGACACCGGCGCGCCGGAGGCGTATCTGCTGTACCGCGGGGCCCAGGAGGCTGTATGCAAAGTGGAAAGACCGTGACCGGCGGCGTGGTGCTGCGGGTCACAGACACAAAGGAGACAGATCGGATATTGACGGTGCTGACGGCGGACCGGGGGAAGATACCCCTGATCGCCCGGGGTGCGCGGCGAAAGAACAGCCGCCTGGCGGCGGCCTGCCAGATGCCGGCCTATTCCGAGCTGACCATTTTCAAGCGGGGCAGCTGGTATATGCTGGATGAGGCGTCGCCCATCGAGCTGTTCGACGGGCTGGGCCGGGACATCGAGCTGCTGGCGCTGGCGGCGTGGTTCTGTGAGCTGACGGAGGCGGTGTGCGCCGAGGAGACGCCCTGCCCTGAGATACTGTCGCTGCTGCTGAACGCCCTGTACGCCCTGTGCCGCACGGGGAAGGACCCGCGGCTGGTGAAGGCGGCGTTCCAGTTCCGACTGATGGCGCTCTCGGGCTTTGAGCCGCTGGCGGAGGAATGCGCCGTGTGCGGAACGGCACAGCCGGAGGGACCGGTGCTGGACATCTCCGGCGGATTTGTGGCGTGCGGAACGTGCAGGGGCCCGGAGCGCAGCTTTCGGCTGCCGCTGACCGAGGCTGGTCTGGCGGCGCTGCGGCACGTGCTGTACGCGGACCCCAGGCGGCTGTACAGCTTTACGCTGGAGCCGGGCGCCCTGCAGGCGCTGGATCAGGCGGGCGAGGCGTTTATCGCCGCCCAGCTGGAGCGCGGGTTCCGGACGCTGGACTATTACAAGGCCCTGTTGGGATAACAGGAGGACATACATACATGAGCGAGTTATTTGAGAAATCTATCCGCACACTGGAGCTTCCCGCCGTGCTGGAGCTGTTGGCGCGCCATGCGGTCAGCGACGAGGCCAAGGCCCGGTGCCTGCGGCTGCGTCCTGCCACAGACGCGGCGGCGGTGGAGCACCTGCTGGATGAGACGGACGCGGCCAAGACGCGGCTGGGCCTGCACGGCAGTCCGTCCTTTGCGGGCGTGAAGGACGTATCCCAGGCACTGGACCGGGCGGACCACGGCGGCGTGCTGAACACCCGGGAGCTGCTGGATGTGGCCGGCGTGCTGACCGCTGCGCGGCGGGTCAGCGACTATGACGCGGAGCGTCAGGGGGAGGCCACGGCCATCGACCGGCTATTCTCTGCCCTCCATGTGAACCGCTATCTGGAGGATAAAATACGCGGCGCCATACTGGACGAAGAGACCATCGCCGACACCGCCAGCCCGGAGCTGGCGGACATACGGCGGAATATGCGCGCTGCGGCCAGCAAGGGACGGCAGATCCTGCAGCGGATTATCTCGTCGCCCTCCTACGCCAAGGTGCTGCAGGAGGCGCTGATCACCCAGCGGGACGGGCGGTTCGTGGTGCCGGTAAAGGCGGAGTGCAAGGGCAGTCTGCCGGGTCTGGTACACGACATCTCATCCTCCGGGGCCACGCTGTTCGTGGAACCCATGGGCGTGGTGCAGGCCAATAATGAATTGAAGGAATTGCAGGCCCGTGAGGAAAAGGAGATCGACCGGGTGCTGCGTATACTGTCCGGCGAGTGCGCGGCGCAGCGGGAGAACATCCTGTACGACTACGACCTGCTGGTGCAGTTGGACACCATTTTCGCCCGGGCACAGCTGAGCTATGCCATGGACGCGGGGCGTCCGCTGGTGCGGAAGCGGGGCGGCATCGACCTGAAGCGGGCACGGCATCCCCTGCTGGATCCGGCCAAGGCGGTGCCGGTGACGGTGGCGCTGGGCGGCGCGTATGACACGCTGGTCATCACCGGCCCCAATACCGGCGGCAAGACCGTCACGCTGAAAACCCTGGGGCTGCTGTGCCTGATGGCCCAGTGCGGCCTGCACATCCCCGCCGGAGACCAGAGCGCCGTGCAGGTGTTCGACCGGGTACTGGCGGACGTGGGCGACGAGCAGAGCATCGAGCAGAGCCTGTCCACCTTCTCGGCGCACATGGCCAACACAGTGGAGATACTGAAGCTGGCGGATGAGAAGAGCCTGATCCTGTTCGACGAGCTGGGGGCGGGCACCGACCCGGTGGAGGGCGCGGCGCTGGCCATCGCCATCATCCAGGATGTGCGGCGCAAGGGCGCGCTGACGGCGGCCACCACCCATTACGCGGAGCTGAAGACCTTTGCCATGACCACGGCGGGGGTGGAGAACGCCAGCTGTGAGTTCGATGTGCAGACGCTGCGGCCTACCTACCGGCTGCTCATCGGCATACCGGGCAAGTCCAACGCCTTTGCCATCTCCCGGCGGCTGGGGCTGGACGAGAGCGTCATCGAGGACGCCAAGGCCCAGATGGACAGTGAATCCGTGCGGTTCGAGGACGTGCTGACCCAACTGGAGGAGAAGCGCCAGCGGCTGGAGAAGGCCCAGGGCGAGGCGGATCGGCTGTGGCGCCAGCGGGAGGAGGACGCGCGGAAGGCGCGGACGTTCCGCGAGCAGATGGAAAAAGCCCGCGACAACGCCCGCAGCAAGGGCGAGGCCGACGCGCGGCGCATCGTGCAGCAGGCCCAGCGGCAGGCGGACCAGGTGTTCGCCGAGCTGGACGAGCTGCGGAAACAGCAGCAGCGGTCGGACTAT
>ERZ779861.3957-NODE-3957-length-11634-cov-7.824855_pt1 | contig 11634 bp, 8 predicted proteins | sample MGYA00511558_ERZ779861 | MGnify/ENA primary metagenome ERZ779861 (study PRJEB29588, sample SAMEA2163432) | human gut metagenome | biome: human gut; feature: human-associated habitat; material: faeces | place: Denmark | collected 2008/2010 ... | reverse complement strand
GCGTATCTCCGGACTTATCGTTTACAAATTGCTGAAAAATTATTACGGGAGGGGAATTTATCTGTAGGTGAAATCGCAACAGAAATCGGATATACAAATCCCAATAAATTTACTTCGGCATTTCGAGGTGAATATGGAATGACACCAACGGAGTATAAAAAGAATGTCTGATTGGATAGAAACTAGTCTGCCAGGTCATTGAGTTTCATATTAGTACCAGATAAAATATGTATTGGTTAGATAATACTAACTAATGCATATTTTTTATTTAGGAGGATTATAATGAAACAGAGAAAATTATTAACAAGTTTGTTTTTAGCAGCAACTTTGTCTATTTCTTTATTGACGGGATGTGGAAATACAAGCAGTAGCACATCTGAAACAAAGCAAACAGAAAACAGTGCTACAGAAGAACAGACTACAAGCGTACAGAAGGAAAGTGAAACTGATGAGAATCAGGATGCAGCAGATCAGCTTTTATGCGATCTGAAAGGTACTTATCAGGAACTGTGGCCGGTTATTCTGGCAGATGAATACGATCAGCTGTGGCTCGATGACAGTGCTGCAATTGTAGGAGAGGATAATGCTCAGGCGGCTGTTGAAAAAATGTCTTCTATGGTAACTGGAACAGTCACCGGTGAAGAAGCAGTGGAAACCTACAAGGATGGAAATATGGCATACGACTGTGAATTTTTACAGAATATAGATCAGTTCACGTTTGACGGAACAACAATATCTGGTGTGGATGAAGAGGGGAATGATGTATTCAGTCATTCTTATCATTACGTAGGTATGGAAGAAACGCGTGGTCTGTACATCTACGAAAGTGATGATGCTGATTCCGGCGAGTTTACCTATTTCTGTATCGCTCCGGATACGATGAAAACTACATGGCACATTGAGTTCAGATATGGAAGTGACCTGGATGCATTGGAAAAATATGATGCAGGTGAATATGCTTATTGGCTGGCAGCAGGAATTTCTGTTGACTATACGAAAGCCGATGTTGAGAACTGTATACAGTTATTCTGTAAAGAGAATCTGTCTGAATAGTGAAAATAAATTTGAGTCGGTGGAAATCGGAGAGATTCTGATGCCACCGGCTTTTTGAGGAGGATATAAGGTCATGAGCAAAAAGAAAAATGCCGAGTTATCCCGGATGTGGGGATTTGCAGGGAAACGTCATTGGTTGACTATTGCCAGCTGCATTCTGGCAGGAATATCCACGGTGCTTTCTATTATTCCATTTGTCTGTATCTGGTTTGTGATTCGGGATATCTTGTATGCGATGAAAAAGGGAGATTTGTCACTGGCAGCTTCCAGTGGGCATTATGCGTGGCTTGCAGTAGCATTTTCGTTACTTAGTATTTTATTATATTTTGTAGCATTATGTTGTTCGCATCTGGCAGCATTTCGTACAGCTACCAATATGAAAAAAGAGGCAATGCACCATATTGTCACGTTACCGCTTGGATATTTCAGTCAGAATGCCAGTGGCAGACTTCGGAAAATTATTGATGACAATGCTGGACTGACCGAAGGGTTTCTGGCACATCAGTTGCCGGATCTGACCGGTGCAGTTGTTATGCCGGTTGCAGTCATCAGTTTGTTGTTTGTTTTTGACTGGAGACTTGGAATCTGTTGTTTGATTCCACTGGCAATCAGTGTATTTTTCTTAAAGAAAATGATGGGTGGAGATAATGCCGATTTTATGTCGGGATACATGACCGCACTGGAAAATATGAATAAAGAAGCGGTAGAATTCGTTCGTGGAATCCCGGTTGTAAAGGTATTCCAGCAAACCATTTACTCATTCAAAAACTTTCATGCAGCGATTGAAGAATACAAAAAATATGCCAGTGGATATGCAATCTGCTGTCGTATCCCATTGACGGGATTTAACATTACTTTAAATGGAACTTTTATTTTGCTGATCCCGACTGCACTGATGCTTTTTTCGGCAGCAAGTGGACAGGCGGATCGTCAGAAACTGTTTTTAGATTTCCTGTTTTACAGTCTGTTTACGCCAGTTTGTACAACAATGATGAATCGAATCATGTTTGCAAGCGAACAGTTAATGGCGGCAAAAAGTGCAGTAAGCAGAATAGAAGCAATTTTGCAGGAAAAACCGCTTAAAGAATCAAATACACAAAAACAGCCAAAGGATGCTTCTGTTGTATTCGAGGATGTTTCTTTTACTTATCCAGGTGCTAAGAAAAAAGCATTGTATCATGTAAGCTTCGAAGTCCCTGATGGTAAGAAAATTGCATTAGTCGGAGCTTCCGGTAGTGGCAAATCTACAGCGGCCAGTCTGATTCCACGTTTTTATGATGTGCAGGAAGGAGACGTCTTAGTGGGTGGTGTGGATGTTCGTGAGATTGCTAAAAATGACCTCATGGATCAGATTGCATTTGTGTTCCAGAACACCCGTCTTTTCAATGATACCTTACTTGAAAATATCAGAGCTTCCAGGCCAGATGCCACACGTGAAGAAGTGATGAGAGCGGCAGAAGCAGCACAATGTCAGGATATCATAGAGAGACTTCCAAATGGTTTGGATACTATAGTTGGAAGTGGAGGAACCTATCTGTCGGGTGGTGAAAATCAGCGGATTGCATTAGCACGTGCAATTCTGAAAGATGCACCAATTATTATACTTGATGAAGCGACAGCTTTTGCAGATGCGGAAAATGAGCATCAGATCCAGCTTGCCTTTGAAGGACTGACCAGCGGAAAAACAGTACTTATGATTGCACATCGTCTGTCCACGATTCAGGATGCAGATATGATTCTGGTCTTTGGTGATGGAAAAATAATAGAACGAGGCAATCATGATGAATTGCTGAAACAGAATGGTGTCTACGCATCCATGTGGAAAGAATATCAGACACAGATTATCTGGAAGGTTGGAACGACTGTGAGAAAGGAGGAAAATCATGATTAACAGATTACAGAAAAAATACGCTCTGAGTGTCCAGGGTGCAAAGGATCTTTTTAAAGCAATTGTTTATTCTGTACTGGCAAATATCAGTCTGATGCTCCCGGTTGCCCTGCTTGCAATAGTATTAAATACGATGCTTCCTATGGCTCTTGGAATGGAAGAAAAAGTGGCAGGATTTGCAGGATATACAGTTGTTGGAATTATCATTTTAGTGATTATTTTTGTCCTTCATTATCTGCAGTATACAAAAGCCTATATTGGTACCTATGAGGAAAGTGAACGTAGACGCATTACACTTGCAGAAAAGCTCAGGACGTTACCGCTTGGATTTTTCCATGAACGTGACCTTGCTGATCTGACAAGTACAATTATGGGCGACTGTGCCAGTTTTGAGCATGCGTTTTCCCATACAGTTCCGCAATTTTTTGGAGCACTTATTTCTACAAGTATTGTGTGTCTGGTACTTCTTGTTATGAACTGGAAAATGGGAATTGCTCTTTTGTGGGTTGCACCGGTGGCATTTGCAATTGTTCTTCTTTCACGCAAGTGGCAGGAACTGCTTGCAAAGAAATATATGACAACAAGAATTGATTTGTCAGAAGGAATACAGGAATGTCTGGAAACGGTACAGGATATTAAGGCATGTAATCAGGAGAAAACTTATCTGGAGAAACTGGATGCGAAATTGGATGCAGCAGAAAAAGCGCAGATTTCCAGTGAAATGGTCAGTGCGAGTCTTCTTACAACCGGTCAGATGGTCTTACGGCTTGGACTGGCAACGGTTATTGTTGTGGGAAGTTCGCTGATTTTAAAGGAAAAAATTGATCTGTTTACTTATATTCTATATTTGATCGCAGCCTCCCGTCTGTATGATCCACTTTCTGGAGCTATGGCGAATATGGCAGAACTTTTTGGTGTGAATTTACAGGTAAAACGCTTGAAAGAAATCCAGGAATATCCGTTAGAAAACGGGCAGACAGAGTATCACACCAAAGGATATGATGTGATTTTTGACCATGTGAAGTTTTCTTATGAAACAGGAAAAACAGTTTTAAAAGATGTATCTTTTACTGCAAAACAGGGACAGGTGACTGCATTAGTAGGACCATCCGGCGGTGGTAAGAGCACCATAGCAAAACTGGCAGCTAAATTCTATGACGTGGATGGTGGGAAAATTACACTTGGTGGTGCAGATATCGCAAAAATTGATCCGGTCGCATTGATGAAAGATTTTTCGATTGTTTTTCAGGATGTTGTTCTTTTCAATAATACAATTATGGAAAATATCCGTGTCGGACGAAAAGGTGCAAGTGATGAGGATGTTATTGCTGCAGCAAAGGCTGCAAAATGTCATGATTTTATCGAAAAATTGCCGCAGGGTTATCAGACGGTAATCGGAGAAAATGGTTCTACGCTTTCTGGCGGGGAGTGCCAACGTCTTTCCATTGCCCGTGCACTTTTAAAAGATGCACCTGTTATTTTACTGGATGAAGCAACTGCTTCTTTAGATGTGGACAGTGAAACACAGATACAGGAAGCAATATCTGAACTGGTCAGTGGAAAGACAGTTCTGGTAATCGCTCACAGGATGAGAACGATTGAAGCAGCGGATCAGATCGTTGTTCTGGATAAAGGTGTTGTGGCAGAAAAAGGAAACCATGATACGCTTATGAAGAAAAATGGTCTATATCGTAAGCTGGTTGGTCTGCAGACGGAAGCAGCAAATTGGAAACTTAGTGTATAGAACAAAAGGCACTGAAAACCATAGAATTATTGGTTTTCAGTGCCTTTTTTGAGCAAAGAGAAAAAATACAGTGAATTTAAGTTTTGCTAAGTTTCACTAAATTCTATTCGTTTGATTTCCGCCACTGTTTTGAGGGTTTCCGTTTTCCACAATCATCACAGGTATACGGCCAGTTGATTTTCCATTCAAAATATTCATCTCTGGTAATCACACCGGATTTCAGTTCATCCATTCGAACCACCCATTCTTTCAGAAAATCATTCAGAACTCCATAGTCAAACCACATACAGACAGGTGCATGAGCAGGCCAACTATCGTTGTCATGGTAGTAAACGGAAGTGTCAGCTACTTCATTGCATTTTTCACCAGGAAATTTCCGAGGTAGAAACAGATGCAGGGCAGATGGGTTAAATTCATCCAGCCAGAAAAGCAGTTCCATCATTTCGGAAGCGTCACGTCCAGCGGTATCATAGAGGGTATAAGGATTAACATCAAGAGCCTTAGCCATTTTATCAACCAGATCTTTTTTTGGAACACGAACACCTTTTTCATATTGTACAATTCTATGCTGATCGGTCAGTCCGATCTTCTCTGACAGTTCTTTTTGTGTCATTTTCCGGAATGTCCGGATTTTTTTTAGTTTCAGATTAAAATTCATAAAGTCACCTCTGCATTAGTCCTGATAAACATCCGTTAAAGATAGTGAAATCAAGAAATGAATAACTATTTGTCCATATTATAACACAAGCTGGCAGAAAATCAATGAAAAAGAGTACAAAAAAGAACCTAAAACACATGAAGTGCTATTGACATTAGCAGTAACTGGGGATATAATGGCATTAAATCGAAATAGGTACAAAAATGTATACCTACAAAACTTTTGATTGTTGAACCTTGAAAATTGAATGAGCTGTATGGGTGCCTTTCGGGGCTTAAAGGTAACACAGGATTCCATCGCTGTATCAGAGAGTAGTATGTGGAAACCGAAGATACTCCGGCAACGGCTGGTATGCTTGAGAAGAAGCTGCCAGTATTCAGAAAGATTTCTGATAGAGGTCAATTGTAACGTTGACACCGCCATATACAAATGGAAGCCAACACGCCGAACGGAATGGAAAATCATTGTAAGAAGTCTAAACAAAAAGTAGAGTGTACTGACAACGGGCATAACCGCTGTCTGGGAGGTGATGCAGAAGAATACGGAGGAAAGGAGGTATGTGCATCATGAGAAAAACAACAGAGTATAAGGCTGAAAACCGTCTGACGGTAGATATTGAAGGATTAATGGCAATGTTATCCTGCGGAGAAGTAACTGCAAAGAAAATTGCAGACTATGCAGAAGCAAGAGTGATTGTTGGAAGACGTGTTCTTTATAACGTGGATAAGATAAAAAAATATATTGATGCAATGGCAGTGTAATGAAAGATGAGAGGATAAAATACAACAACTTTCCTTCGGAATGAAAAGTGAAAAATATTCCTATAAAAAAGGCAAATAAAAATTAGCATTTTGCAGGAATTTACCCTTGGAAATTATAAAATATTATGTTAATCTGTGAGCAGATATCAGGCAGTAAATGACTGATACCGACAGGACAAAAATCATTCCGAATAACGAAAAATGAAGTGAAAGGAATGATTGATATGGCAAGAAAAGATAATAAAGGCAGAAATTTAAAAACAGGTGAATACCAGCGCCCGGATGGACGTTATGAGTATCGTTACAAGGATGAAATTACCGGAAAGCGTAATTCGGTTTATGCAGCTGATCTGGTGAGTCTGCGAGAAATGGAAAAGAAGATCAATAAGGATATGGATGATCTGCTTATTACAGACGCATCAGTCAAGAAGCTGACTGTAAATACGTTGTTTGAGCGATACATGGCAACAAAGAATATCAAGGAAAGAACGAAAAAGAATTATATCCGTATGTGGGACTACCGGATACGAAATACTTTAGGAAATATTCGTGTTGTAGATTTTAAGACATCTCACGTAAGGACGTTCTTTTCCTCATTGTCAGATGAAGGACTGGCACACAGTACGATCAAAGGTCTTTATGGTTTATTGAATCCCAGTTTTGAACTGGCAGTGGAAGACGGGATTATCCGTAAGAATCCGGTAACTGGAACACTTGGAGATTATGGGGCTCCGGCAAAGGAGAAAGAAGCACTGACACTGGAACAGCAGGAAAAACTCCTGAAGTTTGTTGAACAGAGTAATGTGTATAAGCCTCATCTTCCAATGATGCAGGTTATGTTTGGAGCTTGCCTGAGAGTGAGTGAGACTATCGGCTTAACCTGGTCAGATGTGGATATGAAGAACAGGGAGATTCATGTAGGTGGACAGCTTGTGTATTATGAAGGTGATGAAGGATATTGTTTCCATGATTCAGAAACCAAAACGGATGCAGGAATCAGAGACATTCCTATGACACAGATGGTATATGATGCGTTCCGTAAGCAGAGAGAACTGAATCTGATGCTTGGTTTGCAGAGTAATGTGGAGATCGGTGGACGTAGTGGATTCATCTTCAATACAAAGCATGGGCGTCCGATCATGCCGGCGGGAGTGAACAGCTTTCTGAAAAATATTGTCAATGTCTATAATAAGAAAGAAAGCAAACTGGCAGAAGAAGAGAAGAGAGAGCCGGAGCTGATGCCTCCTATTTCATCGCATACCCTTCGTCATACGGGATGTACCAGACTGGGTGAGAATAACGTCAATCCCAAAGTTATGCAGTATGTGATGGGCCATTCAGATGCACAGATTACAATGAATGTCTATAATCATATTGCAGAAAAGTCTCATGTGGAGAACGAGATGTCCAAAATGAACCTGCCAGAAACCGTACCTGCTGTGGTATAAACCATAAGTCGTTGTCGTAAAATGTGGTAAGAAAATCAGACGAATATATTTTTCCAAGAATTTGTCGTAAAAATGTGGTCAAATCAAGAAAATCGAGTGCGAAAGCAAGTGAAAAATCCCTGTGAAGCCCGTAAAATCAAGGCTTCACAAAATCTTCACAAAATAATTAGCACTCACCACTTGACAGTGCTAATACATGGTGTTATAGTGTGAATAGCACAAGAGATCAAAGTAAGTACAGCAAGTGTACTCAGATTTATAGAGTTAGGAGGTAAGCGTTATGAATATCAGTAAATTCACACAGAAATCACTGGAAGCTGTTCAGAATCTGGAAAAGACTGCTTACGACTTCGGGAATCAGGAGGTTGAGCAGGAGCATCTGCTTTACAATCTGCTCCATCAGGATGACAGTCTGATCCTGAAGATGATAGAAAAAATGGAGATTAACAAGGAACATTTCCTGAATAATCTGGAGAATGTTCTGAACGGCAAAGTGAAGGTGCAGGGTGGAAAGCCATATATCGGACAGTATCTGAATCAGGCTCTGATCAATGCCGAAGATGAGGCAAAAGCTATGGGAGACGAGTATGTCTCGGTTGAACATCTTTTTCTGGCGATTTTGAAGCATCAAAGCCCAAGCATGAAGAAGCTGCTTGGTGAATACGGCATTAACAGAGAGCGTTTTCTGAAGGCTTTAAGTACAGTTCGCGGTAATCAGAGAGTCACAAGCGACAACCCGGAAGCCACCTATGACACCCTGGAAAAATACGGTGTGGATTTGGTAGAGAGGGCCAGAAACCAGAAATTAGACCCTGTTATCGGGCGTGATGAAGAGATTCGGAATGTGATCCGTATCCTGTCCCGTAAGACAAAGAACAATCCGGTGTTGATCGGTGAACCGGGAGTCGGTAAGACCGCTGCAGTGGAAGGTCTTGCACAGCGGATTGTAAAAGGAGATGTGCCGGAAGGTCTGAAGGACAAGACCATCTTCTCCCTGGACATGGGTGCGCTGGTGGCAGGCGCCAAGTACCGCGGGGAATTCGAGGAGCGTCTGAAAGCTGTTCTGGAAGAAGTGAGAAAAAGTGAAGGCAGGATTATCCTCTTTATTGATGAGCTGCATCTGATCGTAGGCGCCGGAAAGACAGAGGGTGCCATGGATGCCGGCAATATGCTGAAACCGATGCTGGCGCGGGGAGAACTGCATTGTATCGGCGCAACTACGTTGGATGAATATCGTGAATATATCGAGAAGGATGCGGCTCTGGAGCGGCGTTTTCAGCCGGTGTTGGTAGATGAGCCGACGGTAGAAGAGTCGATTTCCATCCTGCGTGGTCTGAAAGAGCGGTACGAAGTATATCATGGAGTTAAGATCACAGATGGTGCGCTTGTAGCGGCGGCTACGTTGTCTGACCGTTATATCAGTGACCGTTTTCTGCCGGACAAGGCAATTGACCTGGTGGACGAGGCTTGCGCCCTGATCAAGACGGAGCTGGATTCCATGCCCACGGAACTGGACGAGCAGCAGAGAAAAATTATGCAGATGGAGATTGAAGAAGCGGCGCTTAAGAAGGAGACAGATAACTTAAGCAGAGAGCGCCTGGAGAATCTGCAGAGAGAGCTGGCAGAGCTGAGGGATGATTTCAATGTGCGCAAAGCACAGTGGGAGAATGAAAAGAATTCCGTAGAGCGGCTTTCCACACTTCGTGAGCAGATTGAAGAGATGAACCGCCAGATCCAGCAGGCACAGCAGAAGTATGATCTGAATAAAGCAGCGGAATTGCAGTACGGAGAACTTCCAAAGCTACAGCAGCAGTTGGCGGCAGAGGAGGAGAAAGTAAAGAACGCGGATCTTTCTCTTGTCCATGAAAGTGTTACCGATGAAGAGATTGCCCGGATTGTTTCCAACTGGACCGGGATTCCGGTGGCGAAGCTGACAGAAGGGGAGCGGGCAAAGATTCTGGGACTGGAAGAAGAACTTCACCAGAGGGTGATCGGACAGGATGAAGCAGTATCTCTGGTATCAGACGCGATTATTCGTTCCAAGGCAGGAATCAAAGATCCTACGAAGCCAATCGGCTCCTTCTTGTTCCTGGGACCGACCGGTGTGGGTAAGACCGAACTGGCGAAAACGTTGGCGCAGCAGATGTTTGATGATGAAAATAACATGGTGCGTATTGACATGAGTGAGTATATGGAGAAATACTCCGTATCCCGTCTGATCGGAGCGCCTCCGGGATATGTGGGTTATGAGGAAGGCGGTCAGTTGACGGAGGCGGTACGTCGGAAACCGTATTCGGTCGTATTGTTCGATGAGATTGAGAAGGCGCATCCTGATGTATTCAACGTACTGCTTCAGGTGTTGGATGACGGACGTATCACAGATTCTCAGGGACGGACAGTGGACTTTAAGAATACGATTTTAATCATGACCTCCAATATTGGTTCCTCTTATTTGCTGGAAGGAATTCAGGAGGACGGCAACATCAGTCAGGAAGCACAGAATCTGGTCAATCAGGACCTGCGGGGACATTTTCGTCCAGAATTTTTGAACCGTCTGGATGAGATCATTTTATTTAAACCATTGACAAAAGACAATATCGGTAATATTGTAGAGTTGTTAATGAAAGAGTTGAATAAACGACTGAACCCCCAGGAACTTTCTGTCGAACTTTCTGCGGCAGCCAGAGAATATGTGATTGAAGGCGGTTACGATCCGGTGTACGGTGCCCGTCCGCTGAAGCGGTTTATCCAGAAACACGTGGAAACACTGACTGCAAAACTGATCCTGTCAGGCAATGTGGGAACAGGGACTGTGATTTTGATTGACGTTGTCGATGGAAAACTGGAAGCAGTCATGAAACCGGAGGTAGAAATAGTATCATGATACCAAGTGATCCCGTCATGTTGTTAAGTTATGTCAATACGCAGTTGCGAGATTTTTACCCCTCCCTGACGGAATTTTGCGAGGAACAGCAGATATCCGAGGAAGAGATTAAAGGGAAATTGCTTGACATCGATTACACGTATGATGAAACATTGAACAAATTTATATAGCATGTTTTTAGAAACCACGGCAGATATCCGAAATTATCATCTGACCGTGGTTTTTGCTACTTGTTTGTGAATCTATTGTATATGGTTGACAAGAATTTTTTATTTCTTTAAAATAATAGCCGTATCAAAGTTTGATTGAAAATAGGATGGGTTTCACAAGCTTTTATAAGTCAGAGGAAAATAGAAAATTTGTCATCAAAAGCTGAAATATATGATATAGTTAAGAGAACGGCTTTGGCTGTCTGGTACAACGGCAGATGAGGGGGTAGATCCCGAAAGATCGTATGAAGAAATTACAGTGTGGAGGTGGCCCATGTGTGAGAAGGAAGAGGCAGTGGTGTATAAAAGTTTCGCCCAGGTCTATGATTTATTTATGAACAATGTACCGTATGAAGAATGGTGCAGGTATCTGACAGGACTGCTTGAAGAATATGGGATTCCCGGGGGGCTTTTGTTGGAACTGGGCTGCGGAACCGGGAGTATGACGGAGTTGCTGTCTCAAAAAGGATATGATATGATCGGCGTGGATAATTCTGAGGACATGCTGGAGATTGCAATGGATAAACGGGTGGACTCCGGGCATGATATTTTATATCTGCTGCAGGATATGCGGGAGTTTGAGCTTTACGGTACCGTCCGGGCGGTCATCAGTATCTGTGATTCTATGAATTATATTCTGGAGGAAGAAGATCTTCTGCAGGTGTTCCGGCTGGTGAATAATTATCTGGACCCGGGCGGATATTTTATCTTTGACCTCAACACGATTTACAAATATGAACAAATCGGGGAGTCTACGATTGCGGAAAATCTGGAAGAAGCCAGTTTTATCTGGGATAACTTTTATGATGCAAAAACACAGATCAATGAGTATGAATTGGCGATTTTTATTCCCGAAGGTGAGGAAGGATTATATCGGAAATATGAAGAATTCCACGAACAGCGTGGATATGATCCTGAGGTCATACGGCGTCTGCTGGAAGAAGCAGGTATGCGGTTTGTGGCAGCTTATGATGCATTTACCCGGAATC
>ERZ779861.3950-NODE-3950-length-11652-cov-4.717513_pt1 | contig 11652 bp, 9 predicted proteins | sample MGYA00511558_ERZ779861 | MGnify/ENA primary metagenome ERZ779861 (study PRJEB29588, sample SAMEA2163432) | human gut metagenome | biome: human gut; feature: human-associated habitat; material: faeces | place: Denmark | collected 2008/2010 ... | reverse complement strand
TAAAAATACTTTCTCTTATTCAGAGCAGTGGAGATACAAAGGATCTGAGAAGCTGCGGCAACCCCTGAACAGGAAGGTGCCAACCTGAGCGAGTAATCGAACAATAAGAGGATTTTTATTATCTTAATTTTAATCCACTTATTTGCAGTAAGTGGTTTTTTATTGGAAAAATATTGGTAACACAGTATGAAAGGAGCAACAGATAATTAATGGAGAAATTATTATTTACATCAGAATCAGTAACTGAGGGACATCCGGATAAGCTCTGCGATGCAGTATCAGATGCCATCCTTGATGCATGCATACAGCAGGACCCGATGAGCCGTGTCGCATGTGAGACAGCAAGCTGTACAGGCTTCATCCTTGTAACAGGAGAGATTACCACAAAGGCACAGCTTGATATTCCTGCAATCGTCAGAAAAACAGCACTTGAGATCGGATATGATGACGGAAAGAAGGGACTCGACGGAAACTCATGTGCAGTAATGGTTTCAATCGACAAGCAGTCTGCTGATATCGCCATGGGAGTTGACAAGGCACTCGAGGCAAAAGAGGGCGACCTTACAGACAACCTCGACACCGGAGCCGGAGATCAGGGAATGATGTTTGGATATGCTACAAATGAGACTGAGGAGTACATGCCATACCCAATCGCACTCGCTCACAAGCTTGCATTCCAGCTCACAAAGGTTAGAAAAGACGGCACACTTACATACCTTCGTCCGGACGGAAAGACACAGGTTTCAGTAGAGTATGATGAGGCAGGAAAGCCGGTAAGACTTGAGGCAGTTGTACTTTCAACACAGCACGACGAGGATGTTACCCAGGAGCAGATCCATGAGGACATCAAGAAATATGTATTTGATCCAATTCTTCCAAAGGATATGATTGATGCTGAGACAAAGTTCTTTATCAATCCTACAGGACGTTTCGTAATAGGTGGACCACACGGAGATGCAGGTCTCACCGGTCGTAAGATTATCGTAGACACCTACGGTGGATATGCACGTCACGGCGGCGGAGCTTTCTCAGGAAAGGACTGTACAAAGGTAGACCGTTCAGCAGCATATGCAGCACGTTACGTAGCAAAGAACCTTGTAGCAGCAGGATTTGCTGACAGGTGTGAGATTCAGCTTTCATATGCTATCGGTGTTGCACAGCCAACATCTATCATGGTTGATACATTCGGCACAGGAAAGCTTGCAGATGACAGAATCGTTGAAATCGTAAGGGAGAATTTCGACCTTCGTCCGGCCGGAATCATCAAGATGCTTGACCTCAGAAGACCTATCTACCGCCAGACAGCAGCATACGGACACTTCGGACGTACAGATATCAAGCTGCCTTGGGAGGCACTTGATAAGGTTGAGGACCTCAAGAAGTATCTCTAAACAATATGTGGGGCTTCGCGCTTTTTAGGTTGTGAGCGCCGGATAGTATACATTATATTTCTTAGAAAAAGTTAGAAAGAATTTAGAGAAAATTTAGACAGAAGTTATCGGATATATGATATAATTAAGTCATGGGACTGACATTGAGTCGGTTTCCATGGCTTTTTATTTTCAGGAGGAACGGATATGAGCAGAATTTTGATAGTAGAGGACGAGGTTGCAATTGCTGATCTTGAGAAGGATTACCTGGAGCTGAGCGGCTTTGAGGTAGAGGTGGAGAATGATGGCACAAGCGGTCTCGCAAGGGCATTGGCGGAGGATTTTGATTTGTTTATTCTTGACCTTATGCTGCCTGGAATTGATGGATTTGAGATTTGCAAACAGATTCGTGAGAAAAAGAACACACCGATACTCATGGTTTCAGCCAAGAAGGATGACATCGACAAGATAAGAGGACTCGGACTCGGCGCAGATGATTATGTCACAAAGCCATTTTCACCATCAGAGCTTGTTGCCAGGGTAAAGGCTCATCTGGCCAGATATGAGCGCCTGATCGGAAGCGCCACACCTGAAAATGACATCGTTGAAATTCGTGGTATCAAGATTGACAAAACAGCTCGCCGTGTTTGGGTAAATGGAGAGGAAAAGCAGTTTACCACAAAGGAATTTGACCTGCTCACATTCCTTGCGGAAAATCCAAACCATGTGTTTACCAAGGAGGAGCTCTTCAAGGAAATCTGGAATATGGATTCGGTCGGAGATATCGCGACAGTCACTGTACATATCAAGAAGATTCGTGAGAAAATCGAGATGAACACTGCAAAGCCTCAGTATATTGAGACTATTTGGGGCGTGGGATACCGCTTTAAGCTGTAGTGATTTTTAAAAAATATAGTAGATATTGTAGTATTAATAGGACATATCAAATTCAAATGCGAAAGGATATGTCCTTGTTGTATATATAAAGTGGCTTATTAATTTATTCAAATGGAGAATACTATGAAGATAAAAACAAAACTTGCTATATCATTCTGCATAATTATTTTTGTGCCTGTTGTGCTCACCAGTATAGTGCTTGTGGGCTTCAATAAGATTCAGCTAAAGGCCATAAACAAGACATATGGCATGGAGGATGCGGGCATGCTCGCGCTCACTGACACGGTGCAGTTTCTGAACAAGGTGACAGGGCGCACATATGATGAGCTCGAGAAGACATCGCTCATAGAACCATCCAGGCTTCTTGATAGTGATTATCTGACTAAGATAAATAAGAAGCTGGAGAAGAAGTATTCATATCTCATAGTGAAAAGTGAAGGAGAGCTCATTTTCAATGGTGGAATTGACAATGATGATATTTTGAGAAAGCTTCCGCGAATATCCAATAAGCAGAGCAGCTCTGATGTGAGCAGCTATATGGACAGTGATGACAAGGTGCTCATAAAGCAGCTTAATTTTCGTGACAGTGATGGTGACGAGGCGAGTCTTTACATAGTGACATCAACCGCGTGCGTGATCCCTGAGGTAAGGACTGTTTTGATAGAGGGAGCATTTGCACTTGTATTGATACTTCTTACTACGGCTGCCATGCTTATAGTGTGGATATACAGGAGTATCATCACACCGATAGAGAGGCTGCGTATTGCCGCTGAAAATATCAAGGATGGCAATCTGGATTTTGAGCTTGAGACGAGCCCGAGCGACGGAGAGATTGGCGAGCTGTGTACTGCGTTTGAGCAGATGCGAGCGCGCCTCAAGAAAAATGCCGAGGAAAAGGTGACGAATGAGTCTGAAAACAGAGTGTTAATCAGCAATATCGCGCATGATTTAAAGACTCCTATTACTGCGGTAAAGGGCTACGCCGAGGGCATACTTGACGGAGTGGCAAACACCCCTGAAAAGGTAGATAAATACGTCAGGACCATTTACAATAAGGCAAACGATATGGATAAGCTCATTAATGAGCTGACACTTTACTCGAAGATTGATACGAACAGGATTCCATATAATTTTGCGAAGATAAATGTCACAGATTATTTTAACGACTGTGTTGAGGAAATAGGACTCGATCTTGAGGCAAAAAATATCAGGCTTTCATATGAGAATCATGTGGATAGCAACGTGCTTATCATTGCTGATCCGGAGCAGATTCGCCGTGTGATTAATAATATAGTCGGCAATTCGGTGAAGTATATGAACAAGACACAAAGCTATATAGATATCAGGATAAATGATGTTGGTGACTTCATACAGGTTGAAATCGAGGACAATGGACGAGGAATCAACCAGAGAGATATGCCATATATTTTTGACAGATTTTACAGAGCGGATGCGTCGAGAAATTCGGCTACCGGAGGCAGCGGCATAGGACTTTCCATCGTAAAGAAGATCATTGAGGACCATGGAGGAAAGATCTGGGCCACCAGCAAGCTGGGAATCGGAGCAGAGATCCACTTTATAGAGGATCACGGCGGCAAGATATGGGCTACCAGCAAAGAGGGTGATGGAACTACCATGTTTTTCGTAATCAGAAAGTATCAGGAAACACAGGATATGAACCGACAGTAAACAAATAAACAGGATATTGACATAAAAAGTAAAGCTATAATTATAACAGTTAGATATTAGAATTTAAAATTAAGAGCTCCCGATTGACAACGCAAATAGTGTTGTCAGTCGGGAGCTTTAATGTATTTTTTATTTAAAATAAGTTAAGGAAAAATACATAAAATATTTGAAAAATAAAGTCGGACGTAGTAAAATAGTAACATTGCACGAAAGAACCATGGAGAAATCGAAAGGGGGACAAACATGCATAAATTCAGACAAAAATATATAGGAGACAAAGCATTTTATAAGCGATATCTCATGTTGGCCATACCAATGATAATCCAGAATGCAATCACAAATCTGGTAAGCTTTCTGGACAACATTATGGTAGGACAGCTTGGTACAGAGCAGATGTCAGGAGTAGCAATCGTAAACCAGCTCATATTTGTGTACAATCTGGCTGTATTTGGGGCGGTGTCAGCGGCAAGTATATTCGGAGCACAGTATTTTGGCAAGGGAAATCATAAGGGGCATATGTATTCCTTCAGATTCAAGCTGTATGCAGCGCTGCTTGTTACAGCAATAGCGATGACACTGTTTATCACGAACGGAACAGGTCTCATATCACTTTATCTGACAGATACGGCAGGAAACGGTGCCACGGAGGTAGCACTGGCATATGGAAAGGAATATCTGGAAATTGTTATGATAGGTCTCATACCGTTTGCGGTGACACAGGCCTATGCGACAAACATAAAGGAAACAGGACAGACTTTTGTACCGATGGTTGCAAGCTTTGCAGCAGTTGGAAGCAATGCGGTGCTTGATTTTCTGCTCATCTTCGGAATAGGACCGATACCAAAGCTGGGTGTGGCGGGAGCAGCTATTGCCACGGTGATGTCGCGATATATTGAGACAATAATAGTTGTGCTGTGGGCGCATAAAAACAGGGATAAGAACAGATATCTCGAGGGCGCTTACAGAGGAATAGGAATGCCGTTTGGTGAGTTTAAGACTATATTCATCAAGGGACTGCCACTTATGCTCAATGAGCTTTTTTGGGCAGCAGGCATGACAACGGTTACACAGTGCTATTCAGTACGTGGGCTCTCGGTAATCGCAGGTTTAAACATTGCGACAACGATAACAAACCTTTTCAATATAGTGTTTATACAGCTTGGCGCATGCATCAGCATAGTTGTGGGGCAGTATCTTGGAGCCGGTGAGCTTGAAAAGGCAAAGGATGCGGATAACAAGATGATAGTGTTCAGTGTGTTCTGCTGTTCTGTAATGGCGGCGGTCATGCTTCTGGTAGGCGGACTTTTCCCTCAGATATATAACACAACCGATGAAATCAAATCACTCGCAACAAGCTTCATAGCGGTATCAGCGATAATTATGCCATTTTGTGCATTTACACATTCGTCGTATTTCACACTCCGCTCAGGCGGCAAGACACTGGTCACATTTCTGTTTGACTCCGTATTTACGTGGGTGATAGTGGTGCCGGTGGCATTTGTGCTCGCCAAATACACAGCAATTGGCATAGTAGCAGTGTACTTCCTTGTGCAGGCCACAGAGCTGATAAAGGTAGTCATCGGATACTTCATGGTGAAAAGCGACGTGTGGCTCGTGCAGATGGTATAGGAATGTAAGTCATTATCTTGCGGAAAAGTAAAATAAAAGTTATACTGTAGCAAAAGTCAGCATAACAGTTCTAACCCAGAATGAAACGGAGCATAAAATGAGCGAAGAAAAACAGCACAAGCGCCGCGTGCATTATAGCGGAAAATATCCCAAAAAATTTGAGGAAAAATACAAGGAATTAAATCCGGAAAAATACAAGGATACAATTGAGCATGTCATCAGCAAGGGAAATACCCCTGCGGGCATGCACATATCCATAATGGTAAAAGAAATCATAGATTTTCTGGACATAAAGCCGGGACAGACAGGCTTTGATGCCACACTCGGATACGGTGGCCACACAAGGGCAATGCTTGAAAAGCTTGAAGGACAGGGACATATGTTTGCTACAGATGTTGACCCAATCGAGTCTGAAAAGACAAAAAAGCGTCTCGCTGAAGCAGGCTTTGGAGAGGATATTCTCACCATAAAGCTTCAAAACTTCTGCACAATAGATGAGATTGCAAAGGAAGTAGGAGGCTTTGATTTCATACTTGCCGATCTGGGAGTTTCATCAATGCAGATAGATAATCCTGAGCGTGGTTTTTCGTTTAAGGTGGATGGACCGCTGGATCTGCGTCTTAATCCAAATGCCGGTATCAGTGCGGCGGAGCGTCTTGACAATATATCCCGTGAGGAGCTTTCGGGTATGCTCTATGAGAACTCAGATGAGCCGTATTGCGAGGAGCTTGCAAAGGCTATCACAGACGAGATCAGGAAGGGGAACCGCATAGATACGACCACAAAGCTTCGTCACATTATAGAGCAGACACTCGATTTTCTGCCTGAAAAGGATAAGAAGGACATAATCAAAAAGACCTGTCAGCGCACATTCCAGGCGCTCCGCATAGACGTAAACCATGAGTTTGAGGTGCTATATGAGTTTATGGAAAAGCTTCCGGGAGCATTAAAGCCCGGAGGAAGAGCTGCCATCCTTACCTTCCATTCAGGAGAGGACAAGCTGGTCAAAAAGGCACTCAAGGCAGGATATAAAGCAGGAATATACAGCGACTATTCCAAGGATGTGATTCGTCCATCAGCACAGGAATGTGCTCAGAACGGACGTGCCAGGTCCACGAAGATGCGCTGGGCGGTCCGTGCGGAATAGAAAAGAATAAAAATAGTTCTAAAAACCTATTGCTTTATTGAGAAAAATAGTCTACTATGAACGTGTTATATGACTGACGGATAAGTGGAATAACCACATGAAATATAACAAATAAGAGCCGACCGTCTGGGCGATAAACCCGGACAGTTGGCTCTTTTTGATTATAAAATCAGCCATAGTCGTGTAAATAACCAGGGAATGTATCTCAAAAGAAACAACATGGATATTGACAAAAATACTGTAGTAAGTATATACTAACCACAGTTAAACAAAACTAATCAAACGAAGTAACATTCATACATTTTAAGGAGGATATTACAATGATAGAAATGAAAGAGTGGGATGGATTTGAAGGACGTCTTTGGAAAGAGGAAATCAACGTCCGTCAGTTTATTCAGGACAACTACACTCCATACGACGGAGATGAGAGCTTTTTAGCTGATCCGACAGATGCTACAAACAAGCTGTGGGATGCGCTTCAGAAATTACAGAAAGAGGAGCGTGCCAAGGGCGGAGTTCTTGACATGGAGACAGAGGTTGTAACAGGAATCACAGCTTACGGCCCTGGATATATAGATGAGTCATTAAAGGACCTCGAGCAGATTGTAGGTCTTCAGACAGATAAGCCGTTAAAGAGAGCATTCATGCCTTACGGTGGAATCAAGATGGCGGTACAGGCTGCTGAGACATATGGTTACAATGTAAGCGACAAGCTCAAGGAGATTTTTACAAAATATCATAAGACACACAACACAGCAGTATTCGATGCATACACACCTGAGATGATGAAGGTCCGTCATGCAAAGATCCTTACAGGTCTTCCTGACACATACGGCCGTGGACGTATCGTGGGCGATTACCGTCGAGTAGCATTATACGGACTTGATTATCTCATCGAGGAGAAAAAGAAGGATAAGGCAAACTGTGGCTGTGGACAGATGACAGATGATGTTATCCGTTTAAGAGAGGAAATCGCAGAGCAGATTAAATGTCTTGAGGATATGAAGAAGCTTGCAGAGATTTACGGATATGATATCTCAAGACCTGCAACAAACGCAAAAGAGGCAGTTCAGTGGTTATACTTCGGATACCTTGCAGCAATCAAGACACAGAATGGTGCAGCAATGTCAGTAGGACGTGTATCTACATTTCTTGACATTTACATCAAGAGAGATATGGACAAGGGCATCCTCACAGAGCAGGAAGCACAGGAGCTCATCGACCATTTTACAATGAAGCTTCGTATGGTTAAATTTGCACGTATCCCTTCATACAACCAGTTATTCTCAGGTGATCCTGTATGGGCAACACTTGACGTGGCAGGAACAGGTGTGGACGGACGTTCAATGGTTACAAAGACAGACTTCCGTTTCCTCCATACATTAGAGAACATGGGACCTGCACCGGAGCCAAACCTCACAGTATTCTACTCATCAAAGCTTCCTCAGACCTTCAAGGATTATGCAGCCCGCATCTCAATTGAGACAAGCTCAATCCAGTATGAGAACGATGACGCAATGAAGCCGGTATGGGGCGATGATTATGCAATCTGCTGCTGTGTATCTGCAACACAGACAGGTAAAGAGATGCAGTTCTTCGGAGCACGTGCAAACCTTGCAAAATGTCTCCTTTACGCTATCAACGGTGGTGTTGATGAGAAATCAGGTGAGCAGGTAGGACCAAACTACGCACCTATCACAGCAGAGTACCTTGACTATGACGAGGTAATGGCGAAATACGACAAGATGATGGACTGGTTAGTAGACATCTATGTAAATACATTAAACCTTATCCAGTACATGCATGACAAATACTACTATGAGGCAGCAGAGCTTGCACTCATGGATACAGACTTAAAGAGAACATTTGCAACAGGAATCGCAGGATTCTCACACGTAATCGATTCTCTTTCAGCAATCAAATATGCAAAGGTTAAAGTAGTACGTGATGAGAGCGGACTGGCAAAGGATTTCGAAATTGAGGGAGAGTTCCCTAAATACGGAAACGATGATGATCGCGCGGACGAAATCGGAGTATGGCTTCTTAAGACATTCATGGACAAGTTAAAGAAGCATCACACATACCGTGATTCAGAGCCTACAACATCAATCCTTACAATTACATCAAACGTAGTATACGGAAAAGCTACAGGAGCAATGCCTGACGGACGTAAAGCAGGAGAGCCGCTTTCACCGGGAGCAAACCCATCATACGGCGCAGAGCAGAACGGACTTCTCGCATCCTTAAACTCACTCACAAAGCTTCCATATGAGTGGGCGCTTGATGGAATCTCAAATACACAGACCATCAATCCGGGAGCACTCGGAAACAACGAGGGAGAGAGAATCGACAACCTTGTAAACGTAATGGACGGATACTTCGATCAGGGTGCACATCACCTTAATGTAAACGTATTCGGTAAAGAGAAGCTCATCGATGCAATGGAGCATCCTGAGAAGGAGGAGTACGCAAACTTCACAATCAGAGTATCAGGATACGCAGTTAAGTTCATCGACCTCACAAGAGAGCAGCAGCTCGATGTAATCTCACGTACATGCCACGAGAGAATGTAATATAAAAAAATATCAAACATTCCAGAATGTGCAGGCCAAGTGCCTGCATATTCTGATTTTCTAAATAACACCACAGCGTAAGGAATTTTCGGAAGGTGTGTAAAAGCCGGTCGCGTCAAGCATAGAAAACCTAAATCATAATTCATACAGCCTCTTAGCCCGAAGAACCTGAGCATTGCAAAGTCCCGGTCGGCGGGTTGCCGAAAATTCCGTACCATAAAATAAAAGTAGCAGCAACAACCTGAAGGAGGTAAAACATGGGAGAAACACTAGGAAGAGTACACTCGGTAGAAAGCTTTGGCTCAGCAGACGGCCCGGGAGTGAGATATATAGTCTTTTTGAAGGGCTGCAATATGCGCTGTAAATACTGCCACAACCCGGATACATGGGCCAAATGCGGCGAAAATGACGGTGCAAAGCTGATGACACCGCAGGAGGTGCTAAAGACCGCCATGCGCTATAAAGCGTACTGGAAGCAAACAGGCGGCATTACAGTAAGCGGAGGTGAAGCACTTTTGCAGATAGACTTTGTCACAGAGCTATTTAAGCTTGCAAAGGAAAAAGGTGTAAACACATGCCTTGACACATCAGGAAATCCGTTTACCGTGGAAGAACCGTTTTTCGGCAAATTTAATGAGCTGATGAAATATACAGATCTCTTCATGCTGGACATCAAGCATATAGATGACGAGGAGCACAAAAAGCTTACGGGACAGACAAATAAGAATATCCTTGATATGGCACAATATCTCTCAAAAAACGGTAAAAAAATGTGGATACGTCATGTGCTTGTGCCTGGAATCACCACGGATGAGAGATATTTAAAGCAGCTTAGAGAGTTTATCGACACACTTAAAACCGTGGACAGGGTTGAGGTGCTGCCGTACCACACACTTGGGGTGTTCAAGTGGAAGGAGCTTGGTATACCATACCAGCTTGAAGGGGTGGAGCCTCCTACAGAGGAACAGATAGAATGTGCAAAAAAGGTTTTAAATTGTCGGAATTAGTTTTTTAATACCATTGCTAACAACTCATTAAGTTGATAAAATATAATAAGTAACTATTATTTTACACCGATGCTGCCTTCGTTTGTATGTGAGGTGACACTTGGCTATATGCTTGCGTATCGCAACTGTAAATGTGCTGAACAGTTAAAATTTAAAATAACAATTTGCGGGAGTTACAACATGGGAAAACCAGATATCATTTACGAAGACAACGACATAATCGTCTGCTACAAACCGGCGGGAATTGCTACACAGACCAGGCGTATAGGGCAGCAGGATATGGAGAGCTTCATAAGAAATTACAGGGCGGCTAAAAATGAGCCGCCTTATGTCGGCATAGTGCACAGACTCGACCAGCCGGGAGAGGGAGTGATGGTATTTGCCAAGAATCAGAAAGCAGCGGCTTCTTTAAGCAGACAAATAAAGGAGCATACAACCGAGAAATATTATCGTGCGGCAAGCAGAGGACAGGGAGTGTCAGGAACAGCAGTGGAAGAGGAAGAGGCATGGCATACTCTCACAGATTATATCTCATTCGACAAGCTTACCAATACATCAAAAATCACAAGCGAAAAAGACAGGCTGGCAAAAAAAGCAGTGCTTCAGTACAGGGTGATATCAGTGACGCCGGATAGGGACGGCTTCAAAAATGAATGCATTAGAACAGAATTTGACATAAAGCTTCTCACTGGAAGGCATCATCAGATACGTTTACAGCTTGCAAATATCGGCTATCCTCTGATTGGGGATACCAAGTATGGGAAGCCTGCCTCAAATAACTCAGGAACGGGAAGCAAATCAGGACGCACCGGTGGCGGTGTGAGGGAGCAGCTTGCACTTTGCTCCTACAAGCTTGTTTTTGACCATCCTGCGACAGGGGAGAGGATGACATTTGAATTACCATAGTGCTGTTGGGAATAAGATGAATTAAAGTGTATGGTCTTTTTTATATGAAGAAAAATACAGTTGACAGTATTATTTATATTATCTATTATAAGTTCATAGGTTAGTTACTTGAGTGGTTAACCATGCAACCATACCGCAAATATGAGCGAAATTAGCTGTGTAGCAGCGATGCTAAACAGAGTGCAGATAAAGTACAAATATCGTGCGGTTTTGCGAATGTGTGTGGTGGTTCTGGATAGTTACGATAATAAAAAGTACAACAAGTAGGTAATTGCGGAACAAGTGCGCACTCCTGATTAAAAAGCGGTAAGAATTCTGCAACGTAGGATTCTTAAAGATGAAAAGTAGGTGCTTCTAAATTTAGACATGACTAAAAGATTTCCCAGATAAACTGCGAAGAAAAGATTGTATGCATATTAATAATCAGGCAATCA
>ERZ779861.3946-NODE-3946-length-11659-cov-14.579283_pt1 | contig 11659 bp, 12 predicted proteins | sample MGYA00511558_ERZ779861 | MGnify/ENA primary metagenome ERZ779861 (study PRJEB29588, sample SAMEA2163432) | human gut metagenome | biome: human gut; feature: human-associated habitat; material: faeces | place: Denmark | collected 2008/2010 ... | reverse complement strand
ACCACACACAATACCACACCAATACCGGAAAGTCCAGAAAACAAACTGATAACAATCAAATTCTTCTGTTTCGTAGTCTTGAATCTTCTACTGTTTCCAGCACCCCCTCCTTATTCTAAAGAATTTTGACCATTAATATCACACATCCCTCTTGAATTGTTTGCGTTTGTGTGGTATAATACTTGCGAGGAGGGGGTAAAATATGCTGATTAATACTGTTCTCCATAATGAAGCTGATCGAAATGCCCATATGCTTAACGAGTATCGCAATTTGCTTGCCCAACTGCCAAAAGGATCTTTAATCTGTCGGAAGGACTACTATTACTTGAAATATCGCGAAAACGGCAAGATTTGTGACAAATATATTGGTAAGGCAGGAAGTACTGTTGACCAGCTTCGAGAACAACTCGAATTGCGGAAGCACTATAGCGATATGCTGAATGCATTGGAACAAGAGCAGCGAGCAATACATAAATTGTTGGAGGAAATCTCATGATCGTTTTTCACGGAAGTACAGATTTGGTTGAGAGTCCTGAAATAAGGGAAAGTGAATACTATCTTGATTTCGGAACCGGGTTTTATACGACAACATCTTATGAGCAAGCCGAGCGCTGGGCGCAAATCAAAATGCGTCGACTCAACAAGAAGGTTGGCTATGTTGCGAGATATGAATTTAATTTTGAAGCCGCGAAACAGGCTACTAATATTCTCAAATTCGATTGTGCAGATATGGCTTGGCTTCAATTTGTCGTAGGCAATCGAAGAGGTGAACCATTAACGGGAAATACCGATATGCATATCGGACCAGTTGCTGATGATAACGTATACCGTTCGATTCGCTTATTTGAAACCGGAGTGCTCGATGCTGAGGAAACGGTAAAACGACTTAAGACCGAATTACTGCATGACCAATGGACATTTCACACGGATTTGATGTTGTCGTTTTTGAAGTTTCTTGATTATACAGAAGTTCATGAGGAGGTTTGATAATGGGACACGAACAATTTGTTGCTATCATGCCGTATATCAGCGCAGATCTTGTCAATATGATTACCCAGAAGCAAAACATTACTGAGGCGGACGCACTAAACAAACTCTATTCGTCCAAGTTGTATGGGCTGTTGGAAAAGGAAGAAACGAAGGTATGGCAATATAGCACCGATATGCTGTACTCTCTGTTCGTTAAAGAAGAACAAACAGGTAGCTTAGTCTTTCCCGATGTGTGAGGAGGGTAACTTATGAGTAAAGAGATGGAATTTACAATCTTCTGTGTTGAGAACTACAAGCATTATAAGAACTTGACCGGAAAACAGACCGTTGAGCTCTTCAACCGATACGGAGTGTTTGACTACCTGCGTGAGTTCTACGATGTTCTTCACACCACCGGGCATCAATATATCAATCACGATATCGACATATACCTCAACGCAAGAAATGCAACAATAACCGCATAATGTTTTTTACCGACAGGCAGGACTTCAGTTTGCCTGTCGGTTCTTATATTTTTTGCAGTGAAGCATTCGCTTTTGAAAGCATCCTTTCCATTGATTCAAACAAAACATGGCCTCTACCTCAGTACAGTAAAGGCCGTTGCAATGCTTGATTTGGACGTATTACCTCTTGGTTGCAGATTTCGAGAAACTCCAAACATAGTCGACAAATTCGTCCCAGTTAAGCCGAACCTGCTCGTATACATCAATCTTTTCCGCATCCGACAGGTTGACATGGCTGAAAAGCAGGGGCGGTTCTGCTACGGTTCGCTTCAGATAGCAATCGGTAATCAGCCGGTTCAGTTCTTTGCTGTCTATATGCGGCTGCGTATCAGTAATAACCAATTCCCATTCAGCTTTTGACCAGTAATACGCCGATGATGATCTTCACGCCCGTGTCGATATAGCCCTCACCTGTGGTGGACTCTACGGTTGCCTTGACGGTTGCAAATGCCTTGCCCAACTTGTTCTTGATGGAATTGAAAAACTTTTTCATGTGTTGAATTACCTCATTCTTTCTTTTTTTGATTGTTGAAAATGAAAACGGGAAGCGTTTTTGCTCCCCGCATGGTGCAGATTACATCTGCTGCATGGCCTGACTGCCGCTTGTCTGCGACTGTGTCTGACTGTTTGTCTGTGCCTGTTCGAGTGCCTGTTTGTAGGCATCCAGCACATTCTTCACAAGCAGCTCCCGACCTTCTTTGGTTACGGGATGGAACACATCCTCGTACTGCTTGTTGCCCTGCGCATCCGTGTAGGAATTCGACGGCATATTGATAAACATCCCTTTGTCGTTTTCAAACACACGGATTCCGTGAACCGCAAACGGACCGATAGAGTTACAATGCAAGCGTACAGCAGTACACTATTGCAACTTATCTTTAAATTTCAGCTCGTCTATTTCCCCTATTTTTATGATGACAAGGTGCAAAAAAAATGCACCAATCTGGTGCATAGTTGCAACCAAATGGTGCATAGTTATTTCCCAAGATATTCTCGAAATCGAAAAATATCAGCCAAAAACGCGAGATATTTGCCTTTTTTAAGCGATATTTGCCTTTATTTGCCCAAATCTCATAATTGATTTTATTTTATCTCTTATCAAGAGAGAATAACGGGTTTACAGATAGGAAAATGATCCGTATTATTGATCCATTCCGCAGCTATAAGCGCTTTCGATCAGCGCACGGTCATTGACCACCGCATCGTAGAAGCGGAAGCCACCGGAAAAGTTATAGGCGGTAAAACCGTTGCCTTCCAGAATGCGGCTGGCGATATAGCTGCGAAGGCCGCTCTGGCAGATCACATACACAGGCTTTCCGGGATCAAGCTCTTCAAGCCGCTGCCGCAACTCATCCACGGGAATATTACGAAAGCCGTCGATATGACCCCGTTTATATTCGCCTGCTGTACGGGTATCAAGCAAGGTTACGCTGCCGTCTCGCGGAAGCTTATCCGCGTCTTCAATATGCCACTGCTTCATAACACCGCTCGCGACGTTGTCGATCATAAAGCCAGCCATATTCACGGGATCCTTTGCAGAAGAATACGGAGGCGCATAGGCGAGGTCAAGCTCCTTAAGCTCTGTTGCCCTCATACCTGCACGAATTGCGGTTGCAAGCACGTCAATGCGTTTGTCTACGCCATCATAACCTATGATCTGTGCACCGAGGAGCTTATACGAGTTCTTTTCAAAGACGACCTTCATCGTCATTACCATCCCACCGGGATAATAGCTTGCGTGGCTCATGGGAGAAAGAACAACGGAATCGGTCTCATAGCCCAAGCTCCGCGCTTTCTTCTCACTAATACCGGTTGTGGCAGCGGTCAAGTCAAAGATCTTGAGAACACTGCTTCCCTGCGAGCCGCCGTAGCGACTGTCAATCCCGCAAATATTATCTGCGGCGATTCTTCCCTGCTTATTGGCAGGACCGGCAAGAGCGATCAGATCATCCTCACCCGTTACAAAGTTTTTCACCTGAACGGCATCTCCGACTGCATAGATATCGGGAATGGAGGTTTCCATTCTGTCATTGACAACAATGCTTCCCTTCAAACCGAGTTGAAGCCCTGCATCCTTTGCAAGTGCCGTATCGGGTGTGACACCGATTGCCAATGCCGCAATATCCGCGTGGAGTATACATTCTCCGCTCAATGCGACATCAACACCGTTTTTGTGTCCCTTGATTTCTTCTACAGCGTGACCGAAAACAATATTAACGCCTTGTCTTCTCAACTCATTATGAATAAAGGCTGCCATTTCGGGATCAAACGGTTTCATCAACTGATTTCCGTTCTGAACGACCGTAACGTTGATTCCAAGTGCCTTGAGGTTTTCAGCAAGCTCCAAGCTGATAAATCCGCCGCCTGCAAGGATTGCTGTGCTCGGGTGATTGCTTTTCACGTATTCCTTAATTTTGAATGTATCCTCAACCGTTCTGAGTGTGAACACCTTATCTCTTGCGGCTTCGCTCAACTTTGGTATTACGGGCTTTGCACCGGGAGACAGAACAAGCTTATCATAGCTCTCCTCAAAAAACTCCCCGCTCTCAAGATTTTTTACTGTTACCGTTTTACTGTCAGGATTGATGGCAACGACCTCATGGTGAATCTTAGCGTTAATTCGAAAGCGCCTGAAAAAGCCTGCAGGAGATTGCAGAGTGAGGTCGTCGGGATCATTGATCACGTCTCCGATAAAATACGGCAAGCCGCAGTTTGCGTATGAAATAAAGCCGGTTCGCTCGAAAATGACGATCTCCGCCTTTTCGTCGAGACGTCTGATTCTTGCAGCAGCGGTTGCTCCTCCGGCAACACCGCCTACGATAACGATCTTCATAAGCAATAGCCTCCTTTATTTCTTGATTTTTGGTTGATAACGCATCTCGTTGACCAAATAAACTGTTACGAATGCTTTGGGATCGGTCTTACGACAAAATCCATCAGCTTTCGGTACTCGTGCTTATCCACGATCGTAATAACTTCTTTTCGGGGGGGGTTGTCATATGCACCGATAATTTCGTTAAGGGTTGCTCCGCTATGAAGGTCGTGGAGGATAAAACCATCGATCTCATCAAGCTTCGGAGAAATCACACAAACTCTTGTTTAATGACAGGATGGTTACGAACTGTCCTCATCTATTATATTACAAAGTGCTTTTTTTGCAAATATTTTCAAGAATTTATATCGAATTGGCTAATATTTTTTAGAAAGGAAAAACAGCGCAGAGACACTGCCTCCACGCTGTTTTTTGGTGATATTAGTAGTTTTCTTTTCTAACCTCGAAATATGCCTTGGGATGCTTGCATACGGGGCAAACCTCGGGTGCAGCAGTACCGACAACTATGTGTCCGCAGTTACGGCACTCCCAAACGGTTACACCGCTCTTCTCGAATACTGCCTTCTGCTCTACGTTGTTCAGAAGTGCGCGGTATCTCTCCTCGTGAGTCTTCTCGATAGCAGCAACAGCGCGGAACTGTGCAGCGAGCTCGGTAAAGCCCTCTTCCTCAGCGTCCTTAGCAAAGCCGTCGTACATATCGGTCCACTCGTAGTTCTCGCCCTCAGCCGCGTGGAGAAGGTTCTCTGCGGTATCGCCGAGCTCACCAAGTGCCTTGAACCAAAGCTTTGCGTGCTCCTTCTCGTTCTCAGCGGTCTGCAGGAAGATTGCAGCGATCTGCTCGTATCCTGCCTTCTTTGCTACAGATGCAAAGTATGTATACTTGTTTCTTGCCTGAGACTCGCCTGCGAATGCTTCCCAGAGGTTCTTCTCGGTCTTTGTGCCTGCAAAGGGATTCTTTGCGGGAACTTCCTCGATTTTTTCAAACTTGGATGCGGGCGCCTTGCATACAGGGCACTTAAAGTCGTCGGTCATTTCTCCCTCGTGAATATATCCGCAAACAGTGCATTTCCATTTAGCCATTTTGTTTATTTCTCCTTTTATAATTTCTTTATTGATGTCGCTTGAACGATCAGTGTACATAGTATGGAGCATTTCTTCCGCAAGCTTACTGAGCGGTTTGCCGTAAAACTCCTCGTAAAGCTCCTTTATCTCAGGGTTTTCGTGGCTCGAACGAAGAGTCATAGAGGCATCTCTCTTGTAAAGGCTCTCGATTCTTGCCTTACGGCTTGCATTAGCATCTGCCGCAAAATCACGGGGCTGACCGCCACCGCCGATGCATCCGCCGGGACAGGTCATCACCTCAACGAAGTGGTAGTTCTTCTCACCGCTCTTGATTAGTTCGATGAGCTTGCGAGCGTTTGCCGTACCATAAACAACAGCTACGTTTACAGTGGTTCCCTTGACGTCAAGGCTTGCTTCTCTGATGCCCTCGTATCCGCGAACGGGCTTAAGGTCAAGAAGTGCGCTCGGAGGGACCTCACCCGTGATATAAGAGTATGCAGTACGAAGAGCTGCCTCCATAACACCTCCGGTGTTACCGAATATCACGCCTGCACCCGATGCTTCACCCATAAAGCGGTCGTAATCGCTATCCTCAAGAGAAGCAAAGTCGATCTTCGCTTCCTTTGCCCAAAGAGCAAGCTCGCGAGTTGTAACAACATAGTCCATATCGCGCATTTCGGGGATACCGAGCTTCTTGCCTGCGGCATTCATTTCCTCGCGTCGAATCTCGAATTTCTTCGCAGTACAGGGGGTAAGTGCTACGTTAACGATCTTCTTCGGATCAATACCCATCTTCTGTGCGAAGTAGGTCTTAATGGTGGGACCTTGCATACCGATGGGGCTCTTGGCAGTTGATACGTGCGGGAGCATTTCGGGATAATAGGTTTCAGCAAACTTCACCCACGCCGGACAGCAGCTTGTAAACTGAGGCAGGGGCTTATCTCCTGTCGTAATGCGACGAACAAGCTCGCTTGCTTCCTCAACAATGGTGAGATCTGCTGCGAAGTTGGTGTCCAGAACGTAATCGGCACCGAGAGCACGCATAAGGGCGATCATTTTACCCTGCACGAAGCTTCCTTTTGCCATTCCAAACTCTTCACCGAGAGCAACGCGCACAGAGGGAGAAGTACTGACGATAACGATCTTATCGGGATCTGCGATAGCCGCCTTCACGTCCGGGTATTCGTAGACCTCGGTAATGCTGGCGGTAGGACAGACGTTTGCGCACTGTCCACAGTGGATACAGATTGCCTTTCCTTCGGTTTGCTCGAAGGAATATGTACCATGAACACCGATTTCATTCGTGCAGACCTCACGGCATTGTCCGCACTTGATGCAAAGATCTTCTTTGCGACAGATACTTGGGTTATCCGATTCAATCGGAACCCGAACAGATAGTGGTAAATGCTCTGCCATTTTCATTCCTCCTTTATTTTTAATTGTTTATTCTGAAATTGTTTTTGTTTGCCAGTATATGTTTAATAATTATATCACAATTCTATGATTTTGTCAAGAATTATTACTTAAAAAACCAGGGCAACAGCATTTGCTTTCTACGGTAAATTTATTTCTATATACAGCTTTTCCTTCCGTTCTCTCTTAAATCGTTATACATCCTTTGAATCTGGATTGTGGTAATCTTTGATATCGGGTAATCACCAATATATGGGTATATATGCAGCTCGCTTTCTCGTCTATAGTTTGCAATCGTCTCCGGTCGAATTAGGTTCACCATATATTCGGTTAACCACTTTTCCGTCCAGTCACGTAGCTTCATCCGTGAGTCTGCACTTAATGTTTGTCCCCGAATTTGTTATCGATAACGCGCCATTCGCTCAACAACTTCTCTTTGCGTTTTTCCGGAGAAGCATTTGGATATAGGCTTTCCATTTTCATTTGTTCCGATTACGATTCGGCCCTCCCAATGCTTTCGGTCCTTGCGCCATCTTAGAAGTCCTTCGCCCGAGGCTCTTCTTTTTCCTATTTGGTTGCCTCCTTCCTTGTAGCACAACACTATACCACAAAGTTTTTGACATATCCATTGTTTTGAGAATTATTATCAAACAAGACATTATTTTGTGCGCAATATTACTTGACAATAGTTTTAATCAGAGTTACAATGCAAGCGTACAGCAGTACACTATTGCAATTTATCTTTAAATTTCAGCTCGTTTATTTCCCCTATTTTTATGATGACAAGGTGCAAAAAAATGCACCAATCTGGTGCATAGTTGCAACCAATTGGTGCATAGTTATTTCGCAAGATATTCTCGAAATCGAAAAATATCAGCCAAAAACGCGAGATATTTGCCTTTTTTAAGCGATATTTGCCTTTATTTGTCCAAATCTCATAATTGGGGTGGTAGAGGCCGCAAGTTCAAGTCTTGTCACTCAGACCAAATAAGAACTCATATTTTGATACAATCGTATCGAATATGAGTTCTTATTTTTTGCTTTAATACCGACGGAAACAGAAAAAACGGGCTTTTTGCCCGCTTTCTGATTCTGTCCGAACAACAACAGCCCGCTATGGAAAAAATCCACGGCGGGCTTTTTGGCTGCGTCGGTACGCGCTATTAGATATTCGTTTGATAATAAGGGTATTCGTTTGGGGATAGGGATAATCGTTTGAAGATACCGTGGATTTCATCATAGGAAAGAAACACATCCGAATATAAACCGACAATTCTTTCCCCAAGCTGATTCCCAAACTCACGTCCCAAATAGCACTCTTTGGCAAATCTAATGCTTCCGTCACGTGTGATAACCTTAACTTTAATGTCAGGGAGTGCTTTCCTTTCCTGACGGTCATAATACCCCCATAGCCATGAAAGAATATCCGTACATTTTTCTTTCGTGTCAATTTGATTGTTGATTTGCCCGATGACCCCGGTTAAGACCTTGTCAAAATTATATTCTTCAAGATTGAACCGAGCCAACTTTCTCGCCATTTCTCTGCGGTCGCTTATATGCAAAGCACCATTCAGTTCTTTTTCCATTTCCGGGGACAAGAAACTAATATTTACCCACTTGGGAACCGAAATCACTTGTTCTTCCAACGGCGCGGGATACACCTTTACGGGAGTATCTATTACATTACCGTCGGTATCTTCAAGCAAATGCGGGAAATTGTTAACTCCATAGGTATAGGCATACTCACGGAGAATCATAGAAATGAGTTTAACTTTTTCAGAACGCGAATATGCCGTAATATTCGCATTTACCTTCTGGCAAAAAGTTTCATACGGACAAAAATCCACGCCAAGCGCATTACGAATATATTGGTCCACGTCCTTGTCATCACAAACTTGTAAAAGAGTCGGAAAATCAGCAGATTTCAAAACAGAAGCAAAATCCTCTGTAGAATAGAAGGGGTGGTCATTTATGGATATGTATCTGCCAGAAACCGTAGGTAGAATTGGCTGTGCCTTTGCCTTTTCGCGCAAAAGAGCGTCCAACTTATAAAAGCCGGACAGTACATTACCTCACCGCTCCCCAGAAAAACGGGAAAGATTTATGCGCTGCAGAGGTATTCAAAGAAATATACTCCTGGCTGAAGGGGCGCGGATGTGAAAAACTCGTTTCCCGCCAGCTCATCGAACAGTATGCGATGTCCGTTTCCAGATGGGTGCAATGCGAGGAAGCGATTTCCGCTTACGGCTTTCTTGCCAAGCATCCGACAACCGGCAATGCCATCGCCTCGCCCTATGTTTCGATGTCCCAGCAGTTCATGAAACAATCAAACCAGATATGGTATGGCGTCCTCTGTCCCTTCGTCGGACAGGTTGAACCATGTCTGCATCAGATACATCCGCAGCATCGTCTCGATATCCCGAACAGGTCGCCCATGCTCTCCCTTCGGATAGTACGGTCTGATCATTTCTACCCATGCTTTCCACGGGATGATCTCTTCCATCTTGTTGAGAAATTTCTCCCGCTTCGTCGTTTTTTTCCGGTTTCCGTATTCAACATCCGTCAATGTTATCTGATCTTTCATACCGCACACCTGCCTTGCTTTGCTTTCCTCTATTATACTACTTTTCGAATATTTTTGCAAGACTGACATTAATCAGTGTTTCCCTAAAAATATACGCTCTTTGCCGATAAATTGCCCCTTTTACAGAAAATTCTTAACAGAGCCTCTATACATCATTTTGATCATCTCTTGCTAAATTGGATCTTGTTTCGGAATCCAATTCACTCCAAACTTTCAGAAGTGGGTGATAGGTTTCATCATTTACCAATCCCCATTTGTCATGTTTTTGGATGCGTTGCATACAGGCATGACGAATTTCCAAAGCATCAGGACGGGTTAAAAATTCTTCCAGTTCCCACCGAAACGAAAAACACAGCCAAAGTGTTTCCTGTTCTTGTTCTTTGTCCCAGTGGCAGAACACCCGGATTGACGGGTAATTTTTTTGTTCCCGCAAATATCTTTGAATTGCTCTGCAGCTATCCGAATAGATATGCCACAAAGCAAGACCGACAAAAGATTCTACACTCAATACATTTTTTTGCATTGGTACTTCGTTTGGATGAATAATCCGGCTGCTGTCACGCTGATCCGGATGCTGACCTACAAATCCATATGCTTGCTGTTCCTCCAGAGTGAGCAATCTGGGATATGGAACGGACACATGAAATTCTTCCAGTGTTTGCAAAAACAATGACATGATTTGTAATTTCATTCCATCCATTATCAAATCGTTGCATTTTGAGAAGGTCTCTTTCACATAAACCGTCACAAACAGCGATCGTTCAAATTCAGGATGCTCCGGAAGTCTTGCCGATGTTGGCTTTCGAAACAGCCCATGCTTTTGCGTTGTTTTCGGAATCACCATGCTTTCATAGGATTCTGCATAGCAAGCAACAATTTCAATATCAAACTGATACATCACCTTTTTTATGAAAGAGGCGGCAAGTGGGCTTTGCTCTGCCCGACCGGAATGAATCACTGCTCGGATATCCGGTCGGGAAAGTTCAATCTGTTCCATTTTTTTCCTTTACTACACAATTTCTGATTGCAGCCTTGACAATTCCTCCGGCGGTATGTCATTCAAACATTTGAATACAGGATGATAACTGCTTTCCGTAAAAATGTGAAAATGATCATAATTTTGAAGGCAGGAGAACATCCGATGCTGAATCTGATCCTGTTGTTTCTGTGATAGCAAACCATTGATTACAACAAGATGAGAATAGCCCTCGCTTGTAGGATATGGCAGAACTTTGACGATGGAAGGATATTCGCAGCGAACAGATGCAAATGCACGAAAATGGCAGGTGTTCACCGTGATATGCCACTTGCCGATTGCATCAAATGACTCGATCTGAACAGTTGTAAAGATCGGAAATATTCCATCATGATGTTCCTTTCGGGTTTGTTTTCTCGGTAATACCCGGTGATACGAAATTGAATATCGTTCCATAATCGGATAAAGAATCCGGAAAAACGATTCTGCCATTTCATCGTCGTGAAATGATAAATTATGGTTTTGAGAAACACGAATAGTTGATTGATCGTCTGTACGAACCAATAATGTCAGAGAATTTTGTGTTTCCTCGCAGTAATATGAAACAAAGACCTGAATTTTGTATTTTTCATGAAGTTGCTTGTGAAATTCTTCAGCTAAAGCAGAATTTTTAAGGTTTCCCGTCAGAAAAATATCCTGAATGCTGTTTTCGGTCAAAAACATATACTGTACCTCCTTCTACGGAAGTGCTGAATAACTCGCCTCCAAATCTCCCGAACATGCAATCATGCATAAAATGATGAATAAAACATCAAGGATCACAAGCAAAAGTCGAAAAACAGCCACGCAAGCACCGTCTGAACCGGTTTTTCATCCCCAATGAGGGAGAATTACCCTCAAATGGGCATAGTTATCCCGCTATAGGCGCAGTTTGTTTATTCCGGAACTGTTCGGTTCGCCCAACCCGGATGCACATCAACAGGTTGGCACACCCGAACAGGACATGGAACCGGTTCATGTTCTTGGCAATGCCACGGTATGCAACTTTCCTATACCCGAAAGCCCGTTTGACTATGAGAAAGGCGTGCTCGACCTTACAGCGAATCGACGAGATGCGATTTTCCATTTGCTTTTCCCAGTTGATTCCCTCATAGTCTTTGGATGTTTTCAGGCTGGAAGGACGCTTACAAATGCGGTAATCGATTTGGGACAGGTGTTCATCCTTTATGACATCCTCCTGTTTCGGAACTTCAGCAAGGTTGTCGCATCCGGAACCTGTTCCGTCATAAAATTTATGC
>ERZ779861.3942-NODE-3942-length-11668-cov-13.036252_pt1 | contig 11668 bp, 9 predicted proteins | sample MGYA00511558_ERZ779861 | MGnify/ENA primary metagenome ERZ779861 (study PRJEB29588, sample SAMEA2163432) | human gut metagenome | biome: human gut; feature: human-associated habitat; material: faeces | place: Denmark | collected 2008/2010 ... | reverse complement strand
CGCGGGGCGTAATCATCAATAATAGTCGATTAAGCCCCGGTAGTTTATGCTGCGCGGGGCGTAATCATCAATAATAGTCGATTAAGCCCCGGTAGTTTATGCTGCGCGGGGCATAATCATCAATAATAGTCAATTAAGCCCCGGTAGTTTATGTTACGTGGGGCGTAATCATCAATAATAGTCAATTAAGCCCCGGTAGTTTATGCTGCGCGGGGCGTAATCATCAATAATAGTCAATTAAGCCCCGGTAGTTTATGTTACGCGGGGCGTGATCATCAATAATAGTCAATTAAGCCCTGGTAGCTTTCATTACGCGGGGCGTAATCATCAAATCTTGTGTATAATGCCCCGTATCTTGATTTAAGGGCACAGAGAAGCTTGTTCCTGTCTCCTGTGCCCACGCCGAGGCGGAAGAAGGGCACAGAGAAGCTTGATCCTATCATCTGTGCCCACGCTGTGGTGGACAAAGGGACCTAGGCAGGCGTTCGTCTGGTCTACGGCAACCCTACGTTACGAGACATGCATCAATTCATAAATGTGTCGCAAAAGGCGCTCCACATTTATTGGCAGTTCTCCGCAATGAGCCACGCTATTCATAAGATTGTCAGCAAAAGGCGCTGCCAATCTTATTTCATATCGCGGCGTTCGCCGCATCACGGCAAAAGTAAAAACCGTGATTTGTGAGCAAGCTCCCAATCACGGTTCTCATTTTGCCTATGCGCGGCTCATTGCTCGCGTAACTTTCAAGTTAGTAAGAAATGCATAATACCACCCGGAAGGAAGTATATCACCAAACTCCCCGGGTGGTATTCAAGGAACAATCAATGATCGCTGCAGTGGGTTATTTCGTCTCGTCGGCAGCTTCGTCCTCGTCAGTCTCTTCCTGACCGTATGCACCGATATGGAACAGCTGTTGTTCACCGGAGGTTGTGACATGGACGCCCTTCTCCTCCAGCTTCAGGTCTTTCACATACATGGTCTTGGTCGTCTGAGGCAGTGCAGCAAGATCAATCTCAATGGGCTCCAACAGATGTGCGGGATCAGCCTTGTAATGCACTTCGGACAACTCTGCTTCAAAGATACCCTGTACCTTGTCCTCATTCAGATATACAATAGGAACCGTCGCAGATACGACTTCTCCGGCTACCAGAGCCTGGAAGTCCAGAGCCATATATTTCTTTGTCAGAGGATCAAAATCAATATTTTTCACCAGAACATCTACATTTTTGCCGTCCAGTTCCAGATAAGCCTGCGTACCTTCTTTTGCGTTTTTAATGAAAGCAGCTGCATCCTTCTCTGTGAATTTCAAGGATACATTTTCCTTCATCTCTTTGCCGTACAGGACACCGGTGATAAAACCGTCTCTTCTTAATTTCTTTGCCTTTTCATCAGGATTTCTTTTCTCAGCTTTTAATGTCAACATAACAATTGCCTCCTCTATCTCTACGTTGGTTTGGTGTAGATGAGAGCTTGTCGGAAGTTCTTTTTGCACTATGGTTATTATAGCACATATAGAACAAAGTAAACAGTAAAAATGTCACAAAAATAAGGAAGAAAAAGTAAAAATTACAAGCAAATTTCAAAAAATGCCAAGGAAAGTGCCAAGAAAGTAAATGGTTGCACGAAGCAGTAAAATAGGGTATACTTTTCGCAAATACATTTGCATTTACTGGGAGGACACAAGGATGGATATGAATATTGTATGCCTGGATCTGGAAGGAGTACTGGTACCGGAGATCTGGATCGCATTTGCGGAGGCCAGCGGGATCCCGGAGCTTAAGAGAACCACCAGAGACGAGCCGGATTACGATAAATTAATGAAATGGAGAATTGGAATACTGAAGGAGCACGGTCTGGGTTTAAAGGAAATTCAGGATACGATCGCGAAGATCGACCCGATCCCGGGCGCGAAGGAATTCTTAGACGAGCTGCGCTCTATTACCCAGGTCATCATTATCAGCGATACCTTTTCGCAGTTTGCCGGTCCCCTGATGAAAAAATTAGGTTATCCGACCATTTTCTGTAATTCACTGGAAGTAGCCGAGAACGGAGAGATCACTGGATTTAAGATGCGTGTGGAGAATTCCAAATATACTACGGTCAAGGCGCTGCAGTCCATCGGCTTCCAGACCATCGCCAGCGGTGACAGCCATAACGATCTGGGCATGATCCAGGCCAGCAAGGCAGGCTTTTTGTTCAAGAGTACTGAGCAGATCAAAAAGGATCATCCCGAGTTGCCGGCATATGAGACCTATGATGAATTGATGGCAGCGATCAAGAGAGCATTATAATAAAAGACATCATCCAAAAGGATAAAAGGAAACGGAAAAAGGAAGAGAAAAGAGAAAGAGGAAGCGCAGGTATCGGCGAGGGTGCCTGCGCTTTTAACTCCGACACTATACTAATTTGGAATGAGGTAATCATGGGAATGGCTCAGGAACAGACACCCCATAAGCGCAGAGTGCGGTATAAGGGAAAATATCCTAAAAAATACGAGGAAAAATATAAAGAATTACAGCCGGAAAAATACGGGGATACCATAGCTCATGTCATCAGCAAGGGCAATACGCCTGCAGGTATGCATAGATCCATTATGGTACAGGAGATCCTGGATTTTCTGAAGATCCAGCCGGGAGAGACCGGATTTGACGCGACACTGGGGTACGGCGGACATACGAAGGCTATGCTGGAACAGTTACAGGGCCGTGGTCATATCTATGCTACAGATGTGGATCCTGAAGAATCTGCCAAGACGAGAAAACGTCTGGCAGAGGCTGGATATGAAGAGGATATCCTGACGATCAAATTGCAGAATTTCTGTACCATAGATGAAATTGCAAAAGAGGCCGGCGGATTTGATTTTATCCTGGCGGATCTGGGAGTATCCTCCATGCAGATCGATAATCCGGAGAGAGGCTTTTCTTTTAAGGTGGACGGACCCCTAGACCTGCGACTGAATCAGACACAGGGTATCAGTGCGGCCGAGCGCTTAGATACGATCAGCAGGGAAGAACTGGCGGGAATGCTCTATGAGAATTCCGATGAGCCCTACTGCGAGGAACTGGCGAAGGCAATCACCGATGAGATCCGTAAGGGACACCGGATCGACACCACGACGAAGCTCAGAGAAGTGATCGAGAAGACACTGGATTTTCTCCCGGAAAAGGAGAAAAAAGATACGATCAAGAAGACATGTCAGAGAACGTTTCAGGCTCTGCGCATTGATGTGAACCGTGAATTTGAAGTATTGTATGAATTCATGGAAAAGCTCCCCGGAGCCTTAAAACCCGGTGGAAGAGTCGCCATCCTGACGTTCCATTCCGGTGAGGACAAGCTGGTGAAGCAGGCACTGCGGGAAGGCTGCCGCAACGGTATCTACGAAGACTATGCCAGGGATGTGATCCGCCCTTCCGCGGAGGAATGCGCACAGAACGGAAGAGCCCGTTCCACGAAAATGCGCTGGGCGATCCGGGCGGAAGAATAACAGACTGACAGATAGAACAAAGGAGGTGTGAGAATGACTGTCATGGAATATATCAATACACACAGGGAAGATATGGAGCCCTGCGAGTGCGTGATCCTGCCGGACGGCAGTGTAGAGGAACCGCAGCCTTCTCATATCAAAAAGCTGGAAGAGATCTCCGGTGAAGATAAACTGACATTGAACAGCCGCATGGAGAAAAATATGGAGCCCATATTTTTCATGGTGGAGTATACCGGCTGTATGTTAGTATGGAGCACCCGTGTTGTGGTGCCTTCCCATCCCACAGCGGCACAGGAAGAGACACTGGAGGACCTGTATTTTGCGGCGATGCTTGCTCCGGGTTATCACAGGGAACAGGCAGGACCGACCTACGAGGAATGCGTGAAAAAAGCAAAAGAACTGCACTAGAACTGCACTAGAAAGGGAACAGCAAAATGGCGTTTACCCATCTTCATGTCCATACAGAATATTCTCTGCTGGACGGATCCAATAAGATTAAAGAATATGTAGCCAGAGTCAAGGAACTGGGCATGAACAGCGCGGCGATCACCGACCATGGTGTTATGTACGGTGTGATCGATTTTTACCGTGCAGCCAGAGAAGCGGGGATCAAGCCGATCCTGGGCTGTGAGGTGTACGTGGCGCCCAATTCCCGTTTTGACAAGGAATTGACCGGCGGTGAGGACCGTTACCATCATCTGGTGCTGTTGGCGGAGAACAATACCGGCTATGCGAACCTGATGAAGATCGTCAGCCGCGGTTTTACCGAAGGCTATTATTATAAACCCCGTGTGGATATGGAAGTACTGCAGGAGTTCCATGAGGGTATCATTGCGCTGTCTGCCTGTCTTGCGGGAGAAGTGCCCCGGTTTATTTTAAAGGGCATGAAAGAAGAGGCGAGAATGGCAGCCCGTAAGTATGAGGCATGCTTTGGCAAGGGCAATTATTTTCTGGAATTACAGGATCACGGCATCCCGGAACAGCGCACGGTAAATATGGAACTGCTCCAGATGAGCAGAGAGCTGGACATTCCCTTGGTGACCACCAACGATGTGCACTATACCTATGCCGAGGATGCGATCCCTCATGACATCCTGCTGTGCCTGCAGACGGGCAAAAAGCTGGCGGACGAGGATCGTATGCGCTACGAGGGCGGGCAGTATTATGTCAAGAGCGAAGAGGAAATGAAGGGACTGTTCCCCTATGCCTGGGAGGCAGTGGAGAATACCCAGAGGATCGCGGACCGCTGTAACGTGGAGATCGAATTCGGCGTGACAAAGCTGCCGAAATACGATGTGCCGGAGGGGTATGATTCCTGGAGCTACTTGAATAAGCTCTGCGATGACGGACTGGCGGAACGCTACGGTGACGGCAATCAGCCCGCCGGAGAGACCGGACAGACTCTCCGGGAGCGCCTGGACTATGAGCTGGGTGTTATTCAGAGAATGGGATATGTGGACTACTTCCTGATCGTGTGGGATTTCATCAATTATGCCAAGGAGCACGGGATCCCCGTGGGACCGGGACGAGGATCTGCGGCGGGAAGCATCGTGGCATATTGCCTGAAGATCACCAACATCGATCCGATCCATTATAATCTGCTGTTTGAACGGTTCCTGAACCCGGAACGTGTCTCCATGCCCGATATTGACGTGGATTTCTGCTTTGAACGAAGACAGGAGGTCATCGATTATGTAGGCAGAAAATACGGTAACGACAAGGTGGTGCAGATCGTCACCTTTGGTACCCTGGCGGCGAAAGGTGTCATCCGCGATGTGGGACGAGTCATGGATCTGCCCTATGCTTTCGTGGATTCCATTGCCAAAATGGTGCCAAATGAACTGAACATTACATTAAATAAAGCATTGGAGATGAACCCGGAATTCCGTAAGCTCTATCAGGAGGATGAGCAGGTACATCACCTGATCGATATGTGTAAACGACTGGAGGGATTACCCAGACATACCTCCATGCACGCGGCGGGCGTAGTCATCTGTCAGAAGTCGGCGGATGAATTTGTGCCCCTGTCCCGGGGCTCCGATGGTTCCATCGTCACTCAGTTTACCATGACGACACTGGAAGAGCTGGGACTTCTGAAAATGGATTTCCTGGGGTTACGTACCCTGACCGTGATCCATGATGCGGTTCAGTTTATTGAAAATACCACCGGCAGACACATTGATGTGGATGCCATCGACTATAATGATCCGAAAGTACTGGCTTCCATCGGCACCGGCAGAACGGAAGGCGTGTTTCAGCTGGAAAGTGGGGGGATGAAGAGCTTCATGAAGGAACTGCGTCCCCAGAATCTGGAGGATGTGGTGGCAGGTATCTCCCTGTACCGTCCCGGCCCTATGGACTTTATCCCGAAGTATATTCAGGGTAAGAACCATCCGGATGCCGTCACCTATGCCTGCCCGCAGCTGGAGCCGATCTTAAAGCCCACCTACGGCTGCATCGTATACCAGGAGCAGGTAATGCAGATCGTTCGCGATCTGGCGGGATATACTCTGGGCCGAAGCGATCTGGTGCGCCGTGCCATGAGTAAAAAGAAGCAGGCTGTCATGGAAAAAGAGCGGGCAAACTTCATCTACGGTAATCCGGAGGAGAATGTCCCCGGCTGTATTGCCAACGGCATTGATGAGCAGACCGCAGGACAGATCTACGACATGATGATGGACTTCGCCAAGTATGCGTTTAACAAGTCCCATGCGGCATGTTATGCGGTGGTGGCTTACCAGACGGCGTATTTAAAATACTATTATCCCGTGGAATTCATGGCGGCGCTGATGACCTCTGTCATCGATAACCCGAAAAAAGTATCGGAGTATATTTTGAACTGCCGGAACATGAATATCGCCATTCTTCCGCCGGATGTGAATGCGGGAGAAGCTGGATTCTCCGTGACAGATGGCAAGATCCGCTATGCCCTGACGGCCATCAAAGGCGTGGGACGTCCGGTCATCGACAGTCTGGTGCAGGAGCGTAAGGAGAGAGGCCCCTTCACAAACCTGAAGGACTTCATCACCCGTATGTCCGACAAAAAAGAGATGAACAAGCGGGCAATTGAGAACCTGATCAAAGCAGGAGCCATGGACGGACTGGGTGGCACGAGAAAACAGTTCATGAGCGTCTATGTGCAGATCGCGGATCATATTGCCCACGATAAGAAAAACAACCTGGCAGGGCAGATTTCCCTGTTTGATATCGCCGGCGAAGAAGATAAGGAAGAATTCGATATCCGGATGCCGAATGTAGGTGAATACAGCAAGGAAATGCTGCTTGGCTTTGAAAAAGAGGTTCTGGGCGTCTATGTCAGCGGTCATCCTTTAGAGGAATACCAGGAGCTGTGGCAGAGCTGCATCAGCAATACCGCCGGAGACTTTGCACTGGATGAAGAGTCCGGAGAGGTGGAACTGGTTAAGGATCAGGCAAATGCGGTCATTGGCGGACTGATCGCGGATAAAAACGTAAAATACACCAAGAACGACAAGATCATGGCATTTTTAAATGTGGAGGATCTGATCGGCAATGTGGAAGTCGTGGTATTTCCGCAGGTGTATGAGCGTTACAGCACGCTGCTTGTGGAAGATGCGAAAGTATTTATCCGGGGCAGAGTGTCGTTGGAGGAAGACAAGGACGGCAAGCTGATCTGTGACCAGATCATCAGCTTCGAGGATGCACAGGCAGCCAGAGCGGCGAACCAGCCGTTGTTTCCCAGAAATTACGGAGGCCGGGGAGGCAACATACGTAACGGAAGCTATGGTAACAATAACGGATACCGTAATCCCGGGAACAGCAGCGGACAGTATCCGGTCGGCGCCATGCCAGGCGGACAGACAGGCAGAACGGTGGAACAGACGCAACCCGGCAAACGGCCGCAGGACGCCCAAACCGGCCAAAAAAAGGGAATGCCGGCGGGAGCCTGGATCCAGTTTGCAAACAGAGAAGCCTATAAGGAGCGCGAGCAGGAACTTCTGCAGGCCATAACGGATTCCGAGGGCGATGATGATGTGGTGATCTTCCTGCGGGATACGAAGAACTACAAGATCCTGCCGTCAAATTTCCGTGTAAAAGCGGATGAAAAACTGCTGGAAAAAATGCATACACTGTTTGGAAAAGAAAATGTTAAATTTATAACGAAACCTATTGAAAACCGTACCAAAATAGATTAAAATAGGAAGTCGAGAAGAGAAAATTATTCGTTCGTTTACTTAGGAGGTAACAGTCATGGCAAAAGAGATTAAGACGATCGGCGTACTGACCAGCGGCGGTGATGCACCGGGAATGAACGCTGCTATCCGTGCAGTTGTTCGTACAGCCATTGCAAGAGGACTGAAGGTTAAGGGTATTAAAAAAGGTTATCAGGGTCTTTTGAATGAAGAGATCGTAGATATGGAAGCCAAGGATGTGTCTGATATCATCCAGCGCGGTGGTACCATTCTTGGAACCGCACGTTGCCTGGAGTTCAAGGAGGCGGAAGGACAGAAGAAGGGTGCTGAGATCTGCAAAAAGCATGGTATCGACGGTATCGTTGTCATCGGCGGTGACGGTTCCTATCGTGGTGCGCAGGCACTGTCCAGACTGGGCATCAATACCATCGGTCTTCCCGGAACCATTGACCTGGATATCGCCTGTACCGAGTACACCATCGGCTTCGATACCGCAGTGAACACTGCAATGCAGGCTATCGATAAGGTTAAGGATACCTCTTCCTCTCACGAGAGATGCAGTATCATCGAGGTAATGGGCAGAAATGCCGGATATATCGCTCTGTGGTGCGGTATTGCCAACGGTGCCGAGGACATCCTGCTTCCCGAGAAGTACGATTACAACGAACAGAATATTATCAATAATATCATTACCAACCGTAAGCATGGCAAGACCCATCACATCATCATCAATGCCGAGGGAATCGGACATTCCACTTCCATGGCACGCCGTATTGAGGCAGCTACCGGTATTGAGACCCGTGCTACGATCTTGGGTTACATGCAGCGTGGAGGAAGCCCTACTGCGAAGGATCGTTACTATGCATCTATCATGGGTGCTTACGCAGTAGACATCATGCTGGAAGGCAAGACCAATCGTGTCGTTGGTTACCAGCACGGTGAATTCATCGATTTCGATATCGAGGATGCACTGCAGATGGAGAAGGGTATCAACGATTATCAGTTCGAGGTATCTCATTTACTTTCTATCTAGACATACGAAGACAAAGGCGTTTCCCATTGCGTGGAAGCGCCTTTTTGACTATAATAAATTCATCCATAGAATGCATCCCGACTGCTTGCAGACAGGGGATGCACTCTATGAGATGAGTAAACAAACATATGTAAGTAGGACGATTAGCCCGGATTACGCATGCTTGTTATGGATTCAGGAGTTCGCAGAACGGAGAACCATATTATTATGATCTTTAGGAGCAGGGAGCAGACAGATATGATCACGAGCAGCAACAATGCAAAAGTAAAACAGGTCGTGCAGTGGCAGACGAAGGCGAAGGAACGGCGTAAGGATCACGTATTTTTGGCGGAGGGCGTCAGAATGTGTGAGGAAGCGCCGGTAAAAAGTGTAAGAGAGGTCTATCTCACAGAAGAATTGGAGCAGAAGCTTCGGCAGAATGCCCAAAACGGCGATACTGCATTCTGGGATAAGCTTCAGCAGACCGGCTATGAGACCGTATCCCCGGAGGTATTTGCAAAAATGGCAGATACCCAGACTCCCCAGGGGATCCTCACCGTGTTGGAGCAGCCTTCCTATGACCTGACACAGCTTCTGGAGCAGCCGGAGCCTTTATTTTTGATTTTGGAGAATTTACAGGATCCCGGGAACCTGGGAACCATGATCCGTACTGGGGAAGGAGCTGGAATAACGGGTGTTATCATGAATAGTCAGACCGTGGATATCTTCAATCCCAAGACCATCCGTGCCACCATGGGCTCCATATTCCGGGTACCGTTTGTCTATGTGCCGGAGTTATCCCCGGTGCTTACGCAGATGCATGAAAAAGGGATCCATACTTATGCGGCCCACCTGAAGGGTAAGGAATATTATGATAGCTTTTCCTTCCGGGAGCCCACCGCATTCCTCATTGGCAATGAAGGAAACGGGTTGACCAAAGAGATCTCCGACCAGTCCGGGCAGTACCTCAAAATCCCCATGGAGGGTAAGGTGGAATCCCTGAATGCCTCGATCGCTGCGGCACTTCTGATGTATGAGGCGCACAGACAGCGAAAACTGTAGGCATAGTAGTGGTTCGGGGCTATATGATATTTAGGTAGGAAAACAGAACAGGAGGACAATGTATTATGAAGATTGGATTTATCGGATTGGGAAATATGGCAACGGCAATGATCGGCGGCATGCTGCAGAAAGGCATTGCAAAGCCGGAGGACATCATCGGTTCTTCTAAGACAGAAGCAACAGCAGAAAAAGTTAAATCAAAATTTAATATTAACACATCGACCGATAACAAAACGGTAGCCGCGCAGGCGGACGTCCTGTTCCTGGCCGTAAAGCCTATCTTTTTCCCGGAAGTGATCGCCGAGATTAAGGATGCTGTGAAGGGCGATACCTTGATCGTCAGTATCGCAGCAGGCAGGAATCTGCAGTATCTGAAGGATGCATTTGGCAGACAGGAGCTCAAGCTGATCCGTTGCATGCCCAATACGCCGGCCCTGGTACTGGAAGGCTGCACCGGTGTCTGCGCCGGGGAGAATGTCACAGAAGAAGACTTAGAGCAGGTGCTTTTCCTGCTTCGTTCCTTTGGCATCGCCAGTGTCGTGCCTGAGAGACTGATGGATGTGGTCGTGGGAGTCAGCGGAAGCTCTCCCGCATATGTATTCATGTTCATCGAGGCTATGGCAGATGAGGCAGTGGCAGCCGGAATGCCCAGAAAACAAGCCTATGAATTCGCAGCACAGTCCGTACTCGGAAGCGCCAAAATGGTACTGGAGACCGGAAAACATCCCGGCGAGCTGAAGGATATGGTATGCTCTCCCGGAGGTACCACGATCCAGGCAGTCAAAGTGCTGGAGGAGAAGGGACTGCGCGCCGCTGTGATGGATGCCATGGACGCCTGCATTGAGAAGTCGAAATGTATGTAGTGACAGCTCGATCATGAACAGAGTCGAGAGCAAAAATCATGTGAGCTGTCATGGCTAAATAGCGCCCAATCCCCCATAACTTGACAAAAATTTTGTCATCTGCTATGATATTCCGCGTAACAAATTTAACATTTTTGTAACAAACCGGTGAAAATATTAAGAAATATATCATATACTATTCACTGGTAGAGCCGCAGGTATACCACCCCCGTCCGGGGAATTTTCCTGTGGGAAAGGCGTGTATCAAGATGACAAAAAGCAGAAGAATGCTGGCTGTATGTGCAGGACTGCTCTGTTCTATCTTCCTGAGCATGCAAATGAGCATGACCGCACAAGCAAGCAATACCAAAAACTATGTTAATGATCTGAACGGTGGTATCGCATCGATCTTAGATCCCGGTTCCAAAAACAGTACCGAGGTGATCAATGCCACAGTAAAGGAATTGAATCTGACATTTCCCTCTGAGGATGAGATCGGTTCCGGACTGGTCATGGCAAACGTAAGAGATGCCGTGAATGTACGAAGCGATGCCAGCGAGGATGCTTCCAAGGTCGGTAAGTTATACAAGGACTGTGGAGGTACAATCTTAGAGCAGAAGGAAGGATGGACTAAGATCCAGTCCGGAACCCTGATCGGCTGGGCGAAGAATGAATACCTTCTGTTCGGTGATGATGCCAAAGCACTGGCAAATGATGTGGGACGAATGATCGCACAGATCAATACGGAGACTCTCCGTGTGAGAACAGAAGCCAGTCAGGATGCAGGAGTATTGGGACTGGTTCCCAAGGGTGACATCGTAGATGTCGTGGACAGCAGCAATCCCGAATGGGTCTGCATTGATTATGAAGGTACGGACGGCTATGTGTCCGCCGAATATGTAACACTGGATTTCCAGATCGACTCCGGTGAGACCTTAGAGGAGATCAAGGCAAGAGAAGCCGCAGAACGTGAAGCAAAGCGCCATGTGAACTATGGTGAGTACACCACCGATGCGGATACCACACAGCTGTTGGCAGCACTGATCCAGTGCGAGGCAGGATGCGAGAGCTACGAAGGACAGCTGGCAGTAGGTGC
>ERZ779861.3940-NODE-3940-length-11673-cov-11.573334_pt1 | contig 11673 bp, 9 predicted proteins | sample MGYA00511558_ERZ779861 | MGnify/ENA primary metagenome ERZ779861 (study PRJEB29588, sample SAMEA2163432) | human gut metagenome | biome: human gut; feature: human-associated habitat; material: faeces | place: Denmark | collected 2008/2010 ... | reverse complement strand
TTCCCTTGCGGTAGGCTTCCTCATATCCCTGATACCTGCAGCGGTTTACCATCTGGTCCATATTGCTTCCCAGATAGGCAATGTTCTGGATTCCCTTAGCAAACAGTACTGTCACAAGCTCCTTACAGGCTCCCACATTATCATGGTCCACCTGTACCACATCATCATCCGGAAATTTCCCCACTGCTACAAAGGGAATCTGCTTTTGTTTCAGAAATTTTACATATTTGTCGTTCTCATAAGTCCTGGTAAGGATCATTCCGTCTACTTTACGGTTTTTGATCAGACGTTCCAGTGGTTTGGTATCGTTTCCGTTCGTGGTTACCACAATAATGTCATAATCATTAGCCTGTGCCACCTCTTCCACTCCATACATACAGGTATGGAAGAAAGGCATATCCACCAGCGTATTCACTTCCGGAAGGATGATTGCGATATTATTGGTCCGAGACTGTGCCAGGCTCTGTGCCGCCGCATTTGGATAAAAGCCGTGTTCTTCGATATAATCAAGGATCCGGTCCCTCGTAGCCGCGCCGATACGCCCTTTCCCTGAGATAGCCCTGGATACGGTGCTGGCAGATACCCCCAGTTCTCTTGCCACATCATGGATCGTCATCGTCTTGTCGTTGCCGGAATTGTTGTTCATCTCATTCACCCCATTCTCTGCGCAATTTATCTTTTTCACTTCTTCGAGATACAGATCATAAAGCGCAATCGATTGTTCATACTCATAGTATCATTTTCATGAAAGGCATTCAATACGCCTTTTTACACAAATTGACCATTCATTTCTATACAATAGTAACAAAACAGTGGGATTCTTGATGTTATTTCATCTGTTTTTCTTCATTCCGGTTCCGGAACTGTTTCCAATGAGCAACTAATGTCGATCCTTCTGTTGTTCCTGTCTGCGGCAGACTGTCTGCCACGCACAGCCTGCCATACCCAACCCGGTCGTTGGGATATTCCATCTCTCCCCTTAAGGGTCTGGCACCTTTTCTAAGATATGCCTTGATTTTTTCTCCGTAGAGGAAGGGATCATTTCCCCGCACAATCCCCCATTCCATCAGAAGCGCCGCCGCACCGCTGACAATAGGTGTTGCGAAAGAGGTTCCGGTGGTGGGAGTAAACGTGCCGTATACATCCGGAGCCTGAATGTTTACACCCGGAGCCACAAGATCCGGTTTGGTCAGTCCTGCTGCCGCCACGCCGATGGTACGGGTGCTGTCGGCATAGCCCCTGCCGGAGAAATCCGCATAGGTATCATAGACCGGATCGTAAGCCCCTACTGTGATCACCTTCGCTGCTGTGGAGGGAACCGTCAGCGTTACCTGTGGAGTGGAACGGTAAAAACCTGTGCTGTCTCCCCTTCCGTTCCCTGCCGGGAGATACAGATAATATTGTCCTGTTACGGTCATTACCGGCTCCAGCCGGATCGTCCAGATCCCTGCATTGATATAACTGCCCGTCACTGGAATCATCTCCAGATAGATCTCCTGTGCCACCGCATAAGGCAGCGGCTCTCCCAAATAGACCAGGATCCTTGTCTGCTCCAGCTTAAGCGTATATTTCCCGCCCTGAATATTCGTGGTTAGTTCTGCCTCCTCACCTCCCGGAGATTGCAGCCTTATCCGAAACACATCGCTGTAATTTTTCCACAGCTGGATATTCAGGCTTCTTTCGTAATTTCCCACAGCCAGTTCCACACGACTGTCCCTTGTTATATTCCCGGCGAAATGTCCTCTTGCCGCCCCTTCATTACCACTGCCCACACAGATCACGGTTTTGCCGATCTCGGAAGCATTGTCTAAAAAACGCTCCAGCAGAGAGCTTCCGTCATGAGATCCATAGCTGTTGCCAAAGCTTAGATTGATGACAAGTGGCATATTTAACTGCCTGGCTTTCCACAGTGCATAGGTCACTCCACGCAGGATTTCGGTTGTCCGGGGGAATCCTTCTTCCACGCCCCCGCTATTTCCCGGCAATCCCAGCTTCACCACGATCAGTTCCGCCTCGGGTGCTGCCCCGGTATAGAGACCATCCGCACTTCTCCCGGCGGCAATCCCTGCCACCGCTGTTCCATGTCCGGACAGGTCTCTGCTGGGAATCCGGCGGTAACGATCCAATGCAGGCATCTGTAATGCCGCATTTATTTCCTCCGCGGTATATTCCGTCCCGATGGAAAATCCATCCGGCATTTTCCCGTATCTTACATCGCCCATTTCCTCCGACACTGTCTGATCCCATAGATACCGTATCCTCGTACTGCCATCTGCCTTCCGGAACACCTCCAGATCCCAGGTAATCCCAGAATCCAATACAGCTAAAAGAACGCCCCCTCCATTCAGAAAAGGCGTTCTCATAGTGACCGGTGGAAAGCAGGAAGTCCCCGCAGGAAACGTCTGTCCATAATAAAACCGCTTGGGTTTTTCCACATACTCGATCTCCGGGGTATCCGATACCATATCCACCAGTGCCTCCGGCACCGTAAGGATCGCATATCCGGCGATCAGTTCCTCCACCACAATATTCTGTTCCCGCAGTCTGTCCAGACTGCCGTGATATTTTACGATCAGCTCCCAGCTTCGGGTCTCCGCGCTGTAACCGACATTCAGACTCTCCGTCTGTTCCCGTTCTTCCTCCGGGGTTTCTAATGCAAGGTTCAGGATGTTCTCCAGCTTCTGGTCCATCAGATTTTCCGTCCTTGGTCCTGTATTTCCTACATGGTATGCAGGCGATACAAAACTATTCACGAAAGCTTGGAGTAACCTTCCACTCTCCTACGCTTCCTTCGGGATCTGTCCATCCACATGCAGGATATGGTTGATCAGCCAGTCTGTCAGGTAATTCAGAATATCCATGATCTGCTCATCCTGTTCCGCCTGATCACCTTCATCCTTCTCATGCTGATCTATAAACTCATCCAGTTTGTTGATAAATTCCTGATGTTGAATCTTCTGGGTAAAAATCTTTTTGTACTGGATGGATTCCATATATGCTTCTTCATCTGAAAAATGTTTTACGGTGTAATCGCGCAGTTTTTCCAGAATTGCATCGATCCGGTCGTACTTATCCGGTGTAAACTCCTCCTGTAGCAGCTCGTAAGCCTCATTGGCATAATCAAACAGCTGCTTATGCTCTTGATCGATCATATCAATTCCGATATAGTATTCCGGTTTCATTTCAAACATAACTTCAACCTTCTTTCGTATCTTTTTCGGATCCTTTTTGGATCATTTCTTGATTCTTTCTTTGAATCTTTTTTCATTCTAACTATGCACTTTTCGACCAAAGATTTCAATGCTTTTTATACTTTTTTTATGATTTCCCGGGATAATGAATCATTCGCCCCAGAATTCCTTCAATGCCCGCACTGCATATTCTGTATCCATCATTCCCGCTGTCTCCACCGCGGAATGCATGGCTAACTGCGGCAGTCCGATGTCCACGCTGGACACCGATACATGGGCGGTGGAGATATTGCCGAGGGTGGAACCTCCTGCGATATCCGAGCGGTTGGCATAGGTCTGGTAAGGCACCTTTGCCCGTTCACAGTAATCCTTCATTTTTGCGGCAGAGATGCCGTCGGTGGTGTATTTCTGGCTTCCGTGGAATTTGATGACAATTCCACCGTTTAAGTACGGACGATTCGTGGGATCTGCTTTCTCCGGATGGTTGGGGTGTACCGCATGGGCATTGTCCGCAGAGATCAGGAAGCTGTCTGCAATCCAGCGCAGATACATGCTGTGATCCGCGCCTAGGCCCTCCGTAATTCTATCTAACACATCCGCAAGGAACGTGGAATCTGCACCCTGTCTGGTACCGCTTCCCACCTCTTCATTATCAAATATTGCACAAATATTGATATATTCTGCAGGTGTACTCTCCGTAAAGGCTTTGGTCAGAGCAAATGCACTCTGCAGATCATCCAGTCTCGGAGACAGGACAAATTCACCCTCTGCTCCTAAGAATCTTCCTTCCTGCCTGGTATACAGGAACAGGTCTTCCCCGAGAATTGCTTCCACATCCACGCCGGAAGCCTCTGCTATAAGTCCAAGCAGCGTAGGCTTCTCCTGCGATCCGTCTGCAGTCTCAGGTTCCCCTGCGACATCGGTATCAAATGCTGCATCCGCAAACAACGGGAGCATATCTATCTGAGGATTGTACTCCACGCCTTTGTTCATCTCCCGGTTCATATGGATCGCCACATTTGGGATCACGCAGAGATCTCTGTCAATATTGACCAGTCTGCTACGGATACCATCCGTTCCGCGCACCGCCAGTCTGCCTGCTACGGAAAGCGGTCTGTCCAGCCAGGCGGAAAGGATCATGCCGCCGTATTTCTCGGTATTCAGACGCATATAGTGATCTTCTACCGTAAGCTCCGGTTTTTCCTTCACCTTAAAACAGGGGGAATCACTATGTGCCGCTGCCATATGGAACCCTTTCACAGTTCCCGCAGGAACAGCAAAAGCGATCACGGAAGAATCATTGCGCTCCGTATAATATTTTCCACCCTTTTTAAGCTTCCATTCCTCGTTTTCCCGCAACCTGACATATCCTGCCTCTTCCAGCATCGCTCCGATATTCACCACCGCGTGAAAACAGGTGGGGCTTTTTTCTATAAAATCCAGCATTTCTTTTGCTGTCTTGTGAAAATCATTCATGATAATTTCCATTCCTTCCACTGTCCGCTACAGGCAGCCACCTTTCCCTAGCGTTCCGCACGCATGGGATTATTGAGGAAATCCTCATAGGTCAGGCGGATTCCGTCTTCCAGTTCCGTCGTATAATGGTAGCCCAGGCTCTCTAACTTGCTGACATCCAACAGCTTTCTGGGGGTTCCGTCGGGCTTGCTGGGATCCCATTTGATCTCTCCGGTATAGCCTACGACCTTTGCCACCAGCTCTGTCAGTTCCCGGATGGTCAGTTCTTTGCCGGTGCCCAGATTCACGGTCTCATTGCCGCTGTAAGTATTCATCAGATAAACGCAGGCATCCGCAAGATCATCCACATAGAGGAACTCTCGTAAGGGTGTTCCGGTTCCCCAGCAGACCACTTCCTTCGCGCCGGATTCCTTCGCCTCATGGAAACGGCGGATCAATGCCGGGAGCACATGGCTATGGGTCGGATGATAGTTGTCGTTGGGTCCGTACAGGTTCGTAGGCATAACGCTGATATAATCGGTTCCGTACTGTCTGTTCAAGAACTCACAGTATTTCAATCCGGAAATCTTCGCCAGTGCATAAGCCTCGTTGGTCTTCTCCAGTTCAGAAGTCAGCAGACAGCTCTCCTTCATAGGCTGCGGTGCCATACGGGGATAAATGCAGCTACTGCCCAGAAACATCAGCTTTTTACAGCCGTTCTGCCATGCGGCATGGATCACATTCATCTCCAGGATCATGTTTTCATACATGAAATCCGCCAGAGCTTCGCTGTTCGCCATGATGCCGCCTACTTTCGCTGCTGCCAGAAATACATAATCCGGCTTTTCCTTTGCGAAAAATTCCTCTACCGCATCCTGTCTGCACAGATCCAGTTCCTTATGGGTGCGGGTGATAATGTTCTTATATCCGTTTCTCTCCAGTGCTCTACAGATGGCACTTCCTACCATGCCTCTGTGTCCCGCTACGTATATTTTAGCGTCTTTTTCCATAATATTCAATCCGCTTCCTTTCGTTAGATTTCTTTCATCAGCGCTGCTTCCGTTTTGGCTAACTTCAGGTCATGCTCCGCCATCAGACGGCACAGTTCCTCATAGCTTGTCTTCTGGGGATTCCAGCCCAGCACCGTACGTGCCTTCTGCGGATCTCCCCACAGATCTACCACATCAGTAGGACGATAGAACGCCTCGCTGACTTCTACCACGACCTTACCGTCCGCCTTGTTGATTCCTTTTTCATGGATGCCGCTGCCCTGCCATTCCAGTTCGATTCCGGCATAATGGAATGCCAGTGTGGTGAACTCTCTTACCGTGTGCTGCACTCCCGTGGCAATGACGAAATCCTCCGGCTTGTCATGCTGCAGCATCAGCCACATACATTCCACGTAGTCCTTCGCATACCCCCAGTCTCTCTTGGAGTCCAGATTCCCCAGATACAGCTTGCCCTGAATACCACAGGCAATTCTGCCGGCTGCCAGTGTGATCTTACGGGTCACAAAGTTCTCTCCGCGGCGCTCAGATTCATGGTTAAACAGGATACCGTTTACTGCGAACATATTGTATGCATCCCGGTATTCCTTCACGATCCAGAAGCCATACTGTTTTGCCACTGCATAGGGACTGTATGGATGGAACGGTGTATTCTCGTTCTGCGGCACTTCTTCCACTCTTCCGTACAGTTCGGAAGTGGATGCCTGATAGATGCGGCAGGTCTCGGTCAGTCCTGCGATACGTACCGCCTCTAAGATACGCAGCACGCCCAGTGCATCCACATCACCTGCATATTCCGGTGCTTCGAAGCTCACCTGCACATGGCTCTGTGCTCCCAGATTATAGATCTCATCCGGACGTACTTCTCCGATGATCCGCACCAGGCTGGAAGAATCCGACAGGTCCCCTCCGTGAAGAACAATTTTATTCTCCCGGATCAGATGATCGATACGTCCTGTATTGCTGATGGAGGATCTGCGGATCAGTCCGTGTACCTCATATCCTTTTTCCAAAAGGAACTCTGCCAGATAGGAGCCGTCCTGTCCGGTAATTCCTGTAATTAACGCTTTTTTCATTCTCTGTCCTTTCTCACACCTTTTTACGGCTGATATACAATGCCGTGTGCGCAGGCGTCAGCCTTATTCTGTCCGCAGAACACGCCTGCGATTGCCAGTCCAAAAGGAATGGAAGTTCCCATGCCTCTGGAAGTGATCACATTGCCGTCTACTTCTACCGGTCCCGCAGTCACTGCCGCACCTTCCAGATGGTCTTCGAAGCAGGGATAGGAGCAGGCTCTCTTCCCCTGTAAGATACCTCTGTGCCCGAAAATACTGGGCGCCGCACAGATTGCCGCGATGTATTTTCCCGTTTTGTAAAAAGCATCGACCTGCTGCATCAGTACTTCGCATGCCTCCAGATTCTTCGTACCCTGTCCGCCGCCGGGAAGCACCAGACAATCATATTCGTCAAAATCCACCTGAGACAGTGTCATGTCCGCCGTCACCGGGATCTTATGGGAGCCCATCACTTGTCTGTCCTCAGTAATGGACACCATATCGATGGTCAGCCCGCATCTGCGGCAGATGTCCACCACCGTCAGGCCTTCTATTTCTTCAAAACCGTCTGCTAGAAAAATTGCTATCTTACTCATGGTTTTACCTCACTTTCCGTTTCGTTTCCTGCCTCGTCTGCAAGTCACATTCTTTGACTTCGCACAGTTATGATTAGTATACACAATTTGAGATCGTAATTCAATTCCCACAGTCAGATATTTGCGTAAAAGGGGCAAACTGTTACAAATGCATTGTATTTTCGGGAAGTATCATGCTATACTAAATAAGGCAGTATTTTTAAGTCCCAACTACAGAAACGAGGCATTTGCATCATGGAAATCGAGCGAAAATTTACCCTGAAATCCCTACCTGACAATCTGGAAAGTTATCCCTCTCATCACATTGAGCAGGTCTATCTGAATTATAACCCCGTCATCCGCGCCAGAAAACAGGATAACGAGTATTATCTTACCTACAAAGGCAGCGGCATGATGGCAAGAGATGAGAGCAATCTTCCGCTGAACGAAGAATCTTATTATCATCTGCGGGAAAAAGCCGACGGCACCGTGATCTCCAAGAGGCGCTACCTGATCCCGCTAGAGCATCCCGGATTCAAGGAAGGCTTCCCCACACCGCCTTCGGACTATTCCCTGACTATCGAGCTGGACGTCTTCGATGCCCCTTTTGCCCCTTTGATCATGGCAGAGGTCGAATTCGGCAGCAAGGAAGCTGCGGAAGCATTCGTTCCTCCCGCATGGTTCGATAAGGATGTGACCTACTGCAAGGAATACCACAATTCCTATCTGGCGCTGGAACTGCATCATGCACCGGAAGCATAACATCTTAAAAAAGCAATACGGAAGGCTTAACGCCTTCCGTATTTTTATAATCGTGCATACAATTTTGCCATTTTATAGATCTTCTTCGCAAGCTTCGGATCCGGTGCATCCTTATCCATGCGCCATTTCCAGTTGCATCCTAACGTGGAGGGAATATTGATCCTGGCACTGCCGTCCAGCTCCAGATAATCCTGCATAGGAATGATGGCCGTATCCGCACAGCTGGACAATGCCGTCCGGATGATCTCGAAGCAGAGCTTTTTATCATTCTTATGTCCCAGATACTTTTTCGCGAACTTCCGATCCTTCTCCGGCATGTTCTGTATAAATCCTACCGTAGTATCGTTGTCATGGGTTCCGGTATAGACCACGCAGTTTTTATCATAGTTATGGGGCAGATATTCACTGTCATTCCCCGCATCAAAAGCAAACTGTAAGATCTTCATTCCCGGGTAGCCTGTTTTCTTCACCAGGCGGATCACGCTGGGTGTCAGGAATCCGAGATCTTCTGCGATGACCTTCTTTTTGCCCAGTTTCTTCTTCATCACAGCAAACAGTTCATAGCCCGGTCCCTTCTCCCAGTGACCGTTCTGTGCCGTAGGATCTCCGTAAGGCACAAACCAGTACTCGTCAAATCCCCGGAAATGGTCGATACGGAGTACATCGTATAGCTGATAGCAATATGCAATACGCTGCATCCACCATTCGTAACCGGTCTTCTTATGATATTTCCAATCATAGAGCGGATTGCCCCACAACTGTCCGGTCTCGGAGAAGCAGTCCGGCGGGCAGCCTGCCACACCGATGGGACGTCCTTCCTTATCTAACTGGAACAGCTTGGGATTCGCCCAGGTATCGGCACTGTCAAAAGCTACATAGATAGGAATATCTCCTACGATCTCGATGCCCTTTTTATTCGCATAAGCCTTCAGTTCTTTCCACTGTTTGGCAAACAGGTACTGCTGGAAGCAGTAAAATGTGATCTCTTCTGAGAGCTTTTTGCGGTACTTGCGAAGTGCTGCCGCTTTTCTGAGACGGATGTCCTCATCCCATTCCATAAAGCAGACGCCGCCGAATGCATTTTTTACTGCCATATACAGAGTATAATCATCCAGCCAGTAAGCATTGTCCGTGATGAACTTCTGATACTCCTGGCTTTCCAGAAGTCCCTGTTTTTTCGCATTCTCAAATGCAATCTTCAGAACCTTGAACCGGGACAGATAGATCTTCTCATAGTCCACATAATGTTCATTGTCTCCGAAGTCATAACCGTCACAGATCTCCTTCGTCAAAAGCTCTTCCTCAATCAGAAGCTCCAGATCGATATAGTAAGGATTCCCCGCAAAAGTGGAAAACGACTGATAAGGAGAGTCTCCGTACCCGGTAGGTCCTAATGGAAGGATCTGCCACAGCCTGTTGCCGGACTTCTCCAGAAAGTCCACAAAACGATAGCTTTCCCTGCCGAAAGTTCCGATCCCGTATGCGGAGGGGATACTGGATACCGGCAGTAAAATTCCCTGTTTTCTTACGTTTTCTTTCATTGCTTTTGTATTCCTTTATATTTCTCTATTTAGACAGTTTACGATGCTCTTTACTTAAAAAAATAACTATTCAGTCTTTTCTCGTGAGCCCTGAATAGTTATTCTAGAGTGGAAGCAAGGGGGCTCGAACCCCTGACCTTTCGCGTGTGAGGCGAACGCTCATCCCGGCTGAGCTATGCTTCCGTAGTACATACACAATGCGGATAACAGGACTTGAACCTGCACGTCTGTTGACAATAGAACCTAAATCTATCGCGTCTGCCAATTCCGCCATATCCGCTTAACAACTCATAACGCCTTTCTGCGGAATTGGCAGCCTATCGTTGCTTCGCACCGATTGCGTCCGTCTGATCTTGAGCTAAAGCTCAAGAACTAAAAATTCCGCCATATCCGCTTAGTAGCTTAAAAACCTTGACAAACGGAAATGCTCTCTGCCAAAGGACCAAGAATAATTATACTCTTTCCCCCTTTGGCTTGTCAAGCATCCCGCCGCATCTGTTTCTATTTGTATTTCTATTTTAATCTGTCGTCTCTTTTGCCTGCACCAGCTCTCCGATGTGACAGATGACTTTCCGATAGATTCTCACTAAGAAATACGATGTTAACAGCACACTGGCAAGCTCCGCAATGGGAAATGCCCACCAGATCAGCGTCACATCACCGCTTAAGGATAAAAGCTTCGCCACGGGAAGCAGCACGCACATCTGTCTTGCCACAGATACGATCATACTGTATACACCATTCCCCAATGCCTGAAACACACTTCCCACCACAATACAGAAGCCGGCAAACACAAAGCTTAAGGAAATCGTCTCTAACGCTGGAACGCCGATGGCAATCAGGCTTTCCTCCGCGTCAAACATACGCATAAGCTGTGCCGGGAAAATATGCATCGCAAGTAATCCTATGAGCATAATACCCACACCATATGCCACGCTGTGCTTAATCGTCTTAATTACACGGTCTCTGTGTCCGGCACCGTAATTGTAAGCGATGATGGGCACCATGCCGTTGTTCAGACCGAATACCGGCATGAACACAAAACTCTGCAGTTTGAAATAGATGCCAAATACCGTCTGGGCAGAACCAAACGCCGCCAGGATCAGGTTCATTCCGTAAGTCATGAGGGAACCGATCGCCTGTACCACAATAGAAGGTGCTCCCACCTTATAGATCTGTCCGATGAGATGTGCATTCGGACGGAAGCCTTTCATGGAAAGATTCAGTTCCTTATTGAATTTCAGGTTAAACGCAAGTGCCATGAATGCCGCAATGATCTGTCCGATAACCGTAGCCACCGCGGCTCCGGCGATTCCCATCCGAGGCAGCCCGAAATATCCGAAGATCAGGATCGGATCAAGGATGATATTGATGATTGCGCCGATTCCCTGCGTGATCATGGTGTAGATTGTCTTGCCGGTAGCCTGTAACAGTCTTTCAAACGTTGTCTGCAGGAAAATACCCATTCCCGCCACACAACAGATGGTCAGATACGTCACTCCATACTCACGCACTTCTAAGACGTCCGTCTGGCTGGTAAAAAACGGTCTACTAACCACTGCGCCGATCACTGCAAAAGCCACGTAACTTACAATGGCAATGAAAATACCGTTTCTGGCAATAATGTTTGCTTTCTCAAAATTTTTCTCTCCCAATGTTTTGGACAAAAAGGCGTTGATACCTACCGCCGTTCCCACCGCCACAGCGATCATCAGGCTCTGGACCGGGAAAGCCAGGGATACCGCACGCAGGGCATATTCGTTGATTCTGGAGACGAAGATGCTGTCTACGATATTGTACAGCGCCTGCACCAGCATGGAGATCATCATGGGCAGAGACATGGAGATCAGTAATTTATCAATGGGCATGACACCCATTTTGTTTTCTTTGGTATGCATAAAGTGCTCCTTTCGCATAAAAAAAAGCCCCAAACGGGGTTTTAAAGAATGTGGAAATGATGTATGTTGACAAGTGAGGCATGGGGAATCTCGACCAGGGGGTTCGAATCTCCAAATCAGGATGTCACAACACTTAGTGAGGCATGGGGGATTCGAACCCCCGACAACTTGATTAAAAGTCAAGTGCTC
>ERZ779861.3934-NODE-3934-length-11692-cov-4.915700_pt1 | contig 11692 bp, 8 predicted proteins | sample MGYA00511558_ERZ779861 | MGnify/ENA primary metagenome ERZ779861 (study PRJEB29588, sample SAMEA2163432) | human gut metagenome | biome: human gut; feature: human-associated habitat; material: faeces | place: Denmark | collected 2008/2010 ... | reverse complement strand
CCCTGCCTTGATTGGCAGGGCGTGCTGCTTTATTTATTGTACATAGCTTGCAGAACTCCGACACGCTTAGGGCAACGCCGCAATGGGGACACGGTTCCCTTACTTGCGGAAAGGAATCGAGCTTCCGGATTGTGACATATCCTCTCGCGAAGAAAATACTGTCAAATTACAGAGAAATTGAGGCGCCTTGTGTAAAAGGGTGGGGAATATTGCTTGTTACAGGGTATTGACGAATCCGGTAAAATACACTATACTAGTCTTAAAAGATATCACTGCTTTGGTAAAACTGCTCATTCCCGGCTTTCCCTTTCGCAGTTTTCAGTAGCTGACACTGCGGGTGAGCCTTTTCTCTTCTCTAAATCCGGGCATTTCCGATACGTCCTCCAGAATCTCCTGCGCAGAAGCGCACGGATGGCATGAATGCTTCGTCTTATTTCCGGAGTGGGGAAATAATTAACAAAAATAAAGCTGAAAATTCGTTAATTCTGACACACAATATTCGACGATCAATGGTTGCATTTACGTGTTAAACGTGATATCATCTGTATTAAGAGGCTGGAAACGATTCCAATTCCCGTATATCACCGGGAATCAGGTCTTTTAGCTACATTGTGGGAATGACGGGCAGGAAAATGACCGCTGCTTTTTTCTGCTTTCAGCCGTAAGCGCAGATTGGAGGGAAGTCGGATGACGGATAAGGAACTGAGACGGTTAAGCCGGAGCGAGCTGCTGGAAATGCTGATTGCGCAGACGGAAGAAAACCGTCAATTGAAAATCAGGCTGGAGCGTGCGGAGGCGCAGCTCCGGGATCGCAGAATAGCGGTTGAAAAAGCCGGTTCCCTTGCGGAGGCGGCGCTGCAGCTGAACCGTGTATTTGAGGCCGCGGACAAAGCCGCGCAGCAATATCTGGAAAACGTGCGTCTTATGTCGGAAAAGGGAAGCGGAGAGTTATGAAGTCGAAATCGTGGAAATCTCCCGAGCCCCCGACTCTGGAACAGCTGGAGGCGGAGCTTGGCAGAGAAAAATACAAACGGCGGTATAAACGCGTTCTTCGCAGCACCGTCTATACGCTTGTGGTTGTTGCGGCTGTAGCCGTGCTGGTGGCTACCATCTGGATGCCCGTGCTGCAGATCTACGGGTCTTCCATGACGCCCACGCTGAATGAGGGGGATATTGTCCTCTCCGTCAAGGGCTCGGGCTTTGAACCCGGCGACCTGGTGGCGTTCTACCTGGGGAACAAGATCCTGGTGAAGCGCTGTATTGCCGGCCCCGGCCAATGGGTGGACATCGACGAAAACGGAAATGTATCCGTGGACGGAAGGCTGCTGGAGGAACCGTACCTGACGGAAAAAGCGCTTGGAGAATGTGACATTACGCTGCCTTATCAGGTGCCGGATAACCGTTACTTCTGTGTGGGCGATCACCGTTCCACCTCGGTGGATTCCCGCAGTACCGCGGTCGGCTGCATTTCCGATGAGCAAATCGTCGGAAGGATCGTATTCCGGGTCTGGCCTCTGCCGGACTTCGGCGCATTGAGATAGGAAGGATGGTGAAGGGATATATGAAGTATGATGTTCTGCGGGGTGCGGAAAAATACACGAAGGTGCATAAGAGGAAGCGCCTCCGGCATCGGGTAGTGACCGTGCTTGCCGGTGTGGTGGTATTCTGTACCACCTATGCGCTGATTCTGCCGGCGATCACACTGGAAAAGCAATGTGGCATCCCGGAGCACACCCACACAGACGCCTGCTATGCGCAGGTGACGTCGGTTGAGAAAAGGGCTCCCGTGTGCAGCGCGGAGACGCTGGAAATTCATCGGCACACGGCGGACTGCTATGATGCCGACGGAAATCCGACGTGCGGGTATGCCGATTTTGTGGTTCACAGCCATGATTCCCGCTGCTATGACGAAACCGGGAATCTCTGGTGTCCGCTTCCCGAGATTGAGGCACACCGGCACACTGCCGACTGCTATGCCCTGCCGGAAGAACATACCCACGCGGAGGGCTGCTATACGTCGGTGCGGGGCGATCTGGTCTGCGGGGAGCATGTCCATACGGATGCCTGCTACACCGAGACCGCCGTGCTTGCCTGCGGCCTGGAAGAATCCGAGGAACACCGGCATGACGAGAGCTGCTATGAGACGTCCCGGGAACTGACCTGCGGCATCGACAGCGACCATAGTCATACCGATGCCTGCTATGAATGGGAGCAGGTTCTGAGCTGCGACCTGCCCACGGATTCGGCGGAAGACGCTCAGCCGGTGCTGGTCTGCACGAAACCGGAGATCGTCCTCCACCGTCACACGCCCGACTGCTTTGACGCTGACGGCAAACTGATATGCGGACAGACCCAGGTTCTGGAGCATCAGCACTCCGACGCCTGCTTTGAGACGGTGGCGGAGCCGGTGGACACCGGGACGCTGACCTGCACCGATACGGCGCACGTGCATACCGCCCGGTGCTACGGCACCTGGGAGCTGGTCTGCGGACAGGAAGAACACACCCACAGCGAGGCTTGCAAGCCGGAAGAAACGGTATTCTGCGGTAAGGACGCTCATACCCACGGGGAAGCCTGTCGGGACGAAAACGGGGAACTGGTCTGCGGGACGGAGGAGCACACCCACAGTCTTGCCTGTTACGCGGACCCCGGCGCGGACGTGGAGACGGCGGAGCTATGGGAGCAGACCTTCGCGGGGGTGTCGCTGACCGGGAATTGGCGGCAGGATACCCTTGCCATCGCCGAAACCCAGCTGGGCTATACCGAGAGTACGAAAAACTACGTTGTCGCGGAGGACGGCGAAACGGTTAAGGGCTACACCCGCTATGGCGCGTGGTGCGGGGAGCCTTACGGCGACTGGAACGTCATGTTCCTGACCTTCTGCCTGCATTACGCCGGGGTGGAGGGCGTCGACAGAGACTGCGGCGGCTGGGTCACGTCCTGGGCGGACGCCTTTGAACCGGCACAGTCCCACACCCCGGCGGTTGGAGATCTGGTGCTCTTTGACCGGGACGGGGACGGCACGGCCGACCGGGCGGGTCTGGTGGCGCAGATCACAGATTCCGGCTTCGCCGCCATGGAAGGCGACGCGGAGGACGCGGTGCGTCTGCTGACCTATGGGGCGGACGACCCCGGGATTCTGGGCTATATCAACCTGCCGGAGGGGCCGAAGGAATTCACCCTGACGGCGCAGACCGAAAACGGCATCACCGTGACCATCACCGGCGAGAGTGCCTCCCTGCCCTATCCGGCAAGGGAAATCACGGTAACGGTGACCGAGGTGACGGACGGGGAGCGTCGGGCGATTCGCGATCAGATTCTGGGAGAAGAACAAGCCGAACCGGAGCGGAGCTACCTGCTGGACATCACCCTGTGGCACGGAGAGGAAGAGATCGAGCCAACCGGCTCCGTGACCGTGACCTTCAGCGGCATTGACACGGAGGGGCTTTACCCCAAGGTCTACCACATTGATACGAATGCCCAGACCGCCACGGACATGGAAGCGAAAACCGGAGAGAACGGCGACGTGACGGTAGACACGAATCACTTCTCTTTGTATGAAGTACAGGCTCGATCCTTCCAAGATCTGTCCGGCTATATCGGGGACGCATTCTCCGAGGGCGGCAACTTTAAGCTGACCGGCGATGCCTGGACGGCGGACAACGGCAGTAGCGCGAATTTGAGCATTACGCAGAACACTACCATCGATTTGAACGGGCATACCCTGACGATCAGCAAGGCCAATCAGTACTTTGATGTGCACGAGGGTGCGAAGCTCACCATTATGGACTCGTCCGACAGTATTCAGGATACCGAATCTACGGTCACTGGAAACCTGTACGGCAATAAGGCGACACTGGAAAATGATACCCTGACGTATTACATCACAGAATCCACGGCCAATGGCACCGGCACCACGGAAACACTGGTAAAGCATACCGTCCCTCTCACCGGCGCAGGAAAGATTCTGGGTCAGGCGGCTTCTGAACAGGTGATTCTGGTCAAGGGTGCATTGGAACTACAGAGCGGTGTACTCCAAAACACCGGCGGCAAACATATATTCACCGTGGACCGCGGAACGCTGGACATAAATGGCGGCTATATTGTGGGCGGCGGCAGTGACGGCACGCCCGGCGGCGGTATTTACGTTGACAACGGAACGGTGAATATCCAGGGCGGTGTCATTGCGGCCAACCGTGGCAGTTCCGGCGGCGGTATCTTCTTTCAAGACGGAACGCTGAACATCTCCGGCGGTGCGGTGACGGGCAACGAGGTCATCAATGGGCATACGGACAACGGCGGCGGTATCTACGTCAACAGCGGAACGCTGAACCTGTCCGGCGGCTATGTGACCAACAACTATAAAGAATGCGGCTGCAACGACTGCCGGAACGATGTCAACAACACCCACGGCGGCGGCGGCATCGCTCTGGCGAACAGTTCCGTTATGAACATGACCGGCGGCTATGTCACCGGCAACTATTCCGGTCTGGCAGGCGGCGGCATTTACGCGGGCTTCTTTGGCCACAATGTCGGCTTTACCATGAGCGGCGGAACCATTGCCGGCAACTGCGCCGAACTGGGCGAGGGCGGCGGTCTTCGTATCGCCGGCGGCACCAATGGCGTGATTCAGGCAACGAACAAGGTATACATTACCAATAACATAACGAATTCCAACAATGACTGGGGCGGCGGCGGCATTTTCGTTCAGGAAAAAGGCAACCTGTCGATCATGAATGCGCTGATCACCGGAAACACCGCGGGCGGCTTTGGCGGCGGCGTGGGCGCCTGCCCTACGGGTGAAACCCTGATCGTCAATCAAGACGGAGCGGCCATTTACGAGAACAGGGCTTCCGGCACAAATATGTCCGGCGGCGGCAACAACAAAACCTATGATTCCACTTTGGCGCAAACGAGCGAGGTCTTTACGCGAAACGGCTACGCGGATTACTTCTGTGTCCGCGCAAGAGACGGCGCAAACGGCCCGATTTCCCTTGTCACCGGTCTGATGGCGGGCGGCGGCGCGGCGAACTGGACGGGAAGCTGCGACGAGCAGCCCGTCAGTATCGGCCCGAGCGGCTACGCGGCCGCGAAATATCTGTTCGGATTGGATGCGCACCCGGATGGTGCCGCCAAGAGCCAGGCAGTCAATGCCGCGAAGGTCATTATCACCGGCAACCATTCCAACATCCACGGCGGCGGCATCATGACCAACGGCGGTCTGATTCTGGGTGACCCGGGTGGAAAGGTTGTAACGGCCACGCCGGAGCTGGACATTACCGGTACCAAGGCTCTGCTCAAGGACGGCGTAAAGCAGAACGAGGGACTGAACTTCCAGTTTAAGTTAACGGACAGTGAGGGGAAGGAAGTCGGAACGGCAACATCCGATGCTGCTACCGGACAATTTTCGATTTCGCCCGACGTGCAGTATTCCCAGACCGGAACCCATACCTACACGCTCAGCGAGGTCAAGGGCGATCGAGCCGGTGTCACCTATGATACGAATGTACATACGATTCAGGTGACAGTTTCGGAGAAAACCGTTTCCCTTTTGGGTGTGGACTTCAAAAGCTACTATGTGTCCTCCGTTACGTTGGACGGCAGTGAAAGCGGCGGTTCCTCCGGCTCTGGCTCCGGAACGGGTTCCGAGACGGGGACGTTCAGGGTTCACTTTAAGAACACGCAAGGCTGGGAGCACGTGTACATGCACGTATGGGCCGATTCGAGTAATCCGCTTACAAGTTGGCCGGGAATGCAGATGACACAGGGTTCGGACGGTTATTATGTTGCAGAGCTAAGTGTTTCCGGAACGGGTACCTACAATTATGTTTTCAACAATGGTTCTGGTAAGCAAACAAAGGACATTACAAATGTCCCCTATGCACCGGGCAAAGAGGTGCGGTTCGACTATGAAACCGTAATAGAAAACACCGCCACCGGCTCTTCGGGGTCGGGCGATGCGGTTGGGCATGGGAGCAATTCGGACGGGTCTTACACCCTGACCATCCCGGGAGACGCCTTTACAAACACCATGACGACCCAGCTGAATCTGCAAATCACGAAGACGGACAGCGCGGACGCTGAGAAGCTGCTGGGAGGCGCAGAGTTCACCCTGCAAAAACCGGGGACAGAACCCCCCGTGAAGGTCACCACCGATGAAAAAGGCATTGCGACCTTTGCCGGCATCCAGCGCAATACCACCTACGATCTGTATGAGACACAGGCACCGTCAGGTTACATGACGGCAGGGCCCTGGATTCTGGAGGTCAGGGACGAAGACGCGACGCTTTACCCGGCCACGGAGAACCCGGACGGAACGCTGGTAAAATCCGGGGAAACCGGAACGACCCTGGACGTCAGCGGCACCGACCCGAAGGTGCTGTCGGTGACCGTCCGCGACATCTCCTGGGGCTACGAGCTTCCCGACACCGGCGGAGCCGGAACAACCTCTTATACCGCAGGCGGCCTGGCGCTGATCTTCGGCGCGGCGACCCTGTTGTATAGCCATTGCAGGCGTCGAAAGGAGGATGAGGCATCTTCCTGATACGCGGAAAGCCACCATTCCAATTCAAAATTATGATGAAAGAAGGAGCACAAAAAATGAAACACGCAAGAAAACTCGCCAGTCTCCTGCTGGCACTGGTCATGGTCTTCGCCTTGGCCACCACAGCCTTTGCCCAAGATGTAACGGTTACGGGTGGCACAGGCTCCATTACCATTTCCAACGCCGCAAAGGGCGAAACCTACACCATCTACAAACTGTTTGACGCGACCGTGAACGCGGACGGCAGCAGTATCGCTTACACCGGCACAATTCCCGATAGCCTCAAGGACTATTTCAGTGCGGATGCTAATGGCTATATCAGCGCTACTTCGGCGGCCAAAGATGGGGAGAATATGAGTGAGGGGCTGAAAACTGCCCTGAAAGCTTGGACGGCAACTGCAACAGCCACTGCAACGGCCACAAGTGACGGCTCAGCCCTGAACTTTAAAGAACTAGCTTATGGCTATTATGTTGTGACTACCACTCAGGGTGACCAGGTTATCAGCGTTGATTCAACAATGCCAAATGTTACCATTGTTGACAAGAATAGTTCTACACCTAAAGACTTGAGTAAAACTGCCTCTAGTAATGATGTCTCCATTGGCGACACGGTCACCTATACCGTTAGTTTCAAGACCTCCAATTATTATGGCGCTGGTACGAATGCAAAGGAAATCGTTTCCTATACCATCGAGGATACCCTGCCCGAGTTCCTGTCCAATGTGACTGTCACCAGCATCATTGTAGACAATGATGGCAACAACGCAACCGCCGGTGACCAGGCTAATGTCACTGACCAGTTTGCTAATAAGAAGATCGTCATTGACTGGTATGACGAGGTCAATAACAAGTTCCTGTATGACAATGGTGCTACCGTCACCATCACCTACACCGCTGTTGTAACTGACAAGGCCGCCATTGATGGCAATGGCAACACCAACAATGTCACTGTAACGTGGACGACTAAGGGCGGCGATGAGCCTGGTCCCGACAAGGTAGAAACTGATGAAACCATCTTCACCTATGCCATTGCGTTGAAGAAGGTCAACAATAAGGGCAATGCCCTGCCCGGCGCTGTGTTCGAGTTCCCGTTCTATGTGAAGTCTACTGCTGACGCCAACGGCGCTTACATCTATGCTGGTACCACCGCTGGCGCAGGTCTTACGAACCAGATCACCACACCTGACAGCGGCGTGATCGTTGTGAAGGGTGTTAAATCCGGTAGCTATGAAATTACGGAGGTCACAGCTCCTGCCGGCTATAACAAGCTGACTGCCCCTGTCACTGTCCAAGCTGTGAAGACCAGTAGCACCTCCACGCATACCACCGTGTATCTGGACAAAGACGGCAATGTCGTTGATGTGAGTGCTAAAGAAATTGAGGTTAAGGTCGATATTGATACCATCGCCGCAACCGCCGTTGTTGTTGTCAACAAGGCCGGTACCGAGCTGCCCTCCACCGGTGGTATGGGTACTACCGTCTTCTATGTACTGGGCACTGTCCTGGTGCTGGGCGCGGTCGTCCTGCTGGTCACCAAGAAGCGCATGAGCGATGCCAATCGTTAATTCCTGAGGATACACACCCTGTAATTCCGCTTTCTATACCTAAGTCCTGTGCCGGGGAGCGCCCCTCCCCGGCACACAGCCACAAGGAGAACCCTGTATGCGAAAACATCTATCCACCATTGTTCTGGTGATCCTATTGCTCATAGGGCTGTCCCTGTTGCTGTACCCCACCGTCAGCGACTACTGGAACTCCTTCCACCAGACCCGCGCCATCGCCACCTACGCCGAAAACGTGGCCGCTCTCGACAACGCCAGCTATGACGCCATCTGGGACGCCGCCCGGCAGTATAACCGGAACCTGTGTAGTCGCAGCAACAGCTTCCTCCTCTCCGAGGAGCAGAAGGCCGAATACGAAAGCCTGCTGGACATATCCGGTCAGGGGGTCATGGGCTATATCGAGATTCCCGAAATTGACGTGAGCCTGCCCATCTACCATGGCACGGAGGATCCCGTCCTGCAGGTCGCCATCGGCCATCTGGAATGGTCCAGCCTGCCGGTAGGCGGGGAGAGCACCCACTGCGTCCTCTCCGGTCACCGGGGTCTGCCCAGCGCCAAGCTGTTCACCAACCTGGACAAGCTCCGGGAGGGGGATACCTTCCTCCTGCGGGTGCTGGATGAGATCCTGACCTATGAGGTGGATCAAATCCTCATCGTGGAGCCGCAGGATACCGCCGCACTGGAAATTGTAGAAGGCCAGGACTACTGCACCCTGGTGACCTGCACCCCCTACGGCATCAATACCCACCGTCTGCTGGTTCGCGGACACCGCATCGACAATATCGAGGAAGTCAAAACCGTGCGGGTCACCGCCGACGCCGTCCAGTTAGAGCCCATGCTGGTGGCGCCCGTCATGGCGATCCCCATGCTGCTGATTCTGTTGATCCTTCTGCTGCTGCCCAGGCGCAGAAAGAAATAGGAGGTTTTTTCATGAGAAAGCATGTTATTTCCGGCCTGCTGGCGCTGCTTTTCCTGCTTGCTCTGCCCCTGTCCGCCGCCGCCCACGCGGTTCCGGATGAGAGCCGGAACGGCCATTGCAGCATCACCGTCTCCATGACCTACAAGGGAAAAGCCGTCCGCGGCGGCACGCTTGCCCTGTACAAGGTGGGCGACGTGGCGGAGGACGACGGCAACTACAGCTTCGTCCCCGTGGAAGAAATTCAGGCGGACATTCCCGAATTCGGCGACATCGAGTCCCCGGATCTGGCGGGGCGGCTGGCGGAGCTGAAAGGGAAGCTGACTCCCGTCACCTCCGATCCCGTGACCGTCGATAGAGACGGCAACGCGACCTTTTCCGACCTGACCTTCGGTCTGTATCTGGTGGTGCAGAAAACCGCCGCTCCCGGCTACGGGAAAACCGCTCCCTTCCTGGTGAGCGTGCCTTACCTCTACCGGGACGAATACCAATACGACGTGACCAGCCAGCCCAAGACCGATCTGGAACGGGAGGTCAAGCCCACCGCGCCTCCCTCTTCCGGCGGCGGCGGGAAGAAGCTTCCCCAGACCGGGCAGCTGTGGTGGCCGGTGCCGGTGCTGGCCTGTGCGGGGCTTGGCTGCATCGCCGTGGGTCTGTTCCGCCGCCGGGAGGCCAGGGATGAAGGCTAACCGGGGAACCGTCTGGATCAACGCGGGGCTGCTGCTGATTGCGGCGGCCCTGTTCCTTTCGGCTTACAATGAACGGGAGTCCCACGAAGCCCGGGACTCCGCCCGGCAAGTCATTGCCCAGCTGTGCGACGCGCTCCCCACGGAAGCGGGCGATGACGAAGCCGAACCCACGACCCTTCCGGAATCCCTGCCGGATGTCCAGCGGGAGATGCCGGTGAAGACCATCAACGGCCGGGACTACATCGGCGTGTTGAGCATTCCGTCGCTGGAGCTGGAGCTGCCGGTAATCAGCCAGTGGGACTATCCCGCATTGAAGGTTGCCCCCTGCCGGTATTCAGGCTCCTTGTATCAGGACAACCTGATCATCTGCGCCCACAACTATGCGTCCCATTTCGGAAAGCTGAAGGAGCTCCAACCCGGGGACACCGTCCTGTTTACGGATATGGATGAGCATGTGGTGACCTTCCAGGTTGTGGAGCGGGAGACGCTGAACCCCATGGACACGGAGGGGATGGAAGCAGGGGACTGGGATCTGACACTGTTTACCTGCACCATCGGCGGACAAACCCGTGTGACGATCCGGCTAGAACGGGTGGAAGTATTCCGGAATCCCGAAACGGAAGAACCCGCCAAATCCGAAAAATAAACGCACAATCCGGCAAGAGACGGAGGTAGGAACCGTGAAAAGGGTGTTTGCATGGCTGACCGTCTGCCTGCTGGCCGGGTGCCTGGCCGGATGCGGCGGGGAGAAGCGGGTCGTCACTTCGGACACGCTGTATGTTCCGAGGATTGAGGGCATGACCGAAGCCTTTATTCTGGGCATGGACGCCTCCATCGTGCCGTCGCTGGAGGCGGGCGGCGTCCGGTACTATGATTTTGACGGTAAGGAGAAGGACGTTTTTGAGATCCTTTCCGAAAACGGGATCAACTACATCCGGGTTCGGGTGTGGGTGGATCCTTACGACGGCTCCGGCCGGGGCTACGGCGGCGGAAACTGCGACATCGGCACCGCCCTCGCCATCGGCAAGCGAGCCACCCGGTATGGCATGAAGCTTCTTGTCGATTTTCACTATTCCGATTTCTGGGCCGATCCCGGTAAGCAGATGGTTCCCAAAGCGTGGGCCGGTATGGAAATCAACGAAAAGTCCGATGCCCTGAACCACTACACCACGGACTGCCTTCAGCAGCTGAAGGACGCCAAGGTGGACGTAGGCATGGTGCAGCTGGGCAATGAGACCAACGGCAGTCTCTGCGGGGAAACCACCTGGGGGAACATCTGCTATCTGATGGAGGCCGGCTCCCGAGCCGTCCGGGCAATTTTCCCGGAGGCACTGGTGGCCGTTCACTTCACGAATCCGGAGAACGCCGACGCCATGCGCTTCTACGCGAAAACGCTGGACGATTTCCGACTGGATTACGATGTATTCGCCACCTCCTACTACCCTTACTGGCATGGGACGCTGGAGAATCTCGCCGCCGTGCTCTCTCAGGTTGCCGAAGCCTACGGCAAGAAGGTCATGGTAGCGGAAACCTCCTACGCCTACACCCCGGAGGATACGGATTTCTTCGGCAATACCATCGGCGAGGGCGGCAGCTATGCCAAACCCTATCCCCTTACCGTACAGGGACAGGCCGATGCCGTGGCGGATGTTGTCCGTACAATGGCAGAGGACACGACAAACGGCATCGGTGTCTTCTACTGGGAGGGCGCATGGATCAGCGCCGGAGGCGGCAGTCGGGCGGAAAACAGCCGGAAATGGGAGCAGTACGGTTCCGGCTGGGCCAGCCCCTACGCCGCCTCTTACGACCCGGAGGACGCGGGCAAATACTACGGCGGCAGCGCCGTGGACAATCAGGCGTTTTTTGACAGCACGGGGCGCGCGCTGGAATCCCTGAAGGTATTCTCCCTCCTCCGGACGGGAACCCACTGATACTATTTCCTGATTAAAATCTTAATTTTAATCAGGAAGGCATCGCCTGA
>ERZ779861.3928-NODE-3928-length-11707-cov-2.452626_pt1 | contig 11707 bp, 8 predicted proteins | sample MGYA00511558_ERZ779861 | MGnify/ENA primary metagenome ERZ779861 (study PRJEB29588, sample SAMEA2163432) | human gut metagenome | biome: human gut; feature: human-associated habitat; material: faeces | place: Denmark | collected 2008/2010 ... | reverse complement strand
ATATTCCCTTACTTTCTCTGGAATTGCATAAACTACGGCCTGATGAGCACCTTTCTCCTCGGAAAATCCGCAAGCTGCCGCCTTTCTTATCTCTGTCGATGAAATATCAATAGGTCGATTTTCAAGCATTATTACCGAAGCGCCATATCTTTCCCTCAGTATTTTTTCCTGCTTCGCTACTTCGCTTTCAAGATATCCGGGGCGCACTCCAACTATAATCGTATAATTTTCATCAGCCTTGGTCCAGGTGTGTATTTTAAGAAATGAATCTGCACCGACTATAAAACGCACATCGTTTTCCGCACCATAAGCGTTGCGCATTGCATTAAGCGTATTTATCGTGTACGACACAGCTTTCGGTCTTGCAAGCTCATAATCCGAAACCTCGATACCTTTTATTCCCTGCGCCGCCAGCTTTATCATATTTATGCGATCGTTTCCGTCTGCCGGATGCTTATCCTGCTTAAACGGCTGAATTGCAGCGGGCACAAACACCACACTGTCCGCCGCACCGCACAAAAGCGCGCGCTCTGCGAGCTCGATATGTCCCCTGTGAACGGGGTCGAATGAACCGCCGAAAATTCCGATTTTCATTTTATTTTACCTTTATACCGAGTTCGTCGAGCTGATCGTCTGTAACCGGAGCCGGAGCTTCCGATACCATACACTGAGCCGACTGGTTTTTCGGGAACGCTATCACTTCCCTTATGGACTGCTCGCCTGCAAGCAGCATCACAAGTCTATCAAGACCGAATGCGAGTCCACCGTGCGGAGGCGTTCCATACTTAAATGCTTCGATGAGGAAGCCAAACTTCTCGTCAATTTCTTTCTGCGAAAGTCCAAGTATCTTGAACATTCTCTCCTGAAGATTTCTGTCATGAATTCTTATTGAGCCGCCTCCGAGCTCAAATCCATTGAGCACTATATCGTACGCCTGCGCCTTTACGCTTCCAGGATCGCTCTCAAGTCTTTCTATATCCTCAGGTCGCGGAGATGTGAATGGATGGTGCATAGCGCTGTACGTGCCCTCTTCTTCGTCGTATTCATAAAGAGGGAAATCAACAACCCAAAGCAAGTTATACTTACTGTCGTCGAGAAGTCCCATCTTTCTTGCTATATCTCTTCTGAGGAAGCCGAGCGCATCAAATACTACCTTTGCCTTGTCTGCAACTATAAGGCAAAGATCGCCCTCCTTTGCGCCCATAACGCCGAAAATTTCCGCAAGCTGCTCCTGCGAGAAAAACTTGTTCACAGACGAAGTTATCTCGCTTCCGTTATGTCTTATCCATACAAGTCCCTTTGCTCCGTAGCTCTTGAGGCTCTCCTGCATTTTATCTATATCTTTTCTCGAAAACTGCGCGCTTCCTCCGTCTATGCAGATACCGCGCACATCACCGCCCGCTGCGAGCGCATTTGTAAAAACACCGAAATCGCAGGACTTCACTATATCGTTCAGCTTCACAAGCTCAAAGCCAAATCTCGTATCAGGCTTATCGGATCCATAACGCTCCATAGCCTCCTCGTAAGTTAATCTCGGCAGCGGAAGCTCTATATCGATATTCATTACTTCCTTAAAAATTCTCTTGAGAAACCCCTCCTGCATCTCTATTACATCGTCAACATCGACAAACGACATTTCAAGGTCTATCTGCGTAAACTCAGGCTGCCTGTCGGCTCGCAGATCCTCGTCCCGGAAACACTTTGTTATCTGCATATATCTGTCCGTACCGCCTACCATCAAAAGCTGCTTAAACATCTGCGGCGACTGCGGAAGCGCATAGAACGAACCCGGATGCACTCTCGAAGGCACAATGTAATCACGCGCACCTTCAGGCGTCGACTTTATGAGCATAGGCGTCTCTACTTCCGTAAATCCGTTTTCATCATAGTAGTCGCGGGCAACCTTGGCAATTCTGTGTCTGAATGTCAAGTTATTCTGCATCTTCTGCTTACGCAAGTCGAGATATCTGTACTTAAGTCTTAAATTATCGTCGACATTATCATCGTCCTTGATGTAAATAGGCGGTGTGTCTGCCTCCGAATAAATTATAAGGTCGGAAACGAATACTTCGATTTCTCCTGTAGGAATATCTTTGTTTTTCGACTGTCTTTCCTTTACAGCACCTTTAACGCCGACAACATACTCGCTTCTCAGGCTATCTGCCTTTTCACGGAGCTCATCCGAAATATTGTCGTCAAACACTATCTGCACGATGCCATTCTTGTCTCTCAGATCGCAGAAAATGAGTCCGCCGAGATTTCTTTTCTTCGCTATCCAGCCATTCAGCACAACTTCTTTTTCTGCATCCGCTAAACGCAGCTCTCCGCACATATGAGTTCTCTTAAATACCATCAACGTTACCTGCCCTTCTTCTCAATAAGTACATTCTTTATATTTTCAATTTTTACAGATTCCTGAGTCGAGTTTGCCATATCCTTAAGAATGACAACTCCTTCGTCAAGCTCGTTATCTCCGATAACAACCGCATATTTGGCGCCGATACGGTCGGCATACTTGAGCTGACCTTTCAAATTTCTCGCCAGCACATCCATTTCCGTTTTTATTCCCATATCGCGCAGCTCTCGTGTCAGCTTAAGCGCGTAATTCCTGCCGCGTTCGCCCATAAAGGCGATAAATGCACTTGCTCCGTCGGGCTCAGGTATCTCCACTCCGTTTGCCTCCATAACCAGCAAAAGCCTTTCAATTCCAAGGCCGAAACCGACTCCCGGTATTGCAGGTCCGCCTATTTCCTCTATGAGATTATCGTAGCGTCCGCCGCCGCACACTGTACCCTGCGCGCCTATATTATTGGAAACGAATTCAAATGCCGTCTTCGTGTAATAATCAAGACCTCTTACGATTCCTGGATCAACGACAAAATCAACGCCCATAGCTGTGAGATTTGCCTGCAGCTCTTCAAAAGCATTGCGGCAGTCATCGCACAGATAATCGAGCATCATCGGCGCTCCCTGTACGAGCTTCTGACAGACAGGCGACTTGCAGTCGAGTATTCTCATAGGATTTTTGTCGAAGCGTCCTTTGCATGTATCGCAGAGCTGATCGTACTTAGGAAGCAAAAATTCTCTGAGCGCTTCTCTGTGCTTCTTCCTGCACTCAGGACATCCTATAGAATTTATGTGAAGCTCAACATCCTTAATTCCAAGCTCGCTAAGAAAATCTGATGCCAGTCCTATGATTTCGGCATCTGCCAGCATATTTCCTGTTCCAAAAGTCTCAATGCCTAATTGGTGAAATTCCCTCAGTCTTCCCGACTGCGGCTTTTCGTATCTGAAACAAGGAATTATGTAGAACATCTTTGTCGGCTGCACTTCGGCATAGGTCTTGTGTTCTACAAACGCCCTTACGACAGGCGAAGTGCCCTCAGGCTTGAGCGTTATGCTTCTTTGCGCGTAATCTTTAAATGTATACATCTGCTTTTCCACGATATCAGTTGTGTCGCCGACACCGCGCGTAAAAAGCTCCGTATGTTCAAATACCGGCGTTCTCACTTCCTTAAAGCCGTAATTATCACATATCTCCCTAAATTTCTTTTCTACATACTGCCATTTATAAACATCCTTTGGCATTATGTCTTTCGTTCCCTTAGGTGCGTTCGTTAACATGTGCTTCCCTCCCGGAATAAATTTTCCTCTTTTCTTTTAAGCATCTCCTCGAGACGCTCTATGTAAATCTCGTAATTGGTGACATTGGCGACTCGCTCAAGCCTGTTTTCTTCCGGATAATAAGCCTTGGAAATGCCGCCTGCTCCGAGTGCAACTATCGTCTGCGAATCTTCCATTATTCTTACATTGTAAATGCTCGATGTATCGTCCTTGCAGTAGCCTGTATTTTCAAGTCCGCCCGCCATATTTTTCTGCCTGTAAAGATAGTAAGGTCTGTAGCCGTGTTCTGCGAGAAGCTTCCTTCCTGCCGCAAGCTGCTTTCTTACTGTTTCTGCCTGCTTATAGTGAAAGTCTTTATCGAGCTCCACGAGTTTTGAAGCCCGTTTTACAGATAGCGTATGCACGGTTATATTCTCCGCGCCCATTTCTATTATTTCACTCAGCGTGCGCACAAAATCCTGTTCGTCCTCACCCTGAAGACCAGCTATCACATCAGCGTTGATACATTCCGTTCCGACTTCTTTAGCCTCGTTAAAAGCGCGCCTTATGTCGTCCGCTTTGTGTGAGCGTCCTATAATTTCAAGCGTCTTATCCTTCATCGACTGCGGATTTATGCTTATGCGGCGAGCGCCGTTTTTCTTTATGACACGCAACTTTTCCTTATCTATCGTATCGGGTCTTCCCGCTTCCACTGTGAATTCCTTGAGCCTTGAGATATCAAAGGCTTCGTTCACATGCGACATCAGGAAATCGAGCTGCTCCGCTGTGAGCGTAGTCGGTGTACCTCCTCCTATATATACAGACTCTGGATATATGCCCTTTTCGCGCATCATTTTCGCAACACCGTCTATCTCCTTGTGCAGCGCTGTAAGATATCTTTCTATCTCGCCGGGCTTGGCCTCGTTTGAAGCAAACGCACAGTAAAGGCATCTTGTCGGACAGAAAGGTATGCCTATATATATGCCTACGCTCTTTTCAGGAGGCTTTCCCAGCTTTTCCTGCTGATACATATAGATATCGAGCAGCGTCTCCGCCTTTTCCTTTGAAACAAAGTAGCAGCAAGTGAGCTCGGCAAGCGCATCTTCATAGCTTCCCGCCTCTTTAAGTATATTTCCCGCAAGTTTCACAGGCCTTACGCCTGTTAATATTCCCCACTCATGTTTGTTTCCCGTAAGTTCCGATAACGCCGCATAAAGCTTTCTTTTAACGCTGTTCTTTTCCGTACTGCTGTCTCCGGATAAATTTATGATAATATCATATTTGCTATGGCCGCATTCATCAAATCCTGCCGCCATTCCAAAAGCGCCGTCTCCGCAAAAATCATCCGGCACCTCAGACTGCGCATAAAATAAATCATAGAGATCCGGACGCAGAAATATTTTTATCAGTTCCTCACAGCCATATTTATTAACATCTTCTCTTAAAATAATTTTATACAAACGGATTGCTCCTCTTTTCTTCTCCTATTGTAGTCGGCCCCATATGCCCCGGATATACTTTCGTATCATCCGGCAATACGAAAAGTTTATTGTGTATCGCTTTCTTTATCTGCTCGTACGAACCACCCGGAAAATCTGTTCTTCCGATTGAACGGCAAAAGAGCGTATCACCGCTGAAGAGCACATCTCCCGTAAAAATACAGATACCTCCCGGCGTATGTCCCGGCGTATGCATAAACCTGAGCTCGATATCTCCGACTTTAAGAGTATCACCTTCGTGTACCCAAATATCTGCTGTGAGCATAATGCTCTCGCCGCAGATCTCGCGCGAAGCATTCATCATCGGACTTGCAAGCAGTTCCTTTTCGTGCTCTCCGGCCACGAGCTTTACGCCGGGGAACATCTCCATATATTTCTTCACTCCTCCTATATGGTCGCCGTGTCCGTGCGTTAGTATTATATATTCGAGTTTAAAACCGTTGTCATTAAGCCAATTTACAGTTTCTTTATTAAACCCGCCCGGATCGACTATAAAAGCCTTTCCCGTGCTCTCATCTCCCACTACATAGGTATTAACCCCCATAGTACCGCTCGGTATACAAGTCATCTTCATTATATTTACCTCCTAAAATAGCCTCCTGCTGTCGAGAAGTATCGTTACAGGACCGTCGTTGTTTATCCTCACAAGCATATCCGCCTGAAAAACTCCCTCTTCCACATCTATGCCGAATTCGTTTTCGAGGCTGTTTATCACTTTTCTATAGAGTTCGTTCGCCAGCTCAGGGCGCGCTGCAGTAAAATAGCTCGGGCGATTTCCCTTTCTCGCATCGCCGAGAAGCGTAAACTGCGATATGCAAAGTATCTTCCCATTTATATCTTTGACCGACCTGTTCATAACGCCGTCTTCATCGTCGAAAACACGTAGATTCGCAAGCTTTTTGCTGATATATTCTATATCCTTTTGCTCATCACCGTCTTCAACTCCAAGGAGCACAAGCAGCCCCTTTTCAATGCTGCCTGTAACTCTTCCATCCACCGTTACATCGGCATCCGTAACCCTCTGAACCACTGCTCTCATATCTTCCTCATTTCCACGCCCTGCGTCATTCTTTAAGCATCTTTTGCCGCTGCCGCAGCCGGATCCTGCTGCAGCACCAAGCCTATACCGCTGCTCTGTAAACATCGGTAACGCCCTGTACGCTTCTCAGGCTCCTGAGTATTTTTTCCATCTGAGCTGTGTTAGATATAGAAAGCGTCATCGTTATCGTTACCACTCCATCTTTATCAGTTCTTGCATTAACTCCCGTTATGTTTACATCCATATCATCGCATATCCTTGAAATATCTGAAAGGAGCCCTTTTCTGTCATCTGCAATGATTGAAATATCAGCGCTGTACGACTTGTCCAGCTTGGTCTGATCCCATTCAACTTCTATAAAACGGCTTCTCTCTTCCTCAGGCATCGCCAGCACGTTTGCGCAGTCTGCTCTGTGCACTGATATACCTCTTCCCTTTGTGATAAAGCCGATTATATCGTCTCCGGGGACAGGATTGCAGCATTTTGCTACTCTTATCATCAAATTATCGACACCCTTTACGACGATGCCGGACATATCCTTTTTCCCGCGCTGAGCTTTCTTTGCCTTCTCGTTGATCGCCGCTGCCGTTGTTTCGACTGACGCATCCTTTTGTTCCTCAAGATGCTTGTCGTCATTGTAATATCCAAACAGTACCGCCGCAACTCTTCCTATAAACGCTCCGCCTGCGGCAAGCTGCGCGAACATTTCATCCGCAGACGTCAGGTTGAGCTGCTTGTAGGCTCTTGTTATATATGAATTTTTGAGCACTTCTTTTGAGTCATAACCCTTTTTGCGCACATATTTTTCGAGCATTTCCTTGCCCTTTTCCACAGAATCGGACTGGTTTTCTTTCTTTATCCACTGTCTTATTTTATTGCGCGCCGAGCTGCTCTTGGCTATCTTGAGCCAGTCGGTCGAAGGTCCGCTTGAATTATTCGACGTTATGATTTCGACTATATTGCCGTTTTTAAGCGTCGTATCTATCGGCACAATTTTACCGTTTACTTTTGCGCCCACGCACTTATATCCGACAGCTGAGTGTATCTTAAAGGCAAAATCAAGAGGCGTCGAACCTGCCGGCAGCTCCACAACTTCGCCCTGCGGAGTAAATACATATACCTGCGAAGCAAAGAGATCCATTTTAAGCGTTTCCATAAACTCCTTAGGATCGTTCATATCCTTTTGCCACTCAAGAGTCTGCCTCAGCCACGCCAGTTTAACTTCTTCATTTTCGTTGTTGTTCTTGTTTATACCTTCTTTATATTTCCAATGCGCCGCGATACCGTACTCGGCTATTTTATGCATATCATATGTTCTTATCTGGATTTCAAAGGGATCGCCGTTATCACCGATTACAGTAGTATGCAGCGACTGATACATATTCGGTTTCGGCATCGCTATATAGTCCTTGAATTTACCCGGAATAGGCTTCCACAGCGTATGAACTATGCCGAGCACTGCGTAGCAGTCCTTTATTGAATCTACTATGATGCGCACAGCTGTAAGATCGAATATCTCGTCGATTTGCTTATTCTGCATTTTCATCTTTCTGTAAATGCTGTAAAAATGCTTTGAACGGCCCATTATATCGTAATGAAGATTGAGATCGGAAAGTCCGTCTTTTATCTCCTCTATTACCGTCTGTATCACTTCTTCACGCTGCGATTTCTTGGCCGCTACCTGCTCCACGAGATTGTAATATGCCTCTGGGTCGGTGTATTTCAGCGCTATATCCTCAAGCTCAAATTTTATCGTATATATTCCGAGCCTTGCCGCCAGCGGCGCATAAATTTCGAGTGTTTCTTTGCACTTTTCCTGTATTTTATCCTGCGTCATATAGTTTATGGTTCGCAGATTATGCAGTCTGTCGGCGAGCTTTATAATGAGCACCCTTATATCCTTGGACATAGCAAGGAACATCTTTCTCAGGTTTTCCGCCTGTCTCTCTTCCTTGCTTTCGTATTTGAGCGAGCCGAGTTTCGTAACACCATCGACGAGAAGCTCTATATCGTCGCCGAAATCTTCTCTGAGCTGTTCTGTAGTATAGTCAGTATCTTCAACTACATCATGAAGAAGTCCTGCGACTATTGCCTGATCGTCCATACCAAGCTCGGCAAGTATCTTTGCCACCGCCACGGGATGAATGAGATAAGGCTCGCCGGACTTTCTCAACTGACCCTGGTGCATTTTGCCAGCAAGATCATAGGCCTTCTCTATGAGCTCAATGTCATATGATGGGTTGATTTCCTGTAGCCCTTTCAAAAATTCCTGTTTGGATTCCATAGATTATATCCTTTTCTGTTACGATCTTTTATCAATGATAATGCTACGAGTTTTTCGTATCCGCACTTTATTTTGCCGTTTTTGCTTTTGCGCCCCGATACTTTTTGCCGCTTGTGAGAACACACAGATCTCTGTAAAGGGGACTGCAAAGCATAACCGATGATATACATCCCACAATTACTCCTATCATAAGTGGCAGGGCAAATTCTCTTATTGCCGAGCCTGCCATAATATAAAGCGGAATCATAACGATAAGCGTCGTTACAGAAGTCATAAGAGAACGCATAAGAGTCTGATTTACGCTCTTGTTTACCACACCGTCAATATCCGATTTTTTCATCATACCGAGATTTTCACGAATTCTGTCAAAGACTACAATCGTATCATTTATAGAGTAACCGACTACCGTAAGTATACCCGCGATAAATGGATTGTTGACCGTAACTCTGAAAATCGCATAAAACGCTATCACCATAAGAACGTCATGCGCAACTCCGACAATCGACGCCACCCCAAACTTCCATTCAAATCTGAATATGATATATACGAGCATGCATGCCGCCGCTATAATTACTGCCTTTACGGCGTTTACCCTGAGTTCCTTTCCTACTGAAGGTCCGAACAGCTCGCTCGAAAGTACTTCCGCAGCGCTTATCTCAGATTCGAGCTTTTCTATAAGCTCTCCTCTTTCCACATTGTCGAGAGCCTGCATGCTTCTGATGATGACCTCGCTGTTGTTTTCTGAAGCAAATATAACTTCCGCATCGTCGATTCCGTAATCCTTGAGCACATCATATACAGCATCTTCCTCTACTTTTTCGCCAAAATCGAGCTGTATCATTGTGCCGCCTGTAAAATCTATGCCGTAATTCATTCCCGATACCGCACTTACAACAAGCCCCGCCACAATTATAACTGCTGCAAGCAGATAGTAGAATTTCTTATACTTTATAAAATCAAATTCCTTCTTGATTGAAAATTTTGCAGTTCCATCTTCTCTCACGCCGAAGTACTTGTTTGTACCAAACTTTCTGCTTCCGGCAAGCAGCTTTACGTAAATCTGAGTTACAAAAACTGCGGTGAAAATACTTGTGACAATACCTATCATCAGCGTAAGTGCAAATCCCCTCACTGTGCTCGTGCCTATCTGATAGAGCACAATGGCTGCAATTATCGTCGTTATCTGCGAATCAAGCACTGTGCCCATCGCACGCTTTGAACCTGACTCTACAGCCGCGCGCACGCTTTTTCCGCTGATAATTTCTTCTTTGATACGTGAGAATATTATTACATTTGCATCTACCGCCATACCTATCGAAAGTATGATACCTGCAATACCCGGCAGTGTAAGTACCGAGCCCATAGCCACCATTATCCAAAGATCTATTACGACATAAAGTAAAAGGGAAACGTCCGCCGCAATACCCATAATTCCGTAAAAGATGATCATTATTATGAATATAAGAGCAAGGCCTATTGCTCCTGCTACAATGCTCTGCTCAAACGCCGATTCGCCGATCTTTGCCGTCTGAGTCCCCGAATTCACTTCCGTAAGTCCCACTGGAAGCGCGCCGCCTCTTATGAGCGCCGCCGTCTGCATAGCTTCGTTCTGATCAAAGCCGCCAACCCTGCTGCTTGTAATCACCGCCTCGCCGTTCGGAATTACACTGCTTACCTGCGGCGCAGATATCACTTCATCGTCGAGCACTATCATTATTACATTTCCCGGCATCGAAGGATCCATACTCGTAATCTCTCCGGACATCGCGCGTCTCGTACCTTCTTCAAACTTCTTTGCGCCGTCAGATGTAAATTCAAGGCTTATTGCATAACCGCCGTGTTCACTGTCCTGTGTAACTCCGGCATCTGCTATATCTGCACCGTCGCACACGATAGTACCGTCCGCAAGCAGGAACTGAAGCTGCGCCGTCCTACCGATAGACTCTATTGCCTCTTCCGCGTTATCTACTCCGGGAAGCTCAACTCTTATCCTCTTATCTCCCTCTATCGTCACCACAGGCTCCGAAAGACCCATCTGATTTACACGATTTTCTATTACAGCCTGAGTCTGCTCCATCAGGGAGGAAAGCTCTTCTCCAGTCTTGTCTGTCTCCGCTTCCATAACCACGTAAACGCCGCCCTTTATATCGAGGCCTAATTTAAGAAGATCTTTTATTGAATTCACTTCTCCAATTCCGAAGATCGTTATTATCCATGCGGCTATTGTAATTACCACAATGAGCGCAGCAATCACTTTTCTCATATTGTAACTCATTTTTTCATTCATCCTCTTTTCTAGCCAAAATGTATATAAAAACAATTATCCCATTGTAATCATACTTCGTTATATTTTACTACTTTTTGAGTGTATAAACAAGTATCTTGTGCTCTTTTTTAATGGTTTTTACCTAATTTTTGAGGTTTGTACCCACTACTGCGCCTACCGCACATAAAACTACCGGAATTATATAACGAATATCAGTTATCCCCGCATAAAAACTTGCGTCAAACATCGTTGTTAAAAGAAAAATGAACAGGCACACATATAAAATTCCAAGACCTATGCCCGTTACAAGCCCCCTCTTGCCAAAAGCGGCTCCCGCCGAAATGCCAAAAATTAGCGCCGATGCGGCAAGTGCAATGCATCCGTACCATTTGGCTCCGCTCATAGACATTTCAGTCCCCAGCATCAATATCGACAGTATCAGCATAATTATGAGGAAAAGTGCGGCGGAAATCAGATATCCTTTGATTATTTTTAACAATTTATCCATTTTAAAATCCCCTTTTTGTTTTTTACTAAAGATATATTACAAAAAATAAAAAATAGAAGCACGATTCGGCATCCGCTCATCATGCTTCCCTTTAATAATTAAATTTTATTCCTGCGCAGCTGCTTCTTCCGCGCTCTCAGATGCAGTGCTTTCAGAAGTCTCTTCTACCGCTTTCTCTGCTTTCTTCATTCTCTTAGGAAGAGCTTTCTTAGGAGCTTCTTCCTCTTCCATAGCTCCGCCCTTTATACTCTTTCCTTCAGCAGTAACTCTCGATACCGCCCAGCGCATAATCTCAAACTTTATCTTATCAGCTCCAACTTGAATAACAAGCGAGTCATCCTTAGTCTTGACAACTTTGCCAACAATGCCTCCGATAGTTATTATTTCGTCGCCAACCTTAACGCTGTTTCTCATCTTATTCGTTTCTTTATCTTTTTTCTTCTGCGGTCTTATGAGCAAAAAGTACATCAAAGGTATTAAAAGAAGTAACGGCAACATCTGCATTAAC
>ERZ779861.3923-NODE-3923-length-11738-cov-3.874775_pt1 | contig 11738 bp, 8 predicted proteins | sample MGYA00511558_ERZ779861 | MGnify/ENA primary metagenome ERZ779861 (study PRJEB29588, sample SAMEA2163432) | human gut metagenome | biome: human gut; feature: human-associated habitat; material: faeces | place: Denmark | collected 2008/2010 ... | reverse complement strand
CATCGGCTGGAACAGCTCGCGGAGCGGCCGGAAAACTTCCTCCCCGAAAATGCAAAGCCCTTCGAACATCTCATGCCGCTGCCCGAAGTGATCGCGGCGTCTCTGGGCGTTGCCGCCGGCGGAAACCGCGCGGAGCAGAAGTATCTGGAGATGCTGAAAAAACTGGGAACGGAATCGTTTATCCTGCGCGAGGCGTCGCCCGGAGATCTGGCGCTCGCGGGCGGCAGCAGGATTGCCGAGGGAATCCGCCGGCTGCGTGCAGGAGAGGTCATCAAATCGGCGGGATTTGACGGAGAATACGGCAAGCTCGCGCTTTTTACATCCGAAGAACTGAAAAATGCAAGCGGGCAGATCTCCTTTTTGGAGGAGATTGCCGCGGGAGAAGACTGTTTAATTCCCGAAATCGCTGTCGCCGCCGCGGCAGAAAGTGTTTGCAAACAGGACAACGAAAAAAATACGCCTGTTGCAGGAAGAACCATAAACGTCGCACAGGAAACTGCAGTGCAAAGTGATTCCCGCGTGACGGCGGTAATTGCCGGTCCCGGTAAGGGAAAGACGTTTACGCTCACAGAACGCATCGCGCGGCTGGTGAAAAACGGCGTAAAGCCGGAAGAAATCTGTGCGGTCACGTTTACCGTGCGGGCGGCAGAGGAGATGCGGGAACGGCTCCGTGCGCGGGTGAAGCGGGCAGATAAAATCACGATTGGAACCTTTCACTCTATCTGTTATTCCATATTGGGCGATGTTTCTCTTGCGGAACGGGCGTTGCAGCTGAAACTCGCACGGGAGACGATTGCTGAATTCGGAATGAAATGCACTCCGCGGCGTTTTTTGAGCGACGTATCCGCGTATAAAAACGAAAAAGGCGAAAAATCCGAGAGCATCGACGCTTATTGCAGGCGCCTGCGCCAAGCGGGCGTTGCGGACTTTGACGATCTGCTTTCCATTGCGCTGGAGCGCGGAAATAAAACGTTCGGCTGGCTGCACGTGGACGAATTTCAAGACGTAAACCCCATGCAGTATGCACTCGTTCAAAAATGGATGGGGGAAACCGGGCGGCTGTTCGTGATCGGGGATCCCGATCAGTCGATCTATGCGTTCCGCGGCGCCGCCTCGGATTGCTTTCAAAAACTGCGGGAGGATTATCCCGATACGCTGACGGTCCGCCTCGTCGAAAGCTATCGCTCCACGCCGCAGGTCCTGCAGTGCGCTTTGCAGGCAATTTCCGCAAACGAAGGGGAACGCGCGCTGCTGCCCGTCAAAAGAGACGGCGCCGCCGTGCGCCTTGCCGAGTGCGTATCTGCATTGTCCGAGGGAATTTTTATCGCCAAAGAAATTGCGCGCATGGCAGGCGGCTTGGATATGCTGGGAAAAGGGCGGGAAGAGAAGCTGCATTCCTTCGGTGAAATAGCGGTTCTCGCGCGCACGCACAGAGCCCTCCGTACAGTGGAGCAATGTCTCCGGAAAGAGGGAATACCCTGCCTCTCCGCGAGCGATCAGTCGTTTTTGGAAGCCGCGGAAGTGAGCGGAACGCTTTCGTTTTTCGGCGCGATCTGCGACGGAAAAGAAACCGCTCAGGCAGAGGAGTTTTTGGGCGGGCGCTCCGCTTTTCTCCGGGCCAAGGAGAAATTTCAGCCGACGCTGCGGTCGCGCCCGAGAAAGATACTTGCCGAGTGGCAGGCGTATATGCACATTGAGACGGCGGCATTCAGAGAGCTGGTCGATGCGGCGCGCTATGCGGATATGCCTGAATTTCTGGAAGCGATGCGCATGGGCGGAGAAGGCGACGTTTTGCTGCCAAACGGAAACCCTGCAGACGGAGCAGTCCGGCTGGCCACCCTCCATGGTGCAAAAGGTCTGGAGTTTCCCGTTGTGTTCCTCTACGGCATAAACGATAAATTACTGCCCCTTGCGGCGGGCGAAGAAACAGATACGGAAGAGGAGCGCAGGCTCTTCTATGTGGGAATCACGCGGGCGAAAGAAGAACTGATTCTCACGACGAGCGGGAAACCTTCTCCGTTTCTCTCCGCGATTGCCGGTCTGAAACGGGAGCGGTCGGTTCCAAAGACGGAATACCGGCAGCTGGCGCTTTTTTAACTGATTGAAATTTGCTTATCGAGTCGACGGTGCAGGGCAGTCTGTTTTAACGTTTTCGCTTTTTCCGATGTAAATTTGGACCTGATAATTCCACTGCAGGATGCCTGATATCACGACAATGGAAAGAATAAATTGGGGGTTAACGGCATATTCCGCTTCCGCCGTGCGCTTCATTTCTTCGATTGCCGCTCGGCGCGTTTTCTCCGTACAATCGAGACAGAGATAATCTCCCTGCGGCAAAAAGTACAGCCCTTCTGCGGGTGTAAAACGCGTACATAAAGCAAATAAGTGCGCGCGCCCTTCCGATTCGTAAATTCCGGCGAGATCTTCAAAGGAAAAATCTTTTTTCTTCTCTTCTCCGACTTGCGCATAAAAATGACGATGGTAGTCCCACAGATTATCCAAAGTCGGCTCCGTCAGCCTGTCGGAAAGCAGAATGACCCGTTCCGGAAAAGTCTGTACAAACGCGCTCTCTCTTTGCGCTTGATTGGTGCGTTTTTCCTCATAAAATTGCCTTGCCCTCTGAATTTTACACTTGGCGTCGGTCAATTCTTTCATTTTTTGATCTGCTTTTCGCTCTGCCTGTTTTAGAAGCGAAATGATCTTTTCAAAGTCGTCCAATTCCAGGATTTCTTTTATTTCTTTCAGCGAAAGATCCATGCAGCGCAGCGCGCGGACGGTATTCAGTCGGACAAGTTCCCGTTCCGAATAGTAGCGGTAACCCGTCCATTCATCTGTTTTGCAGGGCTTTACCAATCCGATCCGGTCGTAATGGCGCAATGTTTCCGCTGTCGTACCGGCTGCTTTTGCCGCTTTTTCGATTGAAAAAATTTTTTCCATAATGCCTCTTTTTTTCTTGACTTTTGTGTAACAAAAAGGTTTATCATGATTATAATACAGGATAAATCGAAAAGTCAAGTCAATGACGACAGGAGGTTCTTTATGAAAAAAACAATTCTTTTTTTAATCGTAGCGGCACTTTTACCGTTTTCCGCTCTGTTCGGCGCGTGTTCAGGCGGGGGAACGTTTACCGCGCGGAATTATGATTCCGGGGACGCGGAGATAACGGCTCTCTGCGTCGACGCAGAGGATCGAACGGTCGAAGTGGGTATTTCCGACGACGGACGCATCCACATCGACTGCGCGGAAAGCGAGAAAGAATTTTACGATATTTCTCTTTCGGGCAGTGAACTGACGGTAAAACTTGTTTTCGACAAAGATTGGACGGATTTTATCGGCACGAAACCCGCAAAAGAATATCGTACGATCAAAATACGAGTCCCGCTCGACGGTTTGACCCGTTTGGACGTCAAGACGACAAACGAAGCGATAACGGTATCTTCTCTGGCGGTCAGCGGGGAGATTTCTCTTTCGTCAAACGGAGGGGATATTGTATTTGAAGAACTTTTTGTCGGAAAAGGTATGGAAGCGACGGTAAAGAACGGCGATATTACAGGCTCGCTTGTCGGCGGATGGGACGACTTTTCAATCGAATGCAGCATCAAAAAAGGGGAATCGAATTTGCCGGAAAAAAAGGAAGGCGGTGAAAAGTACCTGAACTTGAGCGGAAACAACGGAGATATCCATGTTGAATTTATCAAATGATTGCAGGGCGAAATGGATAGCCGCCCGAATCAAAACGGCAATATGCTTTTACCGTTACGCTGCGAAAAACCCGGTGGCTGCGTTGTTAATCGGAAGGAGAGAAGGTCATATCTCAAAAGACGAAGAGGAGAAAAAGACTTTGAAACCTGCCTGACCGAAAATAAAAGATAACTTATTGCATTATCGTGTAAAAAAATCCTCCGCCTGTTTGCGGAGGATTTTTTAATATAAGTGACACCAAATTGCATCATTAAAAACTGAAATTTAAAACGGAATTATTATCACAATAGAGCGTGTATGTCCCGCCCGTGCCGATATAGATCATATATCCCTTATGCGTGCTGCTCAGCGTAAATTCGGCAACTGTGGTTCTGTCTGCATTTTTCAATGTGTAACTGCCTGCAGAAAAGGATACCGACGTATTTCTTTTAGCGCCGCTTATCACATTGCCCGCCGCGCCGATCGCAATGACGATTCCGCCCGTAACAGAAATGCTTCCGTCACAGTCGATTGTACCGCCGGTCATACTGTTCCCGCTTTGCCCGTTTTTAAGAATAACGACGCCGCCTGAAATTTTGATGCTGCCGTTAGAATCCATCGTATCGGTATCTCCGCTCGGCACTTCCAAATCAATAAGCCCGGAACTTACTTCGATAAGCGGATTATAATTCCCGCTTGCCACCGCATTGACGGCGTCGTCCGAGGCATAAACGTAAGCCGTAAGGCCGTTAAAGTACATGCGGTTGGATTCGATTCCTTCATAAGCGGCAGTTACCGTCAAATTGCCGCCGATACCGTTGAAATCCTGATCAGCGTGGATCGCGTCGTCCTTTGAAGTCAGCATAAGCGTTCCCGAACTGATCGTTATGTTACCCTGGCCGTAACTGCCGTTTTCAAGCAAAACATCGTTATTCGCGTGAAGGGCGTCATCGTAGGAGGAAACGGTAATCGTGCAGCTTTCAACCGATATGGCGTTATCGGCCTTTATTCCTTTGCAGGAAAATTCCGCCGCATTCGGATTGCCTTCCTGCCCGAATTCGCCTCCCATGCCGCCGAATCCGCCCGGACCTTGCGACGTGACAGTGGAATAGTTCGTCCAACCGCCCGAAAGGGTGCTGCCGGAGATGCCGCTGATATAAAACGTATCATAAGATGTATTCAAATTTTTCTTCTCCGTGCGATAGGCGTATGAATCTGTACTCTGCGGCGTCTGGGATGAATTATAAGCGTACAGGCAGAAAGCGGAAGCGTTTGCGGGCAGGCTCACTTGATAAAAAATGTAAGAGCCTATAGTCTCGGATGTTGAAAGGTTTTCCCATACTTCACTGCCGTCGTTCAGCGTAAACAGTACCGAATACTGGTAGGAAGCATACGGAAAAGATGATTGTCCCGGCCGCATTCCCATACCGCTGCCCGGAAAGCGGAAATACATCGTACTTTCGGATTTTTCTACCCGTTCCGTCGTGTAAGAGGAATAGGTATTCGTATAAATCGTTACCTTTGCCTCGTCCGTAATAATCACGTCATAAGCAGCGTCGATCCCGTCGCAGCATGCATATAGTTCAAGGGAACCGCCGTTTACCGTCACCGTGCCGCGCTGATTGCCCTTGTCTGAAATGTCGGAATTGCTCGTCTTCAATGCGTCTCCGCCGGTGGATACAGCCGTTATCGTCGCGTTTTCGCAAGTGATCGAATCGTTCCCCTTGATCGCATGATTCGGCGCAGAAACATATAAAGTCAGATTTTTCAAGTCTAGATCGTCCTTCGTATGGATCCCGTTATTGAGCGAAGTTTTTACGGACAATTCTCCGTTGCCCTTGATTTTCAGGTCGCATTCACTGTAAATTGCCGCAGCGGTTTCGTCTGTTTCTTCACAAGTCGTCCGTTTGTCTATGATGATATTCTTCGTGTCTTTTTTCGCGGATATTTCCACTTTGTCGGCATTGAGAATAAGAACAGGCGCGCCGTAGGAACAGGCAATTTCCACCGTTTTGAGATCGATTTCCACCACGTCGGAGTCGCCTGCATCGACGATGATCTGACCGTCGGCAAGACTTCCCGTGCAGGTATAAACGCCGGCTGCCGTTATTGTGCAGATATTGTTTTCCAGGGTATAACCGTCCGCAGCGTCTGTCGTTACCGAAAATGTGTTGTCAGTAATTTCATATTCTTCATCATCAAAAATATCGGGCAATTCCGCTTCCGCGCCGTTTTCCGTATCCGTGTTGTTTTCGCCGTTGACGCCGCTATCCGGCTTCAATTCCCATAAATCACACCCCGTCAGTAAGATGCCGAGCGCAAGTATCAGACATAGGCTGAAGTAAAAAAAACGCGTTAAAGATTTTTTACAGTTCATAGCTTTCGCCCTCCTGATTCATAATTGCAATTTCGAGATTTCCGTTCCGCACGCGCATTTCATCCAGCATTTGCTTTTCGCTCTGCGCATTCTTCAGCGTTACTCTGTAAGTCAGTTTGTAAAGACTTCCCATATTTGTCGTCTTGACGTGGGTAAGTTCACAGCTGTTCGTATAATCCTCGAAGATATCGTTAAAAATATCCGCATAATTCAGATCTTCGGGAATGGTAACCTTCAGGGTTTTTTCCGAAATAAACTTTTTTTGTTTGCGAGAGATCATATTCAGTCCGAACATATCCGAACGATAAAAGCGATCAAAGAGCTTGTCAAGGTGATCCGTATCGATTTTGTCGGATGTATTCGTTACCGTGATAGACCTGCATTTTCCATCCGCCCCGATCCGGAGGGTTACGGAACCGCCTTCGTCCGAATATTTGAACGCATTATCCAAAAGGATGTTGATTAGCTGACCGATCAGAGAGGTATCGCCGTTCAGCAAAACGTCTGATCCGAAATCGCATTTGAAAACTTTTTCCTGCATAATGGCAAGACTTTCAAAGGGGGCGGCTATTTCCTTTGCCGTTTCCGAAAGATTGAATTCGCTCATATCACAGGGGAAATGCTCTTCGTCCATACGCGACAGAAACACTAACCGATCGGTAAGGCTTGTCAGCCGCGCAACCTGTTTTTCTATCGTCTGCGTCCATTCGCTTACGCCGTTTTCCATCTCTATCACTTCGTTTGTCGCTTTAATGACGGCAAGCGGCGTTTTCAGTTCATGGTTGGCGTCGGTAATAAATTGTTTTTGTTTGTTGTAGCTTTCAGCATAAGGCTTTACCACTTTATTGGAGAGCAGCAGGATGAGCGCGAATACGACGAGAATGCCGGCGCCTCCGATGGCGATACTCGTCCAAAGAAACGTGCGGAAAGTATCTAATTCGCGGCTGCAATCGAGAAAGACGTAAGTCGTACCGACGCCTTCCTCCGAAACGGCTCTGTATTTATAATCACCGCGGTAACCGGCATATCTGCCGTTTTCATACAGGGACTTGGCGTAATTTTCGGCGGTATCCGAGTCGACAGCGGCAATATGATCGAGCGTTACCTCTGTTTTTCCGTTTTCCAGGATCGTCACCGTGAAATATCTCGTTTCATACGGCATTTCAGGTGAAAAACCTCCTTCAGGAGGTCTCATGTCATCGCGCTGATTATCCTGCGACGCCCGCGGCATTTCTCCGTGATTGCTGATAATAAAATCCAGCTTTTTCTCTGCGGTCCTGTCTATATCGGCGTAATTTGCCGCGTTGATCGCGGTCAGCAGAACCGCGACGACGGCAAATATGACGCCCGTCGCAATCAGAATGAATTTTTTTTGCAGCTTTTTAATCATCGGCGCGCTCCAGATAATACCCGACATTTCTGTTGGCAGTGATTTTCAGCGGCGCCCCTATCTCTTTTATCTTTTTGCGCAGATAAGAGATGTATACCCAAACTACGTTCATTTCCGCTTCGCTGTCAAATCCCCATACTCTGTCCATAAAATAGTCTACGGAATACACTCTCCCGGGCGAGCCGATGAACATTTCCGCCATCTGAAATTCTTTGTTGTTCAGCTTCACGGATTTACCCTGATAGGAAAGTTCAAACGTAAGCCTTTTCAGCTGTACCCCGTTATAGGAAAGCGTGACGTCGTCCATTTTTCCGTCCCTGCGCCTCGTTATCGCCCTGATGCGCGCCAGCAGTTCCTGCGTTGCAAAGGGCTTTGCAAGATAATCGTCGGCGCCGTAGTCGAGCCCGGTGATCTTGTCGTTTAAATCAGACTTCGCGGTCAGCAGAATCACGGGGACGGTATTGCCCTTTTCCCGTATTGTTTTCAATACGGTCAGTCCGTCGACTTTCGGCATCATGATGTCGAGAATAACGCCGTCATAGATATCTGCTTCGAGATATTCCAGTGCCTCCTGACCGTTGTATACGGCGTCAACCGAGTAATTATTGTGTTTTAACAGGACGGTTAGCGCTTTTGATAAAGCCTTTTCATCCTCTGCGAGCAGCAATCTCATATATTTCTCCGATATTGTTTCCTTAATCAAAACATATGAACTTTAATTATACTTAAAATTATACCACAATCTTTACAGAAAAGCAATTGCGCAAAATCAGCAGGGGAGCAGATCCCGCATAAGCGAAAAGTCTTTTCAGATTCGCTGATTCTTCGTCTGTTTCGGCAGCAATTTACTTGACAAAGTTTTAAAAAAAGACTATCATGACAGTAGTTCGCATAAGCGAACCAAAGGAGAGAAAAATGGCGATAGTCGAGTTTCAAGATGTAACAAAAATATATACGGCAGGCGATCACAAATTAAAGGCGTTGGACGGAGCGAATCTTTCATTGGATGAAGGGAAGTTTGTCGTAATACTCGGGCCGAGCGGAGCGGGGAAGAGCACGCTCTTAAACCTGTTGGGCGGGTTGGACAGCCCGACGAGCGGAAGGATATCGGTCTGCGGAAAGGACATTTCCAAGCTGTCGGAAAAGGAGCTGGCCGAATATCGTGCGGAAACGGTGGGATTTGTCTTTCAGTTCTACAATCTTATCCCCACGCTTACCGTGTATGAAAACGTTGCTCTTGTAAAAGAAATTGCCGGGGATGCGTTCGATCCCGTAAAAATGCTAGAAGAAGTGGGGCTTGCAGACCATTTGAAGAACTTTCCGGCGGAACTCTCGGGCGGGGAACAGCAGAGGGTAAGCATAGCGCGCGCATTGGCAAAAAATCCGAAGATTCTTTTATGCGACGAACCTACGGGCGCGCTCGACAGCGAAACGGGCGTGCTGATTCTGAAATTGCTTTTGTCTATGGCCCGTAATTACGGAAAGACGATCGTGATCGTTACGCATAATCAGAACATTGCTAAAATGGCTGACGTGGTTGTCAAAGTGAAAAACGGCAGAATTAAGGCCTGCGAAGCGCAGGAACATCCTTTGAGTGCAGATGAGGTGGACTGGTAATGCTTTGGCGTAAATTGATGAGAACCGCCTGGAAGTACAAGGCGCAGTTCATATCTATGATCATCATGATCGCTATCGGCATGGGCATTTTCATGGGGTTTAATGCCGAGTGGTACAGTATGGAGATCGATTCAAATTCGTTTTTTGAGCAGACATGCTATGCCGATTACCGCCTGTATCATGATCAGGGCTTTTCCGAAGAAGACATCGATGCCGTGAAAAAAATCGGCGGGGGGAATCAGGCGAGCCGCTTCTTTTCGGTCAATGTCGGATTGAGCGGCGGCGATCAATCGCTTGCCCTTACAGTTGTAGAAGATTATACCGTTTCGACGATGCTCATTACGTCGGGAAAAAAGTATGACCAGACTTCAGAGGGCATTTGGCTGTCGGATCAATTCGCCAAAGCAAATCACTTTGAAATCGGCGATCTCCTCACCGTTGTATATCGCAACGTTGAAATAAGCGCAGAGATAGTGGGGCTTTGCAAGAGCAGCGAGTACATGATCTGCACGGCTGACGAAAATCAGCTGATGCCTGATTTCAAATCTTTTGGTTTTGCTTACGTTTCTCCCGAAACCGTAAAATCGGCTATGAACGGTTTTATGATTTATCCGCAGATCAATATTATCTCTGATTTGGATCAAGAGACGCTGCAAAGCGAGGTTAACGCCGTCCTCGGCAAAACTACGCTGTTGATTGAAAAAGATTTACATAAGAGTTATGCCGGCGTGAGCGGCGAGATCGAAGAGGGAAAGACAATGGCTTCCGTATTGCCCGTGCTTTTCCTCGCCATTGCAATCCTTACCATGATAACCACAATGCACCGCATCTGTGTCAGCGAAAAGACACAGATCGGAACCTTGAAGGCGCTCGGATTTCAGAATGGCAAAATTATAAGGCATTTTACGGCATACGGGCTGTTTCTCGGAGCGGTCGGTTCTCTGCTGGGAATAGGATTGGGATACGGCATTGCCGCAATAATCGTCAATCCGGACGGAATGATGGGGACTTATCTCGATATGCCGGATTGGTCGTTGCATATGCCTTATTACTGTTGGATCATTATCTTTGCAGTTATTGCTTTTCTGACGTTCATAAGTTTCCTTTCCGTTCGTTCCTTGCTTAGGGGGACTGCGGCGGATGCGCTTCGTCCGTACACTCCCAAAAAGGTCAAGCCGCTGCCCGGAGAAAAAACAAAAGCTTGGAATCGTCTCTCGTTCGGAACGCGATGGAATATACGGGACCTGATGCGCCATAAATCGCGTTCTGTCATGACGTTGATCGGCGTAATCGGCTGCACGATTCTGCTTGTGGGCGGCCTTGGTATGAAAGACACAATGACGGGCTTTTTAAGTACGATTGATCGGGATATCTATCAATATGAAACGCGCGTAAACTTTACCGAAACGGTAACCGCGGAACAGGCAGAGGATTTTGCCGCCGCGTATAACGCAGATATACTCTATTCGTTGAGCGGCGAAGCGGACGGGGAAACGAGGCTTTTGGATATTTATACGGTAGATAACGGCAAGATTGGTTTTATCGATACAGAAGGCAAGCAATCAGAGCTGTCAAACAGCGGCGCTTATGTCTGTATGCGGTTGTCGGATCAATACCCCGTGGGCAGCACGGTAGTATTTTCTCCTTACGGAAGCGACCGTGTATATAACATAAAAGTTGCTGGGGTGCTTCGCTCTGTGGTTACAGAAAATATAACGATGACGAGAGAATATGCGGAAAGCATAGGAATGGAATGCGGTTACAGCGCGGCGTTTACCGATGTTTTAAGTACCGATATTCAAATGCAAAACTATATTTCGGGTATGCAGAGTAAGGCGAAGATAATGGAAAGCTACGACAGCTTTATGGATGTAATGAATACTATGGTACTGCTTTTGGCGCTTGCGGCGGTAATACTCGGAATCGTCGTATTATATAATCTCGGCGTAATGAGCTATACCGAGAGGTACAGAGAACTCGCTACGCTCAAAGTAGTAGGTTTTCAGAATAAACGAATAGGCGGGCTTCTGATAAGCCAAAATATGTGGCTTACGGTAATCGGCGTGATTTTCGGCATACCGGCGGGAGTGGGCGTATTGCATTTACTGATCGCTTTGCTTGCAACCGAATATGAGCTGAAAATTATGCTCGGTGCGCTGACATACTGTGTGAGTATTCTGGTCACGTTCGGCATGTCTCTTCTGGTAGGAGGGCTGATTGCGATAAAAAACCGCAAGATCAATATGGTAGAAGCGCTGAAAGGCGCAGAATAAATTGATTAAATTTACAGATATAATACTCTCCAAAATAAATTTATCGCCATATCGGCGACAAAGTGACAGGCGGCTGTCCTTATAGCCCCGATCAAGGGACGGCAAACGGAAAAATAAATTAAAAAAATCCACAAAATGATTACAGTTTACTAAAAAAAACAAAAAACGGGAGGACGCATTTTTAAATCCTCTCGTTTTTTTGGTGCCGCTGATCGGACTTGAACCGATACGGATGTTACTCCGAGGGATTTTAAGTCCCTTGCGTCTGCCGATTCCGCCACAGCGGCGACAAATTGGAGGCGCCACCCGGACTTGAACCGGGGGTTAGGGTTTTGCAGACCCGTGCCTTACCACTTGGCTATGGCGCCTTGTCAAGGGAGACTTAAACCCCTCGAAATAA
>ERZ779861.3922-NODE-3922-length-11748-cov-6.235611_pt1 | contig 11748 bp, 10 predicted proteins | sample MGYA00511558_ERZ779861 | MGnify/ENA primary metagenome ERZ779861 (study PRJEB29588, sample SAMEA2163432) | human gut metagenome | biome: human gut; feature: human-associated habitat; material: faeces | place: Denmark | collected 2008/2010 ... | reverse complement strand
TACAAGTTATTTATGGAGGCAAAAATGAAACAAAAAGCAAAAAAAATAGTAATAGTATTATTAGCATTATTATTAGTAACAGGAGCAATAATACTATGTTCAAATAAATTAGTATTTGGATTAAATTATGAAAAAAATAATAAAGTCGAATTAAATTTAGGAAAACAATTTGAAGTAAAAGATATAAAAGAAATAACAAATGAAATATTCGGAAATCAACCAGTTTTAATACAACCAATAGAAGTATATAAAGATGCTGTAAGCATTACAACAACCAAAATTACAGACGAACAAAAAACAAATTTAGTAACAAAAATAAATGAAAAATATGGAACAGAATTAAAAGCAGAAGAAGTAACAATAGAAGAAAATACACACTTTAGAGGTAGAGAAATATTAAAACCATATTTAACACCATTCATCATAACAGCAGTAATTGTTTTAGCATATTTAGCAATAAGATATTATAAATTAAATTCATTAAAAGTAATAGCAAAAGCAATAGGCATTATGGCTTTAGCACAAATAATTTTATTTGCAATAATAACAGTGACAAGAATGCCAATAGATGTAGTAACAATGCCAATAGTTTTAACATTATATGCAATATCAACATATGTATGTACAACAAAATTTGACAAAGAATTAGAAAAAAAGAAACAAGAAGAGGCAGAGAAGGTAGCAAAAGCATAAAATTCAAAAGATAAAGTAGAAATTAAGATTGATTTATCAATCTAATTTCTACTTTTAGAAAAGAAACAATAAAAAAAGACTTTTGAAAGGAAGAAGAAAAATGGGAAATATAGTTCTACTAGATGACTTGACAATAAATAAAATTGCTGCAGGTGAAGTTATAGAAAGACCAGCATCAGTAATAAAAGAAATGGTTGAAAACTCAATAGATGCAGGTGCAAATAATATAACTGTTGAAATAAAAAATGGTGGAATATCATATATAAGAGTAGCAGACAATGGAAAAGGAATTGCACCAGATGATTTAGAAATAGCATTTGAAAGACATGCAACAAGTAAAATAAGAAAAGCCGAAGACTTAGATGTAGTAACATCTATGGGGTTTAGAGGAGAGGCATTAGCAAGTATTGCCGCAATAGCAAATGTAGAACTTACATCTAAAACAGAAAGCCAAGATACAGGATATAAAATAACTGTAGAAGCAGGAAATGTATTAGACAAACAAGAAGTAGGATGCCAAACTGGAACAAGCATTGTGGTTAAAAACCTATTTTTTAATACACCTGTAAGATATAAATTTCTAAAAAAAGACTACACTGAAGCAGGTTATATTGAGGACGCAATTACAAGAATAGCACTTGTGAATCCTAATATTGCAATTAAATTAATAAATACAGGTAAAACAGTAATACAAACAAATGGGAACGGAGATATAAAAAGCGTTATTTATAGTATATATGGAAAAGATGTAGCAACAGGAATTTTACCAGTAAACTATACATATGAAGACATTGAAGTTAATGGTGTTATCGGAAAACCTGAAATTGCAAGGTCAAATAGATCAAATCAATTATTTTTTGTAAATAAAAGATATGTAAAAGATAAAGTATTATCAGCCGCAACAGAGCAGGCTTTTAAAGGATTAATACCAATTGGAAAATATGGTTTTGTAATATTAAATATTACTATGAATCCTGCAAAAGTCGATGTAAATGTACACCCTGCTAAATTAGAAGTCAGATTTGAAGAAGAAAATAAAATATTCCAATCAATCTATCATGCAATAAAGAATACATTACTAGAAAGTGAATTAGTAGCAAACACTGAAAAATCAGTAGACTCAACAGATGAAAATATTACACAAAAGGGATTATTTGATTTTAGAAAAAATGACACTAAAAAAATCGAACAATATAATGATGAAGAAAGTAAAATAAAAACTAATTCAGTTGAAGAAAATAAAACTACAAGTACAAATCCTTTTGTAGCAAGTCTCGGAAATGGTGGACCTGTAAATACTGCAGATATATTGGAACAATTAAAGAAAATGAGAGAAAATTTAAAAAAAGAATTGGGACAAGATATTGAAGAGGATACTAAAGGGGTTATTGAAGAGAAAACTGAAGAAAAAAATGAGGAGAAAACTGAAGAAAATATCAATGAAAAAAACAACAATATTGAAGCGGTTGAAAACCAAGAAAAAGAACCTGAAGTAAATCAAGAAGAAAACAAAATTACAGAAATAGAACAACAAGAAGAACAAAAAGATGAAAATAATGAAGACAAAACAGAAAATATTGAAAAACAAGAAAATACACAAAAACAAGAAACATTAGAAAAAATAAATGAACAAATAGAAAAAATGGAAAGCAAAAACTATGACGAAACGCCAAAAGAAGACTTTAGCACAATGTATGAAAAACTATTTGGAAGAAAACCATTAGAAACTCCAATATTACAAGAAGAACAACAAGAAGATACAACAAATACTGCAATTGATTTAGTAAAAAATAATATGTCAGTATTTGACCAAAGTGCAGAATACCAAAAACCAATATATAAATTTATAGGAATAGTATTTAATACATACATAATTATAGAAATGGACAAAGAAATGTACATAATAGACCAACACGCAGCACACGAAAGAATTATGTATGAAAAAGTAAAGAAAAATTATTATAGTGAAACCTCAAAAGATTCACAAATGTTACTATTGCCAGATATAATAACACTAACACACAAAGAAATGGATATAGCCAAAGACAATATAGATATGTTTGAAAAAGCAGGATTCAGTTTAGAAGAATTTGGAGAAAATACGATAAAATTAACAGGTGTACCAACAGTATGCTTAGACATAGACAACAAAGATTTATTCTTAGAAACACTTGATGAAATAAACACGGTAGCAAGAACAGCAAAACAAGAAAAAGAAGAAAAATTTATAGCAACTGTAGCATGCAAAGCAGCAGTAAAAGCAAATATGGTCTTAGATAGGGCAGAAGTAGAAAATTTAATGGACAAACTATTAGAATTACCAAATCCGTTTACATGCCCACATGGTAGACCAACGGCGATAAAAATGAGCAAATATGATATAGAAAGAAAATTTGCAAGAAAATAAAAAATGTAAAAACTACCTAAATCAGAAAGGAAAATTCAAATGGTATTGATTTCAATAATTATAATAGCAATGTTTATAGTATTAATAGCATGGTCTTGGAACAGTTTAGGAACACTTGAAAATAAGACCAAAATAATATGTATAACAGTTGGAGCTTTTGTTGCATATTTTTTTACACTTATAATATTCAAAATATCAAAAATAGGAATAAACTACCCAAATATAGAAAATATGAAATTAGTCCAAAATGTGTTTGTAATGCTATTTACGGCAATAAATGGATATATAACATTACCATTTATATTTAAAAAAATAGACCAAATAGAAAATGACGAAATAGAAAAAGAAAAAGTTATAAAAAGCATTATAATATTAGCAATAATCATTATATTAGTAGCAATATTCGAAGTAATATATTTAGGAAATTCACAGACAAGAATACTAGATATGATGAAGGAAGGATAAAAAATGGACATGAAACCCAAAGTAATAGTAATATGTGGACCAACTGCTTCAGGAAAAACATCGCTATCAATAGAACTTGCAAAACAAATAAATGGAGAAATTATTTCTGCAGATTCAATGCAAATATATAAAGATATGGACATAGGAACAGCAAAACCAAGCACAGAAGAAATGCAAGGAATAAAACACTATTTATTAGATTTTGTACCGCCAGAAGAAAGATATAGTGTTGCACAATATAAAATTGATGCAAAAAAGGCGATAAAAGAAATTTTAGAAAAAGGGAAAGTACCAATAATAGTTGGGGGAACCGGATTATATGTTGACAGTTTAATTTACGAAATAGAATATAATGATATAAAATTAGACGAAGAATATAGAAAAAAACTGGAAGAGATAGCAGAAAAACAAGGACTAGAAGTATTATATAAAAAGGCACAAGAAATAGATCCACAAGCAATGCAAAAAATAAGTGCAAACGATAAAAAAAGAATAATGAGGGTCATAGAAATATATAAAGCAACAGGAAAAACAAAAACAGAACAAGAAATAGAATCAAGAAAAAAACCAGTAGAATATGACTATAAAGTTTTTGCAATAAATTGGGAAAGAGAAACACTGTATCAAAGAATAAACAAAAGAGTTGATATAATGTTAGAACAAGGGTTAATAGAAGAAGTGAAATTAATTCTAAAAAAATATCAAAAATTTCCAACAGCAATGCAAGGACTTGGGTATAAAGAAGTTGTAGACTATTTAGATGGAAAATACACAAAAGAAGAAATGATAGAAAAAATCAAGATGGAAACAAGAAGATATGCCAAAAGGCAACTTACATGGTTTAGAAAAAATAAACAAACAACATGGCTTGAAGGAACAAATGAAATACAAAATAATATAAATATTATTTTGGAGGTATCAAATATTGAAAGAAGAAAAACAAAAAAATAAAATTAATAGAAAAAAAGTGATTGCGAATATAGTAATAGTTTTAATATTAATTTATCTGTTTTATGCAGCATTTCTATTAGTAAAACAACCAACAGATAAAGTAACTGTTGAAAATGGAACACTATATCAAGAAGAAACAGATATTGGATATATAATAAGAAATGAAAAAGTTGTTAAAGGAAATAATTATAAAAATGGAATGGAAAAAATAAAAAACGAAGGAGAAAAGACAGCAAAAGAAGAGGCAATATATAGATATTATAGTAAAAATGAAGAAAAATTAAAAGAACAAATAGCAGAACTAGATAACAAGATTCAAGAATCAATAAAAGGACAACAAGAATCATTGACATCAGATGTAAAATTATCAGAGGTAAAACTGCTAGAAAATCAATTAGATAACAACATTTCATTGCTGAATAAAACAACAGACATATCAAAAATCACAGAATACAAAAAACAAATAAATGAATTAATAACAAAAAAAGCAAAATTAGCAGGGGAAACAAGTGCAGCAGGAAGCTATTTAAAACAATTATATAGTCAAAGAAAAAAACTAGAAGAGCAACTTAATTCTGAGGCAGAATATATAAAGGCACCAACGAGTGGAATTGTCTCATATAAAGTCGATGGATTAGAAGAAACATTAACACCTAACAATTTTTCAACAATAAATAAGAAATTTTTAGAAGGACTAAAATTAAAAACAGGTCAATTAATAGCAACAAATGATGAATGTGGAAAAGTAATAGATAGTTCAAGTTGCTATATAGCAACAATTTCAAACTCAGAACAGGCAAAAAAAGCACAAGTAAATGACAAAGTTGCAATAAGATTATCAAATAACAAGCAAATAGATGCAACAATTTGCTATATGTCACAAGAAAACGAAGAAGAAAATCTAATAATACTAGAAATAGACAAGCAAATAGGAGATTTAGCCAATTATAGAAAAATATCATTTGATTTAATTTGGTGGAATAGTACGGGACTAAAAGTTCCAAATCAAGCAATTGTAAAAGAAAATGATATCAGTTATATTGTTAGAAATAGAGCGGGGTATTATGATAAAATACCAATAAAAATAAAAAAACAAAATGATAAATATGCTATTGTTAAGAACTATAGTACAGATGAATTAAAAGAACTTGGATTTTCAAACAATGATATACAAAATATAAAGAGTCTATCTATTTATGATGAACTGATGCTTGATCCAGATTTAAGCAAAACAAATTAGAAATATTACAAAAATATTACAAAAATATTAAAGTTTTATTACATTCAAAAAAACTATTGACAAGAACGAAAAAAAAGTAGATACTTATAGCATAATATGTAAAAAGGTTTTAGGAGGTTTTTTTATGTCAGGAGCATTAATGAACAAAGTGTGGGATTTATTTGGAATGGATTCTGCAGATCAAGAAGAATATGAAGATGAAAATATATATGATTATGGAAATAATGAAGAAGAGGAAGAAGATAACAAAAAACTATTTGGAAGAAAAAATAATAAAATAGTAAGCATGCCACAAACACAATCACAAGCAATAAAAATGGTTATCTCTCAACCAACAACATTTGAACAATCAGATGAAATTTGTAGTTTCTTAAAAGAAAAGAAATCTGTAATTGTTAATCTAGAATATGTAAACAAAGACGTTGCTAGAAGAATAGTAGACTTTATCAGTGGTGGAGTTTATGCATTAGACGGATATATCCAAAAAGTATCAAATTCAATATTCTTAGTAGCACCATCAAACTATGAAATTACAAATGAAATGGCAAGAGAAGAAATGAAAAGCAAACTTTCAGTTTCATGGTTAAAAAACAATAATGTAAATAACTAATAAAACAGGTTTGCAAGTAGGAGGATAATATGATTACACCTTTAGATATAGATAATAAAAAATTTGCAAAACAAATGGTAAACGGATATAATGTAGAAGAAGTTGATGATTTTTTAGATGAATTGACTATAGATTATTCAAAAAACTATAAAGAAGTAACTGAATTAAGAGCAAAAGTAGAAGAATTGAATAATAGTTTGGTTCAATATAAAACTATAGAATCAACATTACAAAACACACTTGTAATGGCTCAATCAACTGCTGAAGAAGTTAAAAATGTTGCAAAACAAAAAGCGGACCAAATAGTAGAAGAAGCAAAAGCAAATGCTCAAAAACAAGTGGATGAATTAAATAATGAAATAATACAAAAACAAAAAGAATTAGATGATGTAAAAAAACAATTCGATATATATAAAGCAAAAATGGAATCTTTATTGATTTCTCAATTGGAACTAATAAAAGATATAAATAAAGAAGACTAAAAAAGATTGAAAACTATTTATAGTTTTCAATCTTTTTTTCTCATACATAAAGTGTTACAAGTTTATGGGCTGTGAATTGTAACTACTAAAGATATTCACATCATACCAAAATATAAAAAATAAACTAAAAAATAAACTAAAAAATGTCGTAAAATATTACAAAAATGGTATAATATTACAAAACTATTAAATCTATATTACAATTTTGTTAATTCTATTGACATTGACAAAAAAAAGGATAAAATTATAGCATAGGAGAAAAAGCAAAATGAGAATAATAAGTGGAACAGCCAGAGGAACAAAATTATTTACGTTAGAAGGCCAAACAACAAGACCAACATTAGACAGAGTAAAAGAATCAATATTTAATATAATACAAAGCCAAATAATAAACTCAAACTTTTTAGACGTATTTTCAGGAAGTGGAGCAATAGGACTAGAAGCAGCAAGTAGGGGAGCAAAAAAAGTAATACTATGTGACAAATCAAAAGACGCCATAAATATTATAAACAAAAACATAGAAAAAACCCACTTGAAAGAAAAAATAGAACTATATAATTTGGATTATGAAACATTACTAAAAAATAAAATAAAAGAAAAGATGGATATTATCTATATAGACCCACCTTATAATTCAAATTTTGCAATAAAAACGGTTGAATATATAATAGAAAAAAAGATAGCAGACAAAAATTCAACAATAATAATAGAAACAGATAGTGAAGAAAAAATATTAGAAGAACTAAAGAAAATAGATATTAAAATAACAGATAAAAGAAGATATGGACGAGCAACATTAATCTTTATAAAAATTGGAAAGGGGTAAAACCATGGAAATATTTGAACTACTAGAAACTTTGGAGGATATAATTGAAAAAAGTAGAAATGTACCATTTTCTAGCAAAGGAATAATTGATAAGGAAGAAATGCTAGACTTGATAAAAGAAATAAGGCTAAAACTTCCAGATGAATTAAAACAAGCAAAATGGGTTAAAGAAGAAAGACAACGTATTTTAGTTGAAGCACAAAAAGAAGCAGATGGAATAGTAAAAGAAGCAGAAAACAGAATTATTTCTATGATTGATGAACATGAAATAACAAGAAAAGCATATGAACAAAAAAAGGAAATAATAGAAAGTGCAAATGAAAGATCAAGAGAAATCTCTAATGGAACTAAAGAATATGCAGATGATTTACTAGCACATACAGAAGACGTGCTTACACAAACATTAGGTGGATTGGAAAAAAATATATCAGAAGCATTAAAATTGATGGAAATGTCAATAGAAGATACACTAAAAACAGTTCAAAATAGTAGAAAAGAGTTGAAATAAAAGGGAAAGGTGGTTGGACTTTTTTCCCTTTTTCTTATATAAATGGAGGGAGAATATGGCTAAGAAAAAGACAAAGAAAAAGACAAATAAAAAAGCAAAAAAAAGAGCATCAAACATGGATTTAGCAGTTGTAGCAATAATAATATTAAGTATATTATTATGTGTATTAATATATGGAAATTCAGGAATAGTAGGAGTAAAATTAAATGAAATATTAGGTGGAATGATGGGAATTATAAAATACATTCTACCAATTGGGACATTTTTGATAGGAATAAAATTGGCATTAGATGATGATGAATATTTAACATCAAAACTAACACAATATACCGTACTTCTAATAAGTGTAGCAGTTTTAATGAGTGCATGGCAGATAAATTCAGGGGAGATGTCAATTTCTAACAAAACAATGCAAACAGTTGTAAAAGAAGCATATAATTTAGGAACACAAGATATAGGAGGAGGAGCATTAGGTGTAATACTTGCCATGCCTCTTTCAAAATTATTAAGTCCGATAGGAGCAATAATCTTATGTGTAGGTGTTGTTATAATGCTTGCAGTATTTACATTTGGAATAAATATATCAGAAATAATAAATAACTTTGTAGAAAAAACAGAAGAAAATAGAGAAGAAAAATATGAAAGAAGACAACAATTAAGAGAAGAACAAAAAAAGGCAAGAATGGAAGCAAAACAAGAAAGCATAGAAAATAGAAAAAAAGCAAAAGAACTACAAAAAGAACAAGCAAGAAGAGAAGCATTAGAGGAAGAAGACGTTGGGGAACAAATAAAAATCAATTTCGGTGGTAGAATATTAGAAGAAGATGACAAAAAAGGAAGAAAAAAATATGACCATAGTAATGATGATTTAACACCATTAACAAAAGAAACAAAGAAAACACAATCTATACAACCAGATGTTATAGAAAATAATTTATTTAGACAAGAAGAAGAAAAAAAGGAAGACAAAACAAAAGAAGTATTACAATTAGAACATGCAATGGTGGTTGAAGACGAAAACTATGAATATCCACCAATTGAATTATTAAGTAAACCAGATAAAAAGAAATTAAAAGGTGGCGCAAAAGCACTAACAGATACGGCAACTAAATTACAAAAAACACTATATAGTTTTGGGGTATCTGCAAAGGTTGAAAATGTATCTGTAGGACCTGCAATAACAAGATATGAATTAAAACCAGCAGAAGGCGTAAGAGTTAGTAAAATAGCCAATTTAGCAGATGATATTGCACTTAATTTAGCGGCTGAAACAATAAGGATTGAAGCACCAATACCAGGAAAACAAGCAGTTGGAATTGAAGTACCAAATAAAGAAAAAGAAGCTGTTCACTTAAGAGAAGTATTAGAAAGCGAGGAATTCCAAAATAATAAATCAAAATTAACAGTAGCACTTGGAAAAGACGTAGCAGGAAATATACAACTAGCAGACATAGCAAAAATGCCACACGTATTAATTGCTGGTTCAACAGGTTCAGGAAAAAGTGTGTGTATAAATACAATAATTTCAAGTATTATATACAATGCAAAACCAAGTGAGGTAAAAATGGTAATGGTAGACCCTAAAGTGGTTGAATTATCAGTATATAACGGGATACCACATTTATTGATACCAGTTGTAACAGACCCTAAAAAAGCTGCTGGAGCACTGGCATGGGCCGTACAAGAAATGGACAACAGATACAATTTATTTGCAGCAAAAGGAGTAAGAGACATCAAAGGATATAACAAAGCAATAGAAAAAGAAGAAGGACAAGGAACTTTACCACAAATAGTTATAATAGTAGACGAGTTAGCAGACTTAATGATGGTTGCAGCAAAAGATGTTGAAGAGGCAATATGTAGATTAGCACAAAAAGCAAGAGCCGCTGGAATGCACTTAGTAATTGCAACACAAAGACCATCAGTAGATGTAATCACAGGACTAATAAAAGCAAATGTACCATCAAGAATAGCGTTTGCAGTATCTTCACAAGTAGACTCAAGAACAATATTAGACTCAGTAGGGGCAGAAAAACTATTGGGAAAAGGTGATATGTTATTCTTCCCAACAGGATTCCCAAAACCAGTAAGAGTTCAGGGAGCATTTGTATCAGACGAAGAAGTTGAAAAAATTGTTGGCTTTGTAAAGAAAAATGGAACAGCAAACTATAGTGAAGACATATTAGAAACAATAGAAAATAGCAATAAAACAGAAAAAGAATTAGCACAAGAACAAGCAGAAGACGACGAAACAGATCCATTTTTAATGGACGCAATAGAAGCAGTTATAGAACAAGGAACAGCCTCAACATCATTTATACAAAGAAGATTCAAAGTTGGTTATGCACGTGCAGGAAGGATTATAGACCAAATGGAAGAAAGAGGTATTATCTCTGGATATCAAGGAAGCAAACCAAGAGAAGTTCTAATGCCAAAAGAAAGATGGGAAGAACTAAAAATGGGAACACCACCACAAGAAGAAGTAGAAGAATAAAAATTCAACCAACTGGGACGTTGTCAAATTGATCAAAAAAAACAACGCAGATGTTGTTAAAATAATCGAAAAATAAGAAAAAGAATGGAGGGTATAATGCTACAAAAAAGAAATATATTAGACAAGATTGTAAAGAAAAATTACAATAATGAATTAGAAGAAGTGCTAGAAACAAAGCATTTTGACGAAATTGTACAAAGTACCCTTTTAGGAATAATGTATAAAATAGAAGCAGCATACAAAGACTTAGAAACTGTAAAAAAAGATGTTCAAACAAAAGAAGAATATATATCAAATTTAATAGAAATAATAAAAAACGAATGTAACTCAATAAAAATAATAAAAATGAGTGACGAAGAAAATAAAATACCAAATAACAAAACATATATAGTAGACAAAAAAGACAAAATGATAATAGCATATCCAATAGAAAGAAAAATACTATATGCAATTAGCAAATTAGGTAAAAAAGAAAAAATAATAAAAGACGAATATTTTTTAATAAATGAAACACTATCAGAACTAATAAATGTTGGAAATAGCATAAACATGGTAGAACCACTAAGAGACTTTAATGGCTATTCGTGGACAACAATACCACAAGAAATAGAGAGTATTGACCATAACTTGATATACCAAGACTTAAGAATTTTGGTAGGACATGAATTTTTAAATAAATGGATAAAAAACAACGAATTTATAATAGACTATTATTACCTATTTAAAGAAAAAATAGAAAATCAATATGGAAAGAAAAATGAAAAAAAATTGATAGACTTATTATCAAAAATTTCAATATTATTAGGAATGAAATTCAACAAAGAAAAATATAACGATATATTAGAAAAAAAAGAAGAAATAGAAACAGAACTAGAGAAAATGCAAGATAAGGAAAAATTTATAGAAGAAATAACACAAAACAAAAAAGAAATCAAAAAAAGAATAAAACAAATAGACGAAACTATCAATAATAAAAATATGTTACAAGAAGAGTATATAAAAAGGAATGAACAACTTCCATTAGAAAAAAAGATATTTAGTATGAGAATATTATCAAAAATAATGGCAGAAG
>ERZ779861.3918-NODE-3918-length-11758-cov-12.555584_pt1 | contig 11758 bp, 10 predicted proteins | sample MGYA00511558_ERZ779861 | MGnify/ENA primary metagenome ERZ779861 (study PRJEB29588, sample SAMEA2163432) | human gut metagenome | biome: human gut; feature: human-associated habitat; material: faeces | place: Denmark | collected 2008/2010 ... | reverse complement strand
CGCCGCAAAGTGAGCTTGCCTTGCAGACTATGAAAGACCCGTATATTTTCGATTTCATTCCGTTCAGCGAGGACATGGTAGAGCGCGATATCGAAAATGCCTTGGTCAAGGACATCACCAAGCTGCTATTGGAACTTGGCACAGGCTTTGCGTTCCTCGGAAATCAGTACCACATCAATGTCGGCGGAGATGATTTTTACATCGACCTGTTGTTCTATAACCTCAACCTGCGGTGCTATGTGGTTATCGAGCTGAAAACAGGGGAGTTCAAACCGGAATACGCCGGGCAGCTGAATTTCTATCTTTCTGCGGTTGATAGCATTCTCAAACGACCGGAGGACAATCCGTCTATCGGTTTGCTGCTCTGTAAGAGCAAAAACGACCTCGTTGCCGAATACGCGCTGAAGGATATGTCAAAGCCTATCGGTGTCAGCGAATACAAGATTACAAGCTGTCTGCCGGAAGATCTGAGTAAACAGTTACCGTCTGTTGAGGATATACAGAGAAGAATCAAGAGTTGATCGTCCGGAGAGATATTTGCAAAAAATTGATAGCAAAATGCCATGCAGAAATCTGAAATCCTGCAGGGCATTCTCCATAGCAGCACGGAACCGTAGCAAGGCATGAAGTCGCTATTGCACACAGCGAGGTGCGAAGCTTTTGCATAACCCCCGCGATTATTCTGCCTGTTTGACTGTAGCAGATCACTGGAGCCGCCGTCACACCGTGGCGGCAACTTTCATTTCTTTTGCTTTTTGCGCCTCGGCGTTCACTTCTTCGGGGCGATGGAAGGTCGGAACCGCCTGATGCAGGGCTTCCTTTGCTTCGTCATCCTCTCCGCCGAGACAGGCTTTCTTCAGGATCGACAGCTTTACAGCAAGTTCATGCCTGTCGATAGGCTCGTCCCGTTCAATGAAAATCAGACTGTTTTCGGTCTTGTCCAGCTCTTCCGTGTTGACCAGCAGTTCCTCATACAGCTTCTCACCCGGACGCAGACCGGTTTCGACGATATCAATATCCCGATACGGCTCATATCCGCTAAGGCGCACCATATTCTCAGCCAGATCAAGGATCTTGACAGGCTTTCCCATGTCCAGCACAAACAGCTCCCCGTTCTTTGCCATGGCACCTGACTGAAGCACCAATTGGCTTGCCTCCGGAATGGTCATAAAGTAGCGGATGATACGCTTGTCCGTCACCGTAATCGGTCCGCCGTTCAGGATCTGACGCTTGAAAAGCGGAATCACCGAGCCGGCACTTCCGAGCACATTGCCGAAGCGCGTCGCGCTGAACGTCGTGTAATCCGAAGTCTTGCTGTGGCTCTGCACAATCATCTCACACATCCGTTTGGTTGCGCCCATGACGTTGGTCGGATTAACCGCTTTATCTGTGGACACCATCATAAAGCGCTGGACACGGTATTTCTCCGCAAGTTCTACTGTATTGAGGGTGCCGAACACATTGTTCTCAATCGCCTCACAGCAATTATGCTCCATCAGCGGAACGTGCTTGTGCGCCGCCGCATGAATGACGATCTGAGGACGATACCGATCAAAAACTCTTTCCAGTGCTGGACGGTTACATACAGAAAGGATTTCAACACAAACATCGAGATTATTTTTGTATGCAATCTTCAGTTCCTGCTGAACATCGTACACGCCGTTTTCATAGATGTCAAGAAGTATGAGCTGCTTCGGAAACATCTTTGCCACCTGCCGGCAGAGCTCACTGCCGATACTTCCGCCACCGCCCGTGATCAGGACTACCTTGTCACGGTAATAAGTTCCCGTCTTTTCGTCCGTCACCACAATCGGCTTGCGGAACAGCAGTTCTTCCACATCAAATTCTCGAAGGTGGCGCTTGGATTCACCCGCCTGCTGCATGGTCGGGTAATCATATATCTTGATTTTGCAACGGAAAGGTTTGTACTTTTCGTACAGTTCTTTCTTTTCTTCGGATGACAGCTGCGGCAATGCAATGATAATCTCCTGGATGCCGTAATGCTCCAGTGCCTCATGCACCACTTCATCGTCGGCAATAACCGGAATCCCCTGAATCTGTCTGCCCGTTTTTTCCGGGTCGGTATCAATAAAACATTTCGGAACGTATGCAGATGTGCGATTGCTGAGCAGTTCTTCCGCCAGACTGACTCCGACCTTTCCGGCTCCGACGATTGCGACACGGATCTTATTTGTTTGTTCGTTATTGTCAAGCTCAATACGGTTTCCCGCAAACATCCTGACAATGACGTTCAGAATCCGTTCCAGCACGGTATTTCTGTCGCAGCATTTGTACGCATAGCGATATACCATACGGATTGTCAGCGAACCCAGCAACGACAGGCAGCTGATGCACAACACTCTTGCAAACGAGATGTGTCTGACCGGCAGGAACTGTTCAACGAGATAATACAGCAGGAATGCACAGCCGTCAGAAACGAGCAGTCTTATGTAGCTCTGTATTCCGCCGTATCGCCACACCTGACTATATACCTTCCAAAACCAACGCATAAAGAAAATACACGCTGCCGCTGTTATGCCCTGCACAACGATATCCATAGGTTTCAGTCCTTCCATGCCCCTGTACAGGACGAGCAGGACAACATCTACCATAAAGAGAAGAAGCAGATCGTAGAGTGCCAACAACCACCTGTTGCCGAAGCGCTTTTTTCGCGTCGCAGGAGTTGTTTCTTTTTTATTCTGTCGCATATTCAAATGTTATTTCCTTTCTGCATTGTAGATATGGTCAGCCCGAAAAACATTTGTGTCTGCTATCAAGTCCATCATCGCGCGGATTATCTTCTCCATACCTGCCCCCTTTTGGGTTATACTTTTTCTCCGAATGTATCGGGATGCTCTGAGTCAAACTGTTCGTTTGCCCACATCACAGTGACAAGGTCGTCGGTATCAGACAGATTGATGATGTTGTGCGTATAGCCCGGAAGCATATGCACCGCCTCTATCTTCTCCCCGCTTACCTCAAAGCGAAGCACCTCGTCTGTGCCGATCTTGCGTTCTTCAATGAGTCCATGCCCCGACACGACGATGAAGAATTCCCACTTTGAATTGTGCCAATGCTGCCCCTTGGTAATACCCGGCTTTGAGTTATTCACGCTGACCTGACCGCATTTTTCTGTTTTGAGCAGTTCCGTGAAGCTCCCGCGGGCGTCAATATTCATCTTCAGAGGGAAAGCCACCTTTTCTTTCGGAAGATAAGAGAGATACATCGAATACAGTTTCTTTTCAAAGCTGCCGTTCGGTATCTCCGGTATCACGAGTGTGCTCGGCTGGTCGTGGAACTTATGCAGGCACTCGACTATATAGCCAAGCGTCGCCTTATGCGTCACAGGTGCGGCACAGTATCTGCCGTTTTCGGTGAGAACCGTGCTTACGCCGTCAAATTCGCAATGATGTTCCTTTCCCTCAAGAGCATCGAACATCTCTTCCACAAGGTCGTCGATAAAGAGCATTTCCAGCTCGACCGACGGGTCATTGACCGTAATCGGCAGGTCGTTTGCGATATTATTACAGAATGTGCCGACGGCGCTGTTGTAGTTCGGCTTTACCCACTTGCCAACAAGGTTCGGGAAGCGATAAACCAGCACCTTCGCCCCGGTTTCCTCTGCATAGGAGAAGAACAAATCCTCGCCGGCTCTCTTGGAGAGCCCGTATTCCGATGTGCCGAAGCGTCCCGCAAGCGTCGCCTGAATCGAAGACGACAGCATGACGGGGCAGGTATTATGATGCTTTTTCAGCGTATCCAGCAGAGTTGAGGCAAAGCCAAAATTCCCCGCCTTGAATTCGGCAGGGTCTTTCGGGCGGTTGACACCGGCAAGGTTGAAGACGAAATCCGCATTTTGGCAGTATTCATCCAGCTCCTTTGCGGTGCTGTCGATATCGTATTCGTAAATTTCGTCAATCTGTATATTCGGGCGCGTGCGATTCTTGCCGTCGCGTATGTTCTTCAGATTCTCCGTGAGATTTCGCCCGACAAAGCCCTTAGCGCCTGTAATCAGTATGTTCATGTGTCTTTTCTCCACACCATTTTGTTGACCACGCCGGTATACGACTGAATAATCTTGACTACCTTTGAGGAAACATTCTCCTCAATGTAGTCCGGTACGGGAATGCCGTAGTCGCCGTTTCTGTTCATCTCGACAGCCGTGTCGACCGACTGAAGCAGTCCTTTCTCATCGATACCGGAGAGGATAAAGCAAGCCTTGTCCAGAGCTTCGGGACGTTCGGTAGAGGTACGGATGCAGACTGCCGGAAACGGCTTTCCTATACTTGTGAAGAAACTGCTTTCCTCGGGAAGTGTTCCGCTGTCCGAAACAACGCAGAAAGCGTTCATCTGCAGGCAATTGTAATCATGGAAACCGAGAGGTTCATGTTGAATCACGCGACGGTCGAGCGCAAAACCGCTTGTTTCAAGCCTCTTGCGGCTTCTCGGGTGGCAGGAATAAAGGATAGGCATATCGTATTTCTCTGCCATTTTGTTAATCGCCGTGAAAAGGCTTGTGAAATTCTTTTCCGTGTCGATATTTTCCTCGCGGTGAGCGGAAAGAAGAATATACTTTCCTTTTTCCAGCCCGAGACGAGTGTGAATGTCGCTTGCCTCGATTTCAGCGAGATTGTTATGAAGCACCTCTGCCATAGGGGAACCTGTAACATAGGTGCGCTCTTTGGGCAGTCCGCAATCGGCAAGATAGCGGCGTGCGTGCTCGGAGTATGCCATATTGACGTCCGAAATGATGTCAACGATCCGGCGGTTTGTCTCCTCCGGCAGGCACTCATCCTTGCAGCGGTTTCCGGCTTCCATATGGAAGATCGGGATATGCAGTCTCTTTGCGCCGATAACGGAAAGGCAACTGTTCGTATCGCCGAGAACTAATACGGCGTCCGGCTTGATTTCCGCCATGAGCGTATAGGATTTTGCGATAATATTGCCGCAGGTCTCGCCGAGATTGCTCCCGACTGCGTCAAGATAAACCTCGGGATCAGCGAGCTTCAGGTCTTTGAAGAACACGCCGTTGAGGTTGTAGTCGTAGTTCTGCCCTGTATGGGCGAGAATCACATCAAAATATCTGCGACACTTGGTGATTACCGCGGCAAGGCGGATGATCTCCGGTCGCGTGCCGACGATGATAAGCAGCTTTAATTTGCCGTTTTCCTGCCACTTCACTTGTTCAAACATTTATTTTCACACCTTTGCAAGCTCGTCCTGTATATACGCAAGCGAAGCTATCTTCGCCTTCGTTTCTTCAACATTCAGGATGCGTGTATTGTTGGAATTGAATTCGGTGAGGGTGTTTCTCTTTTCGTCACCCTCTTTGAAATATTTATCATAATTCAGTCCGCGGTTGTCGGCAGGAACGCGATAGAAATTGCCCATATCGATAGCCTTGGCGCATTCTTCGTTGGTGAGCAGAGTTTCGTACATCTTCTCGCCATGGCGGATACCGATGACCTTGATGTCCTCTTTCTTGCCGCCGAACAGTTCACAGACAGCCTGTGCCTGTGTTCCTATCGTGCAGGCAGGAGCTTTCTGGATAAGCAAGTCGCCATTTTCACCATTCTCAAAAGCAAAGAGAACGAGGTCTACCGCTTCTTCAAGCGACATGATGAAACGAGTCATCGACGGTTCTGTAATGGTGATCGGATTGCCGCTCTTGATCTGGTCAATCCACAGTGGAATGACCGAGCCGCGCGAACACATAACATTGCCATAGCGGGTGCAGCATATCTTCGTCTTGCCCGAATTGCGGGATTTTGCGACTGCGACTTTTTCTTCAATCGCCTTGGTGATACCCATGGCATTGATCGGATAAGCCGCCTTGTCTGTCGAAAGGCAGATGACGCACTCCACTCCCGCCTCGATAGCGGCAGTCAGCACATTATCCGTGCCGATGACGTTGGTGCGCACGGCTTCCATCGGGAAAAATTCGCAGGACGGAACCTGTTTGAGTGCTGCCGCATGGAAAATGTAGTCTACACCGTGCATCGCACCGCGGCACGATTCGAGACTGCGGACATCTCCTATGTAAAATTTGATTTTATCTGCCACCTCCGGCATCTTTGCCTGAAATTCGTGGCGCATATCATCCTGCTTCTTCTCATCGCGGGAGAATATGCGTATCTCTCCGATGTCCGTACGCAGAAATCGGTTGAGTACCGCGTTCCCGAACGAACCGGTACCACCGGTGATTAATAGGGTTTTATTTGTGAATAGGCTCATTGTTGAGTATTCCTTTTTACTTTTAATTATAGTGTTCTTGATTTGAATACTATTATTTGATTGATTAATACACCTTGCTGATTATACCATAGTTCTTTTTCTTATTAGAATCGTCTCCAACGTGATACATCCCGCTGACAGTGTAGTCATCCCACGGGTGCTCTCTCTTACGAAGAAGAATCTGAAATGCGCGAAGCACACTGCCTTGGCTAATCAAAAGCACTCTCTTACCCTCATACCGCTCGTTAATAAGATCAAGCACATCAACACAGTTTGCAATAACCATGCCCCAAGATGTACCGCTGGGCGTTCTTGCAAACATATTATTTTCAATCTCGCGAGCAATAAATGTAGGGGTATTGCAAAGTTCGTCAAATGACTTGTATTCCCATCCTGTATTATCGATACCGTGAAGCTTATGTACCTTGATGGCTTCAAACTTCTGGGGTCTATTCATAATAATCAACTGCGTATTAACCACACGCGGAATAGGACCATAAAGCGCGATATCAAAATTATATTCATCAAGTTCGGTCGCCTGCTTTTTTGTGGTTTCAATACCGTTTTCAGTAAAGCCACAGTTGTCGGAAGTATCGCACATAAATTCGTGCTTTGCAACCGCCACGGTCTCTGCATGGCGAATCAGATGGATAGATTCGCACCTTACTATCGGCACTGTCGTTCCCGGGATATAGTCAATCTTTCCGGTTTCTTGGTCAATAGCAATGCCGTATCTTAGCAAGTTCTTTGTGATGTGTACCCTCTCCGACATGGGAATCTGATTGATGTCAAACATTGTTTTTCTCCTTATTATTTTTGCAGCAGCCGAATGACCTTTTCCGTCAAACCGTTGTCCATAATATAATCATATACAGCCTTCGGAACCATTTTGCTCCAATCTTCGCCGTTAAAAATCTTTTGCCTTATCTCGGTCGAACACATTGCCTTTTCTCTCTTGTCAAAAAGCACATACGTTCCATATCCGAGTTCACCGAGTCGGTGAAGCTTCTCGTAGCCCCAATCGTCATAGATGGTGAAGAAAGACGTTGCGCTCAACGGCACGTAATTATACAAGATCTCGGGACGCTCGATCGGATACGGAACGATCTCAAAATCCTCTCTCGGGATGCCTGCTTCAAGCAGTGCAGCCTTCACCATATTGAATCTCTCATAATAGGTAAATGGATTGGAAGCAGCCTCACTTCTATGAGGATCAATCTCCTCTCGAATCAGTGCGCCATTTTCGGGGGATGTGATTCCCACTATGAGTTTCTTGCATTGCGCTTTAGCAAGCAATGCGTAATTCAGATGGTCATTGTGAAACAACTGAAATCTGCCATGAATGAAGCCTAGTTCTACCATTGGTTGTTACCTCCATTGTTGGATTTCTTTTTATCAATAAAAGCATTTTACTTTATATTGACTTTAAAGTGTTTTTATAATTTGTTTTCTTAAATATGGCATAGTCGTTTTGGCAACGCCGGATTCGAAATAAACGTCGAATATTCTTTCAATCTTCCTTTGATACCCTTCATCGTCGCACACGAAGAAACTGCAGTTCTGCGCAAGATCGATGATATTGATCATCCAAGGCTCGCCGGCGCGGCCAAACCAATCTCGTATTTCGGGAAGTTTGGTAAAAATACGTTTCGTATCCCAAACGCATAATTGGGCGACTCTCGGCGGAAGTATTGGGTTATCGCGTACCGTTTTTATATCTTTAAATATCGCATTTTCCAGATCCGCTTCAACGTTTGCCTGTACCTCCGAAAAATACGCGGCGCGGAATTCGTCGCCCACGCCAGCGTGCGCGCAAAGTGCGCGGAAAGCTTCTTTGTCCTCCTCGGTCGTGTTGGACGAAGTCAGGTTCAGCGTATTATCGAGGATCGCTGCAATCAGCAAACGAGCCGTTGCGTTCTGCATATTATCCGTAAGTCCCGACTTTTTCCACTCGCGGTATATAAGAGTTGCCGCCGCACCGATAAATTCTATATTTGCGCCCTCTCCGATTCGACTCTTCCAATAATCCTCGAACCCGACATGGTGATCATAGACTTCTATTACCTTATCAAGCGGCACGGAATCCTTTACAAAATCTGGATCTGAAACATCAACAATGATGTACCGTGATTCCTCCACACTGAACTCGTGTGGTAAAGTTTTGAATACATATCCATCTTCTATGAGCGACTTACAAACACTGTAATTGCAAGGCGCAGTGGAATATGCAATGGCATTTTCGCCCTTAAGCCGCAGCAGTTCTGCCATAGCAACGGCACAGGCGTAGGCATCTATGTCGAGATAGGTCGAGCCGGCAGTGATGATTTTGAATAAATTTTGTTGGCGTTTAAACATACTTAACTTTAAGATTCAGCTTTCTTTACGGTCTTTTTTAAACACGTCTTTAAGCATTATTGCATCGAGTATCAACTTTACGTTAGGGCGCATATCCTTGATAATTACAGGGAAAACGAATATTGTAGAAATTTGAGTCAATAACGAAGCTAAAGATGCGCCGCAAACACCGATAATCGGAATTAATATAAAATTAAGAACAACATTCACCAGCGCCGAGCCCAAATAAAGATACTTCAAATACTTTTGTTTTTCTTCGCAGACTACCCAAGAATCTCTCGCAACTCCCAAATACGAAAATGCTACGTACCAAACAACAATTCTCAGCGGGGCAACAGCCGACAAATATTCTTCACCGTATAAAATAGTTATAAAAATTGGCGCTATAATTGTTATACCGATTGAAGCCAACAATGATAAATAAAACACTATCGCATACAGTAAACGATTGGTTCTCTCGTAATAAGTTTTATTTTCATTATGATACCGCATTATTGAGGGCTTTAAGGAATCAATAATCGATGATAACAAAAACGTCCACATAGTACTTATCGAAACTGCCAATGAGTAATACCCTACGGCTGTTTCATCAAGCATTTGCTTGAGCATCAATTTATCTGTCGCGCCGTATATCGCGATCATCATGCCGGAAAGAATATAGCTGTAACTTACACTCAAAAGCTCCTTTGCCTTTTTCATCGAAAAAGAAAGCTTGGGACCGTGATTCAACTTAAAAAACAGGAACAAAAGAACAGCAACTATACAGTAGTCCAACGAATTTGCAATTGCAAACCACTGAACGCTTTTCCCGAGAACCAGTAAAACAAATCTGTATGCAGAAGCAATAGTATACGAGATCATTGTAGCTATTATGAAACAGTAACCGATAGGCTTTCTGCGCGTGTTTGTCTTTTTCGCACCAGCCGACCGGCATAAAAAAATCGCCGGCATTTGTGAGTCCCGTGCGAAACCCACCGATACCGGCGAACATATCCAGATATTTGATTTTCAAATGATTTTACATCACATACCTCCCATTCCGAAATCCTCAGAGAAGGTGAGGACATAATCGGAGGCTGCATCGCGCAAGGCATTCCAGTCTTTTGTCTGCGGAGGCGGACCGTACCATTCGTGCTTTCCGCTGTCGCACCAGATATGGGGAGTCTGACCGCGTGAATTCCGGGAGAAGTAATCCCCGAAGCGGAGGAGTGTTTTATCAATGACACCGTCCGCACGGTTGATGACCGACATCTGCAGTGCGACATATTCCTCATGGACGCCCTGCGTGACGAATTCCGCTTTGACGAGATTTCCGTCATCTGCGGGAATGAAGCAGCATCGTCCAATGAATCGGGCATCCTCCGTGTCCCCGAACAGCCGCCTCAGTTGGCTCTCAAAAAAGTTCATGTGATTTTCCTTTCTTTCTGAATTTGTAGATTTCGGTTTGTTTCAGTTGCACATGACAACCACCTCCTTCAGGGGATAGAAAAAGCCCCTTGATCCTTTTCAAATCAAGAGGCTTACATTCCGCCCATGCCCTGATCCGTGTCCTGCAGGACATCCTCCAGGGTATAGCCTTCTTCCATACAGACAAAGCCGAATCCTTCCACAAATTCGCCGTCATTGTTTTCGGCTATTGATTCGCCATAGCCCTCGTAATCGAAAAACTCGTCAATTTCATAAGGCAAAGAACAGTCCAGCTTGTTTTCCAGCCACCATGCGCCGAGGTTGTTTGCGTCCCGCACACCCGGAGCATACTCGAAAAGCTCCATCGATTCCGCAATTCGGCACACTTCGCAGGAGGTGTCGGCGTTTGCATACAGTACGGCTGCCGTAAATTTGTCCAGGTCCCGGTCAGGTATTTTTGCGGCAGCATGGCATACCTCGTTGAATGCTTCCAAGCCCTCGTCGTTCATAATGTGATCCATCACATCGGAGAGCGGTTTCCCGAATCGGCTGCAGCTCATTTGAATGTGGCAATCGTCGAGGCTGTTTGCTCCCAACCGTTCCAATGCAAATTCGATGGAGGATTGCTCACACGGAGGATAGACGAATTCCGTTCTTCCTCCGTGACAGATTGCCACACTGGATTCCTCTGGACCGCCACAGAGGTATTCGGGGAAGGTGATACCGTTGTAGACTTCTTCCCAAGGTACTTCGTCATTGATGAACATCAGTCCGTAATCGGTCCAGATGCCGCGCTTGCTGCTTAGCAGGGCGCGACCTTCTTCGGCTCGTTTTGGATCGCGGTATTCCTCGTTGGAACAGCACCCGCCGTGGATATCCATGTAGTGTTCGACTCCTACCTTCTGCATATCCGAGATGTTCTGAATCAGTGTGATCCTGCCGAGATTGAAGGTGTAGTTGATCAACTGCCTGAGATCCCGTGTATCAAAGCGGGATGCAGCCGCAAGCAGTTTTCCCATCTCGGCTCCGTCAAAGCTGTCCATTCGTTTGGCGAGGTAGTTCAGCTCGTGAATATTGGCGTAAGTGCCTTCCATGGATTTCAGCCCCTTGGGACCAACGAGATTATTGATGAAGACCGTAGCTTTGTGTCCGACCTCATTCTGTTCCGTCAGTCGCATGATCTCATCATCGGAACATGGAAATGATACGGTTTCAATATGGTTGCCGCCTGTCAAAAGGGTTGCTTTGATCTGTGTCATTTACATTCCTCCCATCGTCATGCCGTGGGTATGCGGCATTTCACTGAATTCATCCGAATTGCGGACAAAGTAGCTGTCGCCGCTGTTCCAGAAGTGGACATTCATAATGCCGTCCGGAATCCTGATATCCTGCTGTTCGGCTCCTTCGCCAAGCCCGTCCGAATTCTGACCGGTGATGAATTCCTTGAGTTCCGCTTCTTCATCTTCCGTCAGCGGCTCGGTCAGCGTTGCACGCACTCTGCCGAAGAGGACTCCGTCAAAGCTCTCAAAATCCCATTTCAGCGACTTGATCTTGGCGACCGCCGAATTGCTCCCGTCAAAGTATTCCGCCATGTCGGTGTCGTCACTTGCGGTGTAGGCATCAAACATGGCTTTGATTTCATCGGCATAATTCTCCGCAAATCTGCCGTCAAGCTCGCAGTCGGAATCGTAGTCAAGGTCGCCGTACTCGTTGTATTCATAGACCGAGACCGTCAGAGGAAAATAGTAATCCTCGGTCACAT
>ERZ779861.3916-NODE-3916-length-11764-cov-3.549919_pt1 | contig 11764 bp, 6 predicted proteins | sample MGYA00511558_ERZ779861 | MGnify/ENA primary metagenome ERZ779861 (study PRJEB29588, sample SAMEA2163432) | human gut metagenome | biome: human gut; feature: human-associated habitat; material: faeces | place: Denmark | collected 2008/2010 ... | reverse complement strand
TCGCTTGCGTCTTTATTTTTTGAGTTTTCTGTAACTTATCATTGACGACTGTACAAAAAAGAATAACAAAAATACAAAATCCTCTTGAATTAAGGCGTAAACCGTGGTATAATGCAGAATGTAATATGATGAAACGCTGTGAGGAAGAGTGCGCGGACGCTTTCCTTCAAAGAGAACCGAAGTCGGAGGGCTGAGAGCTTCGGTGTCGGATTACCGCGCTTGTTCACTTCTGAGAATGCTCGTTTGAGCTGTAGCGGATGCGGTGACATTCAGCCGTGTACGTTTTCGGTGCGTTAAGCCGACGAAGCGCCGTATTTTTATGCGGAATTCGGGTGGTACCGCGGTTATGTCGTCCCGTTTATCGGATTATTCCGGTGTGGGGCGCTTTTTTTGTTGGTGCCGCGTTATCGCGTTATTTAGTATTTAACAGAAAGGATTATATCAGAAAATGAGAGAGACCCTTGAAAAAATCAAAGCCGAAGCTATGGCTGCCCTTGAGTCCCCTTCGGCACAGATAGAAGAGTTAAGGATCAAATACCTTGGCAAAAAGGGAGAGCTTACCGCCGTTCTCCGCGGAATGGGTAAGCTGTCTGCCGAGGAGCGTCCCGTTATCGGTCAGCTTGCAAACGATGTAAGAGCCGAAATCGAAAAGAAAATCGAAGAAATCACACAGGAAAAGAAAGCCCGTGAACAGGCGGAAAAGCTTGACGCTGAAAAGCTCGACGTTACCATTCCCGGAGACAAGATACGCGCCGGTCACACACACCCTCTCGCTCTCGTACAGCGTCAGCTTGAGGACATATTCCTCGGAATGGGCTACTCCATCGTCGACGGTCCCGAGGTCGAATACGACTACTACAACTTCCAGGCGCTGAACATTCCTAAGGATCACCCCGCCCGCGACACACAGGACACGTTCTACATTACCGAGAACATTCTGCTCCGTTCCCAGACTTCCCCCGTACAGGCGAGAGTTATGGAAAAGACTCAGCCCCCGATAAAGATCATCTCCCCCGGCAGAGTTTACCGTTCCGACGCGGTTGACGCAACTCACTCCCCCCTCTTCCATCAGCTCGAAGGTCTTGTTGTCGACAAAGGCATAACAATGGGCGACTTGAAGGGTGCGCTTGAAATGTTCGCACGTCGCATGTACGGTAAGGAGACACAGATAAGATTCCGTCCGCACCACTTCCCGTTCACCGAGCCTTCCGCAGAAGTTGATGTATCATGCTTCGCCTGCGGTGGTAAGGGATGCCGTCTCTGCAAAGGTGAAGGTTGGATTGAAATTCTCGGCGCGGGCATGGTTCATCCGAACGTTCTCCGTATGTGCGGTATCGACCCCGAGGTTTACAGCGGATTTGCGTTCGGCGTAGGTATCGAGAGAATCGCTCTTCTCAAATACCACATCGACGACATGAGACTTCTTTACGAAAACGACGTGCGCTTCCTCAGCCAGTTCTGAGAAAACTCACTTCAATGAAAATCCGACGTAAATAAGAGAAAGGTTTATATATTATGCAGCTTTCAATGAATTGGCTGGCGGACTACACCGACGTCAGCGATATAAGCATAAAAGAATATTGCGACAGAATGACCATGTCCGGCTCAAAGGTAGAAGGATATGAGACTATCTGCGGCGACATTTCCGGCGTTGTCTGCGGCAAAATTCTCGAAATCAGCCGTCACCCTAACGCCGAAAGACTCGTTATATGTAAGGTGGACATAGGCAGAGACGAACCCATTCAGGTAATCACGGCAGCCACAAACGTTTTCGAGGGTGCTGTTGTTCCCGTTGCAACCGACGGTGCGCATCTTCCCGGAGACGTAAAGATAAAGAAGGGCAAGCTCCGCGGAGAGGTTTCCGAGGGTATGTTCTGCTCCATTGCCGAGCTCGGACTCACGCTCCACGATATGCCCGGCGCTATCGAAGACGGTATTCTCATTCTCGGCGACGTGGGACTTGGCGACATTCCGCTCGGCTCCGACATGGTTGACGCTCTCGGAATCCGCGACAATGTTGTTGAATTCGAGATAACCTCAAACCGTCCCGACTGCCTCTCCGTAATCGGTCTTGCTCGTGAATCCGCAGTAACCTTCGGCAGAAAGCTCACTCTCCACACACCGAAAAGCGAATTTGTTTCGGGCGACGGCGACGACATCAAGAATTATCTCTCGGTAAACATAAAGAACACCGAAAAATGCTACCGTTACAGCGCAAGAGTGGTAAAGAACGTCAAGATTGCTCCTTCCCCGCTGTGGATGAGAATGAAGCTCCGCTCCGAAGGCGTTCGTCCGATAAACAACATCGTTGATATCACAAACTATGTTATGCTCGAATACGGTCAGCCCATGCACGCGTTCGACTACAAGTGTCTGAGCGGCTCCGAAATCAACGTAAGAAGCGCAGAAGAGGGCGAAAAGTTCGTTTCCCTCGACAGCGTTCAGCACACTCTTGACTCCTCCATGCTCGTTATAGCCGATCACGACAAGGCCGTAGCTCTCGCGGGCGTTATGGGCGGAGAAAACAGCGAAATCACCGACTCCACCACGACCGTAGTATTTGAATCCGCTACATTCCATCCCGGAAACGTTCGTGTCAGCGCGAAGAAGCTCGGCATGAGAACGGAATCCTCCGCGAGATTTGAAAAGGGTCTTGACTCCGAAAACACACTTCCCGCACTCAACAGAGCCTGCGAGCTTATCGAAGAGCTTGGCGCAGGTGAGATTGTAAACGGAACCATCGACGTTTATCCCGTAAAGAAGCAGCCCGTCCAGCTTCCCCTTGACGCTGCCGTTATCAACCGCTTTCTCGGCGTAAACCTCACTCAGGAATACATGGCGGAGGTTATGAGAAAGCTCGAGTTCGGCGTATCTGACGACCTGCACACGATAACCGTTCCCTCGTTCCGTGACGATGTACGCTGCATGAACGACGTTGCGGAAGAAATTCTCCGTATGTACGGCTACGACAAGATAGAATCCACTCTGTCAAACTCCGCAACTCCCACTCTCGGCGCAAGAACTGACAGACAGAACTTCGACAACAACCTCCACGATATGCTTGTCGGCATGGGTATGGATGAGATTGAAACCTTCTCCTTCATCAGCCCCTCATACTACGACAAAATCAGACTTGCCGCAGACGACTACAGAAGAAAGTGCGTCGTTATCTCCAATCCTCTCGGCGAGGACACATCCGTAATGCGCACCTCCACTCTTCCCTCCATGCTGAAGGTTCTCGCAGACAACTACGCAAAGAAGAATCAGGCTGTAACGCTGTTTGAAATGTCAAAGGTATATCTCCCGAAGAGCGAAGACGAGCTTCCCGACGAACCCGGAAGAATCACACTCGGCTTCACAACCTCCGACGACAAGAACGGCTTCTACAGAATGAAGGGATATATTGAAGCTATCCTCGACATCGCGGGAATCACAAACGCCGTATTCAAAGCGGAAAAGAACGAGCCTACGTTCCATCCCGGAAGATGCGCGGTTGTTTACTCCGGCGACAAGAAGCTCGGTATTTTCGGCGAGGCATATCCCGAAGTCAGCGAAAACTACGGCATAGGCGCGAGAGTTTACCTTGCAGAGCTTGAGAGCGACAACATCTTCGACACACGCCGCTGCGAGATAGAATTCACTCCCATCCCGAAGCACCCCGCTATCGAGAGAGACTTCTCATTCGTATGCGACGAGGAGCTTGAAGCCGCGTCCGTTGTAAACGCAGTAAAAGCCGCAAGCAATCTTGTTTCATCCGTTGAGCTGTTCGATATCTACCGCGGACCTCAGCTCGGCATAGGCAAGAAGAGTATGTCATACGCCGTAATGCTCCGCGCCTCCGACAGAACGCTCACCGACACGGAAGCCGACGAAGCGGTCAAGTCCATACTTTCTTCGCTCGAAAAAGAACTCGGAATCAAACTCAGATAAAATTCATACAGAATAAGGATGGCGTTATCATGAAAACATATCCTATAAACATCGCAGGACTGCACCGTGAGCTTCCTATCTGCCCGGTAACTGACAGCCTTTCAATCGGCGCGTTCGTTATCTTCGGCGACCCTGAGCTTACAACAGCAGCCGCAAAGGCACTTCTCGACCTCGCCCCCGAGTACGACTACATCATCACGGCAGAAGCAAAGGGTATTCCGCTTGCTCACGAAATGGCGAGACTTGCCGGAAACCAGAAGTATTTCGTAGCGCGCAAAAAGGCTAAGGCTTACATGAGCGGCGTATTTGAAGTAAAGCTCCACTCCATCACAACTCAGGGTGAGCAGAGCCTGTTCCTTGACAAAGCCGAGGCTGACCTCATAAAAGGCTCACGCATTCTTATCGTCGACGACGTTATCTCTACCGGAGAATCGCTCAGAGCTGTCGAAGAGCTTGTCAATGCTGCCGGCGGAATTATAGTCGGAAAGCTCGCGGTTCTTGCAGAGGGCGACGCACAGACAAGGACAGATATAAAGTACCTCGAAAAGCTCCCCGTATTCCATCCGGACGGAACAGTCATCGAAGGCTCCATCCACTGGTAAACCGAAAACAAAAATAAGCGCAAAGGTGAAAATACCAATGCGCCTATTTTTTTACTCAGAACACTCCGCACTCGTCAGAGCATTCCCTCCTTATGCCGAAGCTCAGCCGCAGCAGGTACAGCTAAGTATGCAGAGGAGAAGGATTATTACGATGATCCATACGAGGGTGTCGTTGTCGAAAAGATTACATAAGCATCCCATGATTTTCTCTCCATGCCGCACGGGCTATTTTGAACTCGAGCGTTTTTGTTCCGCTCTGTTATCATGGTATGCTCTCACTCGGATTTGGTTACTCTTTCAGCACAAGTTTGTCGCAGCCGAGGAAATCGTTCGCCGCAGTCAGGCTTGTTATGGGAATGTTGAGGTGCCGTCCGCATTTGTTGCAGCACAGTCTCACGTGGTCGTCGTGTATCTCAACATCGTAGTCCCCGTCTCCGTCGCAGCCGCATTCGATAGCTCCCTCATCCGCAAGCTCACGGACGACGTACATGACGATATCAAGCACCTGCGGGTCGGTCAGCTCCAGATTTTTTCCGCGGACGTCAGCGAGAGATTCAAAGTCATGGTCTCCGAGCATCTCAAGCAGCTCTTTTTCGCTCTTCTTCATGGCTTCCTGAACCTTATCCTGCCGTCCGATGAAGCATATGTCGATTCCGGAATAGTTGCACGGTATGGTGAACAGGTCGCGCTCGAAGAACATCTGGGAGGATATGATATAGCTGTGCGGGGTCGGGCAGAATAAGCAAGGTACGTTAAGTCTGATTTTTTTGTCCCTCGTGTAGACAAGCTCAAGCTCAGACTCGCCGCACGGACATTTCAGCTTTATGAGGTCTGCCGTGAGTGCGAAAATGCCTATCATGCTCATGACAGACGCTCCACACACGGGACAGCGATACGCTACGGTAGTTTCTTTTTTATCAAGAACCATATTTTGCTCCAAATTCTTTTATGTATGTAGAATGTTCTCGGTTAACTTTTGTTTATATTATATCACCTGAGGAATGAAAAAGCAAGGATAATATACTTTAATAATTTATTATGGAATTTCGCGGCGCAATGTGATATAATACACCAAAATGTGATGTGAAGGGAGTGACGATATGCGCTACGAACGAGGCTCCGATACGGTCTGTATTTCGGTAAGCGAGCTGGCGTCTTATGCTTTTCAGCGGGAAAATCCTGCGGTTCTGTCCGAAAGATACGGATTTGTGAAGAAAATCATAACCTCGGACGAGGACGGCGGAGATATCGTGCTCCCGTCAGCAGAACACGGAGTAATACTGCATAGTATCACCGAAACCGACGCTTCCCTCTCATCCGCACAGACGGAAGTTCCGCTTGAAAAACACATGGAATACGGGGATTTTTCGCTTTCAGTTAGCGGGTATGCTGATATTATCTCCCCGGGCGACGGCGTTCATACTGTCGAGGAGATAAAAACGGTGTCGTCATTTCCGCGCGGTCTCTCGGCTCTGTCTTATCCCGAACACTTCGCTCAGGCTGCCGTATACGCCTATATCTACGCCGAAACCGCAGCTCTGCCTGAAGTTGACGTGCGGCTGAGCTATATAAAACGCTCAAACGGTGAGAAGGTCATGTTTACCTCACGCTTTTCTTTGGCGGCGCTAACTAAAATGTTCGAGACGCTCCTCAGCCGTGCGTATGTTATAATAAACGCATTCGCCGACAGATACCGCGTTTTTCCCACCGAAGCCGACAAGCTGCCGTTCCCGTATACTTCGGTACGCGAGGGACAGCTTGAATTCATAAATCAGGCTTATCGTGTGATGAAAAAAGGCGGCTCACTGCTTGTGTCTGCTCCCACGGGAATCGGCAAGACAATGTCCGCGCTGTTCTCGGGAGTGAAGGCTCTGGGTTCGGGAACGGCTGACAGAGTGTTCTATCTCACGGCGAAAAACATAACGGGAAAAGCCGCAGTTGAAGCACTCGCCCGCATTACAAAATATGCTCCGCATCTCCGCTCGGTCATGATATGCGCGAAGGAGATAATGTGCCCGTACTCAAAATCGAAGGACGTAAAGATGAACTGCCGATACTGCGACAAAACCGACAGCTCCACGGAGGACTTCGGGAAAACGTACATCTCCTATCGTGAGAGACAGCTTGCCGCACTTGACGAGCTTCTTCTCGATAAAGACACGGTGTTCACTGTCGACAGGATTATAAAAGCCGCCGCCGAGCACAATGTCTGCCCGTATGAGCTTGCTTTGGACCTCTCGGAAAGCTGCGAGATAATAATCTGCGACTACAACTACGTCATCGACGACGGAATCCGTTTCATGCGGTATTTCAAAAACGTAAAGAACACCGAAAAATATATATTTCTCTTCGACGAGGCGCACAATCTGCCCGACAGAACGCGCAACACCTACTCTGCTGTGTTATCGACCGACGACGCGGAAAAGCTCAGGACAATCGCCGAGACCTACATCACCGACGACACGGAGCTTGTTTCACGCATAGACGAGCTGTCCTCCGCACTCGATGAGATATGCGCAATGTGTACCGACAGCGAATACGTGAAAAGCACGGATGACGGCGAGGTATCATACGGTTTTTATGAAAGCTCAACCGCACCGTCGGAGCTTATCAGATGCGCAGGAAACCTCTCCCGTGTACTGAGAAGGATAATCCGTGACGGGGGCGACTATACCGAGCTTCTTGAAGAGCACAACAGGACGCTGTCAAAGCTCGTGTTCGCTTCATCCTATTTTGACGAGAAGTTCCGATTCTTCGCTTCCCGTGAAAACAACCGCGTCAAGGCTGAAATACTGTGTCTTGATCCGTCGGGAGTGCTGTCGGCAATGCTGTCTGCGGCAAGGGCGGTCGTGCTGTTTTCGGCTACACTCTCACCTATAGAGTATTTCTGTGAGGTTACGGGTCTGGAGGGGGCAAAAACTCTCGAGCTGCAGTCTCCATATGAGCGGGACAACCTCTGTCTTGTGGCATACGACTCCATCAGCACAAAGCTCGCCGACAGAAAAGCAAGCGCATACGACTGTGCCGAGGTGATTGCGGAAACAGTATCCGCCAGAGAGGGAAACTATATCGCGTATTTCCCGTCATACGAGTACATGAGACGCGTGTGCAAGCTGTTCGCGGGAATAATGCCGGAGATGAGCATAGTAATGCAGAAGCAGAACATGAGCTACCGTGAAAGAGAGCGGTTCATTTCCCTGTTCCGAAGTCGAAAGAGCGGTGCGGTCATAGGCTTCTGCGTACTCGGCGGTATGTTTTCGGAGGGTATAGACCTCGCGGGAGAGAGCCTTATCGGAACAATCATTGTCGGTACGGGTATGCCTCAGCTGTCTGCGGAGAGAAACATCATGGCGGCGTACTATGACGAGATAAACGAGAGGGGGCGCGATTTTGCCTATGTCTGCCCGGGAATGAACAAGGTCATGCAGGCGGCGGGCAGAGTTATCCGTTCAGAGAGCGACCGCGGAGTTATTGTCTGGATAGACGACAGGCTCGGCGACGCGAACATTAAGCTGATGCTTCCGCCGCACTGGAGACACATAAAATACACCGGCGACACCTCTTCCCTATCGGCGATACTTGACTCTTTTTGGGAAAAACACGCGGATTAAGCACAATTTTCAGATAAACAAAAATCGGCACGGGGACGGCTTATTATTTCTACAAAGTGCCGAAATTGCATTTTTTGCGGCTTAAATCTTTATTTTTGCGATAAAACATGATATAATAACTAGGTTGACAAAGATAAAAAGAATTTTATACGAAAGGATTATCTTCTGCCAGAGAAAGATAATTGACAGGTAATTGTTTTGATAAGAGAAGACCTTCGTAATGTCGCAATTATAGCTCACGTTGACCACGGCAAAACCACGCTTGTTGACCAGATGCTCAAGCAGTGTGACACATACCACGAAAATCAGGTCGTAAGAGAGCGAGTTATGGACTCCGGCGACCTCGAAAGAGAGAGAGGAATCACCATACTTGCGAAAAACACATCTGTCGTTCGCAACGGTATTAAGATAAACATCGTCGACACCCCCGGTCACGCTGACTTTGGCGGTGAAGTCGAACGTATCCTTAAAATGGTAAACGGCGTTATTCTTCTCGTTGACGCCGCAGAAGGTCCTATGCCCCAGACCCGTTTCGTTCTGAAGCGCGCTATGGAGCTCGGACACAGAATCATTGTTGTAATTAACAAGATAGACCGTCCCGACGCCCGTCTTGATGAAGTTCCGGATGAGATTCTTGAGCTTCTCATGGAGCTTGACGCAAATGACGAACAGCTTGACTCCCCCGTTCTCTTCTGCAGCGGACGCACAGGCAAGGCGTCTCTCAATCCCTATGAAATGGGCGAAAACCTTGACGTGCTCTTTGACACCATTATAAACTACATTCCCGCTCCCGAAGGAGATTTGGACGCTCCCGTTCAGGTTCTTGTTTCATCAATCGACTACAACGATTACGTCGGCAGAATCGGTATCGGACGTATCGAGCGCGGCACCATCCACCAGAACGAGGAAGTTGTTATCACAAACTACCACACTCCAGACGCTCCTCCGAAAAAGACGAAGATAGTTTCCCTTTACACAATAGACGGACTCACCAGAAAGCCGGTAACGGAAGCTTCAATGGGCGACATCGTATGCTTCAGCGGCGCTGAGGACATTACAATCGGAGATACCATCGCTTCTCCCCTTGATCCCACTCCGCTCGAATTCGTTAAGGTAAGCGAACCTATGCTTGAAATGACCTTCTCCGTAAACGACAGCCCGTTTGCAGGACGCGAAGGCAAGTTTGTTACCTCCCGTCAGATAAGAGAGCGTCTTTACAAGGAAACCCTTAAGGACGTGTCCCTCAGAGTAAGCGACGGCGAGACTACCGACAGCTTCAAGGTTGCGGGCAGAGGTGAAATGCACCTTTCCATCCTCATCGAGACAATGCGCCGCGAAGGATATGAAATCTGCTGTTCCACTCCCCGCGTTATTTACAAGGTAATAGACGGCGTAAAGTGCGAGCCTATGGAAAGAGTTACAGTTGACGTTCCCGAACCGTATGTCGGAGCAGTTGTAGAAAAGCTCGGCTCAAGAAAGGGTGAGCTTCTCGAAATGAATCTCCACGGCTCAAGAATGAAAATAGATTATTCCATTCCCGCACGCTGCCTGTTCGGCTACAGAAGCGAATTCATGACGGATACACGCGGCGAAGGCATACTCAGCTCCATTTTCGACGGATATCAGCCTTTCAAGGGCGAAGTCGTTACCAGATACACAGGTTCTCTCGTTGCAAGTGAAGACGGCGAGGCTACATCCTACGGTCTTTACAACGCTCAGGACAGAGGTACTATGTTCATCGGAGTTCAGACTCCCGTTTACGAGGGTATGCTTGTCGGTGAATGCCCGAAGAAGGTTGACATAGCGGTTAACGTATGCAAGAAGAAGCACCTCACAGCTATCCGTTCCAAGGGTGCGGACGAAGCTCTCATTCTTACACCTCCGAAAATCTTCTCTCTCGAGCAGGCTATAGAATTCATCGGAGAGGACGAGCTTATCGAGGTAACGCCGAAATCCATCAGACTCCGCAAGAAGATTCTCAATACCGAAAACAGACTCAAGGCTCAGGCTAAGCAAAGCGGCTGATAATACAAAAACAAAACGGGTAAGTCATTTTTCGACTCCCGTTTTATATATGCGCCGAGTTTTTCTCCGGTTTCATACAATCTGCCAGTATTTGTGACAAAAAATTTATAATTGTTTCTGAGATAATATATTTACTTTTTGACTGATTTGCGTTATAATAGTGTGGATATGATTTACCGTTCTCACGGTTAAGTTTATATTTGTTTATTCATAATATTTATGGAGGATATATAGCATGGCAAGAAAAAAGCTTTCCATGGATGGTAACACCGCCGCCGCTCACGCTTCTTATGCGTTTACGGAAGTTGCTGCCATCTACCCCATCACGCCTTCTTCTGTTATGGCTGACGTAACCGATACATGGTCCGCCGGCGGTCTGAAGAACATCATGGGTGACACAGTAAAGGTTATCGAAATGCAGTCCGAAGCAGGTGCTGCCGGTGCCGTTCACGGTTCTCTCGCAGCAGGTGCGCTCACCACTACATACACGGCTTCTCAGGGTCTTCTTCTTATGATCCCGAATATGTACAAGATCGCGGGCGAACTCCTTCCCTGCGTTATCCACGTTTCCGCGCGCTGCGTTGCTTCTCACGCCCTGAACATTTTCGGCGACCACAGTGACGTTTATGCCTGCCGTCAGACCGGTTTCGCTATGATGGCTGAATCCAACCCGCAGGAAGTTATGGACCTCGCCGCAGTAGCTCACCTTTCCGCTATCAAGGGCAGAGTTCCGTTCCTGCACTTCTTCGACGGCTTCCGAACCTCTCATGAGATCCAGAAGATCGAAGTTTGGGACTACGACGACCTCAAGTCCATGGTAGACAAGGACGCTATCGCTGCATTCCGTTCCCGCGCTCTCAACCCTGAGCATCCCGTACTTCGCGGCTCTGCTGAAAACGGAGATATCTTCTTCCAGCACAGAGAAGCATGCAACAAGTACTATGAAGCATTCCCGGCTATCGTAGAGGACTACATGAATCAGGTCAACGCCAAGATCGGCACTGATTACAAGCTCTTCAACTACTACGGTGCTCCGGATGCTGAAAGAGTTATCGTTGCTATGGGCTCCGTATGTGACGTTGCAGAAGAAGTTATCGACTACATGAACGCAACAGGCGAAAAAGTCGGTCTTATAAAGGTTCGTCTCTACAGACCTTTCGTAGCAGCTAAGCTCGCTGAGGCTATCCCCGCTACATGTAAGACAATTGCCGTTCTCGACAGAACAAAGGAACCCGGCTCTCTCGGTGAACCTCTCTACCTCGACGTTGTTACAGCTCTCGCTACAATGGGTCTTTCCCACATCAAGGTTGTAGGCGGTCGTTACGGTCTCGGCTCCAAGGATACTCCTCCGCAGTCCATCTTCGCAGTATATGAAAACCTCGCTTCCGCATGTCCGAAGAACAACTTCACTATCGGCATCGTAGACGACGTTACAGGTCACTCTCTCACCGAAAAGCCCGCTCCCGACACTTCAGCTAAGGGTACAATCTCCTGCAAGTTCTGGGGTCTCGGCGGCGACGGTACTGTTGGTGCTAACAAGAACTCCATCAAGATCATCGGCGACCACACCGACAAGTACATTCAGGCTTACTTCCA
>ERZ779861.3910-NODE-3910-length-11772-cov-2.834941_pt1 | contig 11772 bp, 7 predicted proteins | sample MGYA00511558_ERZ779861 | MGnify/ENA primary metagenome ERZ779861 (study PRJEB29588, sample SAMEA2163432) | human gut metagenome | biome: human gut; feature: human-associated habitat; material: faeces | place: Denmark | collected 2008/2010 ... | reverse complement strand
CCGCACGTACGGATCTGTGAGGGGCTAAGATTGAGAGGTCTTAGTCTACTCGACTAGAAGAGAGTTTAAATCTCAGCATTACCCCCTTCAACTATGGCACCTGCAATACAGCTGTGCACTACAAATAATGGTTAAGGTAACACCATGTAATGTGTACTCTGCTCAGGTAGCTATCAGCAATAAATAAGAGTACGCATTCTTTGGAGAAGGTTTTTTGTGTGTCTGCAGAAAAGAAAGTATTGTAAGTGGAATTGCATGTTCTCTATTTTCATATCTGGAATAAGTGCGCTGGTTTACATTCAGCAGCTTTGCAATATATTCCTGTGTATAATCGGAATCTTCTCTCAAATCTCGGATTCTTTGAATATTCATTTAAATGCCCCGTTTGCTTTTGTTCATAAAGAAACTAACATATGAAAATCGGTGTTATTTTTGTTTAGCAACGACTTATCGGCTTGATACTTGTCAAACTAAATGGTAAAATTAAACCACACTAGGACAGGTCTACCTTGCTGTATGTAACCCAATCCTAAGACTAAAGCTTCGGAGGAGCGTGTAAAATATGCAGGAATTAAAAAAGCTTCCAGTCGGTTTTGAGAACTTTCAGGAAATTCGGAAGTTAGACTTTTATTATGTGGATAAAACAAAATTGGTAGAGCAGCTTCTTGAAAATTGGAGTAAAGTGAATTTATTTACCAGACCACGCCGATTTGGAAAAACCTTAAATATGAGTATGCTTAAGAGCTTTTTCGAGATTGGAACAGACACAGCATTATTTGATGGCCTTTATATTTCGCAGAATGAAGAACTTTGTAAGGAATATATGGGAAAGTATCCTGTTATATTTCTGTCTCTCAAAGGTGTAGATGGACTAACATTTGAAGAAGCACGGTCTGCCCTGTGTGAGTTGATTGCTGGCGAGGTGAGACGATTTAAGTTCTTGCTGAACAGTAGCAGACTGGACAATGACGAAAAGAATATATATCGTGATTTGATTTCACTTCAAGGGGAACAGGAAACTACTCTTGCAACGAAGCTGAAATTCTCACTTAAGAAAATTTCAGAACTTTTATATCAACACTATGGTCAGAAAACGATTGTTTTGATCGACGAGTATGATGTTCCACTTGATAAGGCCTTTCAGCATGGCTATTATAGAGAAATGGTGGCACTTATTCGTGGATTGTTCGGTGAAGCACTTAAAACAAATGATTTTCTACAGTTTGCTGTATTAACAGGATGCCTTCGGGTTTCCAAAGAGAGCATCTTTACTGGCTTGAATAATTTTAAGGTTTATTCGGCAGACGATGTTCGATATGATGAAGAATTCGGCTTTACGAATGAAGAAGTAAAAAAACTGCTGGAAGATTACAATCTGCAGAAGCATTTCACAGAAGTGAAGGAATGGTATGATGGCTATCGTTTTGGTAATGCAGATATTTATTGCCCATGGGATGTAATCAATTATGTTGACGATTTGGTAAGTGAGGCTAAATCGCAGCCAAAGGCATATTGGATTAACAGTAGTGGAAATGATCTTGTAAAACGATTTATCGACATGGCAGATAAAACTACAAAGGATGAAATCGAACAATTGATTGTGGGAGAGGCAGTCGAAAAGAGAATCCGTTTGGATCTGACCTACGATGAGATTGATAATAGCATTGATAATTTGTGGAGTGTTCTTTTTACAACCGGATATCTCACAAAAAATGGTGATGTAGAAAATGGGATGTATAGATTGATCATTCCAAACAAGGAAGTCAGGGAAGTCTTTCTTTTACAAATCCGTGACTGGTTTGACCAGGTAGTTGCGAATGACCACGCATCTACGGAAAAAATCAACAGGGGTTTTCTTGAAGGAAAGACAGATGATATCCAGCGGGAACTTACGATGTTTCTTGGCGAAACAATCAGCGTTTTAGATACGAAAGCAAGAAACGAAGAAAAAGAGATTTTTTATCATGGTATTCTGATCGGTATTTTAAAAAATTATTCGGGCTGGGCGGTTAAATCGAATAGAGAATCTGGTGATGGATATGCAGATATTTTGCTTAAGCCTAAGAATCCAGATGTTGGAATCGTGATAGAACTGAAATACGCACATTCCATGAATGAACTTGACAAGGCGTGTGAACGAGCTATGGAGCAGATTAAGAATCACAGATATGACGCAGAACTCCGTGAGGATGGACGAAACGATCTTCTTGCATACGGAATTGCATTCTGTAAAAAACGTTGCAAAGTCGTAGTTGAAAAACTATAAAATACAAAAATCAGCACTGTTTCCATCGAGGAGGCTATGCTGATTTGTTGATTTTTCAGGGTGAAGGAAAAAATGATTATAGACAGATCAAAACCGCAGAAAAGCCTGCGCGAAATTTTACAGCAGCAAAACAGATATATCAGTGCTCCATGTAACGGAAACGGAACCTGCGGAAAATGTATTGTGCGGTACAAAAGCGGAGCAACAGAACCGACGAAGCAGGATAGAGAGTTTTTATCGGAAAAGCAGTTGGAGCAAGGCTATCGTCTGGCATGCCAGTCATATCCAACGGGAGAATACAAAGTTGAAATTCTGGAACTGGAAGAAACGATAGAAGTCCTTTCGCAGTGGGAGAATCAGAGAACAGAAGAAATTCTGAAAAATACAGCAGAAGGAACGGCAGAAAAAACAGAAAATGCAATTTATGGAATCTGTATCGACATCGGCACCACGACTTTGGCAGCCTTGTTAGTGAACCTGAAAACCGAAGCGGACTGTCAGACCGCAGTATCGGTCAATCATCAGAGAACCTACGGTGCAGATGTGATTTCAAGGATAGATGCCTCTAACAATGGGAAAAAATGGGAGATGCAGCGCTGCATCCGGCAGGATTTACAGAAGCTGGTCGGTGAACTTGCAGAAAAAGAGGGAATCCATGTGGCACAGATACAAAGGATCGTGATCGCAGGAAACACAACGATGTGTCATCTGCTTCGCGGATTTTCATGTGAGACACTGGGGGTGGCGCCTTTTCTGCCAGTTGACCTTTCATGGATGGAAGGCAGTGCTGCGGATTTTCTTGGAATGAAAGAATTGGATACAAAAGTTGTGATTTTGCCTGGGATCTCAGCGTTTGTAGGGGCTGATATCATGGCTGGCATTGCAAAAATGAATATGCACAGATCCGAAGGATATCATTTGCTGCTGGATATTGGAACGAATGGGGAGATGGTGCTTGGAAATTGCCGTCATATGTATGTGACGTCCACGTCTGCAGGACCGGCGTTTGAAGGCGGAAATATTTCCTGTGGCATGGCGAGCATTCCGGGAGTGATCTCACATGTTTTCATGGAAGAGACAGGGAAAGCCGGATTTCAGGTGATCGGTGAAACAGATGGAGAAAATAAGAAACAGCAGGCGATCGGAATCTGCGGAACAGGTATGATCGATCTGGTTTATGAACTCCGGGAGCATCAGATGATCGATGAACATGGAACATATTCGGATCTTTATTTTGACACCGGATATGAGCTGGCAGAAAAAGTAAAATTCACACAGAATGACATCCGGGAACTTCAGATGGCAAAAGCGGCGATCCGTGCAGGAGTGGATATTTTAGTAAAAAAGGCGGGCATTACGTTTGATGAAGTGGACGACTGTTATCTTGCAGGTGGATTTGGAACAAAGATAGATATCAAAAAGGCGGCAGGGATTGGACTGATCCCGAAAGAACTGGAGATGAAAACGATTCCGGCCGGAAATACAGTTCTTGCAGGGACAAAAGAGGTTTTACTTGGCAAAATTTCAAAAGAAGAACTTGAAAAAATCCAGACCATGGCAGATGTCATCAATCTGGCAGAAGAAAATGATTTTGAGGAGATGTATCTCTCTTACATGGATTTTTAAGTAAACGACAGATAAAAATTCTTGTATTGAAAAGGAAAAATAAGTCTGTTATCATATAGTATATGGTATGTACGGAAGAAAAAAGATTTTGACAGGTGGCTGAAACCACTACAAATGGAGAAGGATTGGCACAAAGGTTTATGACAAGAAAACATACAATATTAGTTGTGGATGATGCAAGACATAACAGGACTGCATTGCGGGAAATTTTAAATGACAATTATATCGTGCTTGAAGCAGAAAATGGACAGAATGCATTAGCAGTTTTAGAGGAGAAGTATCAGGCGGTAACTGTGATCATTCTTGACCTGATCATGCCGGACATGAGCGGACTGGAACTCTTAGAAATTTTTCACAGGGATGCAAGGTATCAGAATATACCTGTGATCGCAATGTTGAGAGACATCAATGATGAGATCGAGTGCAAGTGTCTGGAATACGGAGCATGGGATTTTATGCGGAAACCTTATGATCCGACGATTGTGCGTTTTCGTGTAAAGAATGTGATCGATCGCAGTCAGATGAGAGTGGATGATGAATTAAAGTACCGTGCGGAGTATGATGTGCTTACCGGCATTTTGAACAAATCAAAGTTCTTTTATAATACGAGAAATATGCTGAATATTTTCGGTACGGAAGATTTTGCATTCATCAGGATCGATATTGAAAAATTCCAGCTGATCAATTCCTTTTTTGGAATGGATGAGGGTGATAATTTATTAAAGTATATGGCAGATTATCTGCAGAATGTGGAAAAAGAATATCGTTATATTACTTATGGAAGAATTGAGGCAGATATTTTTGCGGTATGCTTTTCTTATGATAATGAGAAAGAGATCACAGACTTTGTGAAGAAATTCACGAATCAGATGGAAAAATATCCTCTGGATTTTGATATCACGCCTTTCTTTGGGATATATCTTGTGAAAAACCGTGATCTTTCCATCAACGAAATGTATGACAAAGCCAATCTTGCATCCAAAAACTGTAAGGGAAATTATATCCAGAACTATTTCTTTTACACAAAAGAGATGAGTGAGGATATCATCAAGGAGCAGCGCATCATCAACAATATGAAGAATGCGCTGAAGAACGAAGAGTTTGTGCTGTATTTGCAGCCCAAATATGAACTTCAGCGAAATTCCATTGCAGGAGCAGAGGTTTTGGTGCGATGGATCACAGCAGATGGCAGGATGATATCGCCGGGAGAATTTATCCCGGTATTTGAGCGGAACGGTTTTATCCTGAAGCTGGATCAGTATGTCTGGGAAAAGACATGCCAGCTGCTTGCGGGATGGAGAGATGAGGGAAGAAAAGTATTTCCGGTTTCCGTCAATATTTCTCGTGTAAGTCTTTATAATCCAAAAATTGTGGATGTGATCTGTGGACTGACAGAAAAATACAATATTCCACCGGAATGGCTGCAGTTAGAGCTGACAGAGAGTGCATATACAGGAAACCCAAAAGCGATCAAAGAGATGATGGAGCAGCTGCAGAAAAAAGGTTTTTCTATTTTAATGGACGATTTTGGAAGTGGTTATTCCTCGCTGAATGTACTAAAAGATATTGCGGTTGACGTCCTGAAAATTGATATGAAGTTTCTGGATGGCTCCGGAGATGATGGCAGGAGTGAAAACATTCTGGCATCGGTAGTCCGCATGGCAAAGTGGCTGAACATGCCGGTCGTAGCTGAGGGTGCGGAGCGCAAAGAGCAGGTATCGTTTCTGCACAGCATCGGATGCGAATATGTGCAGGGATTTTATTTTGCAAGACCAATGCCGGTAAAAGAATATGAAAAGCTGTTGTATGAACAGCCATACTTTGAAGATGATGAGACAAGAGGAACATCCAACGATACGAATGCCATCTGGACAGCGAATATGCAGATGGAAATGATTTTCTCCAACATGATGCAGGCAGCCGCAATTTATGAGTACAGCGACGGAAATATTGAAGTGGTGCGTGTAAATGACGCTTATTTTGACATGTTTGGTTATCATGACACAGACCGTGTGCACAAAGAGATTGAGGGATCCATTGATCATGTTGACAGAGAAAGGTTTATGGATACTTTTGCACAGGTTGTGGAGAATCAAAGTACTGCGGAATGTGAAGTGAAACGTTTTCTCGAGTCTGGCAGGGAAATCTGGATCAAGCTCCGCCTGAAGTATATTAACAGGGTAGGGGAACGCCATATTATTTTTGGATGCATTGACGATATCACGGTCCAGCGGGAGATGGACAATGAACTTGCAAAGTACCGTCTTGCACTGATGGAAGAAGAGGTAAACGAGAAAATCATGCTTGTCGTGGATGATATGGAGATTAACCGGGCATCGCTGGAGAGTATTTTTGAAACAGATTACCGTATCCTGCAGGCAGGAGATGGGGAAGAGGCACTTCGTATTTTAGAGGAACAGAATTATAAAGTGGATATGATCCTGTTAGATCTGATGATGCCTGGCATGAATGGACAGACTTTTATGCAGGAAAGGAAGAATGATCCAAGGATCTTAAATATTCCGGTGGTGATCATCACGGCGGATGATACAACAGAACAACAGGTATTGACGATGGAATTAGGTGCAAGCGATTATATTGTAAAACCGTTTATTCCGGAGATCGTGACCAGACGTGTGCAGAATGTCTGGGATTCCACAAGGCGAAAAAAAGAAGTTCTGCAGGAGCATCAGAAGTAGTGGATAAGCAAAAAAAACTGCGCGTGTTTTATTCAGATATCAGTGCCTTGCGTGACAGATCAGATCAACCACAGCTGTGGGAGTTTTTGTGCTGCGCCAGACAACAGAAAATAAAACAATGTAAAAATGAAGATGACAGGCTTCGTGCCTTTGGGGCAGGTCTGTTATTGGAATACGGTCTGCGGCAGTATGGTTACACGCAGACAATACCTGTGGGATCGCCTGCAGCAGCAGAGTTGGAGCAGACCGGACAAACACGGTCTTTGCAACAGGTAAGATTCGTTTATGGTAAAAATGGGAAGCCGTATCTTGGGACAGGGCAGGGAGAACGGCTTCCGCTTATGTTTAACCTCAGCCATTCGGGCATGTATGTGGCAGCAGCTTTTGGCACAGAGGATGTAGGTGTGGATGTGGAGCTAATACGCACCGGAAAACAGAAGATCGCACAGCGTTTTTTTGCAGAAGATGAGAGAAAATATCTGGAAAAATGTTGGACGGATGAGGCTTTTACCGGAATATGGACGAGGAAGGAAGCCTACATCAAGGCGGTTGGAACAGGGATCGCAATGTCTTTGGATTCTTTTTCCACGATGGAAGAACAGGTGGGAGAATATTATCTGAAAACATGGAATGTCGAACGGGATGTCTGGCTATCTGTTTGCCGGAAAGGGAGTGCGATCGAACGCTGTCTGCCGGAGAAAATCGCATTAGAACAGGTGTTTTTATAAGAGACAGATCTGCAGATCATAATGAGAATGGTACAGGATCAGTACCGATAGAGATGGAAAATGGAGGTTGGGATTCATGTATGACGAGTTGACCGAACAGGACATAAAAAAAATGGAAGAAGAGATTGAGTATCGGAAGCTGGTTGTGAGAAAAAATGCGCTGGAAGCAGTCAAAGAAGCACGTGCGCATGGTGACCTCAGTGAAAATTTTGAATACCATGCAGCAAAAAAAGACAAAAATCAGAATGAGAGCCGTATCCGTTATCTGGAGAAAATGATCAGAACGGCAAAGAGCAAGATGGCACTCATGATGCAGAGCAATGCCGTTGGGTAGCCAATACTCGACGAAATCTTGGCAAACAGACGCGATTCCTCGTTGTAATAGACGCTCAAGCTGCGCAGAACATCTTCGAGATGACCAGAACGCTCACCTACCTCAACCATATCGGTCGCATAGCGCGGGAACGCTCCTGTGTCTTTCATGGATTGCGCAAGGCTTTTACCCGCGATCAAGCTTCGGTAGATCTTATTGCAGGTTTTACCGAATGAAGTATCACCCATATCTTCAGACAGCATATGAACTGCTTCATCGGTCTGAATACCGACCGATAACATGAGTGCAACACTGTCGCAAAAAACACTGACTGCAGCACTGTCCGCTAAACGCTGTGCCATGGTGTGTGCTCCTATTCCATCATGACGAATAGCCCTTGCCCGTCGAGGCGCTTCCTCGCATCTGAAGCGCTTTCACCACGATCAGCAACCCCGATGAGCGTATTGCTCTATTGTAGCGCGAATGGTATCAAATTGCCTTATGAACCATTGTTTCTCTTGTTTTGAGCGCAATATGATGCTCTTTTTTTGATGCCTGACGCATCAGAGGTTCTCCTGCTTTCTCTTTGTGGTTTCGCTCGGTATAATATATCGACCAACCATAAGTTCTTTTTGGGCAGGTCGATTGCTTTTTCGCTACGAGTCTCTACGCGAAAACAGCATAAAGGATGAAACGTGACGGAAGAGCGCAACATACGATTCACCAGCATCATGGGGTTCATTCTTGCATGTCTTATCTGTGTGCTTGCTTTGAGCGCATGTGGAGAAAGCGCCCAAGCCTCCGATGGCTCTTCTGATGACACAAGCGGGGATCCCTTCACTGCTCCTGCTGAAATCGAACTCTCTTCCTTCAACGCTGCCGCAGCAACAGGCTCTAACAGTGCTTCGATCGACACTTCATCGGCTTCTAAGGGCTATGTGGGAGCAGCGGCGACCTCGTCAAGCCGTCTCAAGCTCCAAGTAACAAAAGATGGGCAATCGATGCACTACGATATGCCCTCTGATGGCACACCCATTATCGTGCCACTCGACATGGGAAGCGGTACTTACACGATCGCCGTCATGCAGAACACCAGCGGATCACGCTATGTCGAGCTCTATTCCACGGGCGTGAATGCTCAACTTGAAAGCGAACAAGCTCCTTATTTGGTGCCGAATATTTTCTGCAACTATGATGCCTCAAGTGCTGTAGTCGCTAAAGCGCAGGAGCTCACTCGCGATGCAAAGAACGAGGGTGATGCATTGCGGCTCATCTACAGCTGGATCGAGCACAACGTGGTCTACGACAATGCAAAAGCTGAGCAGCTGAGCGGCAAATCGGGCTACATACCCAACCCAGATGAAACGCTCCAAACACAGAAGGGAATCTGCTTCGATTATGCATCGCTTGCTGCCGCTATGCTGCGCAGTCAAGGCATCCCCTGCAAAATCGTTACTGGCTACGTTTCACCTGATGGGGTATATCACGCTTGGAACATGGTTTGGATCGATGGCAGCTGGAAGACGGTTTCGTTCACCGTAAATCCGCGCGACTGGACACGCGTCGATCTTACATTCGCCGCTAATGGCGCGGGGAGCACCGTAGGCGACGGCAACAACTACACCGATCGCTACGTGTACTAGCCAAGCTCTTTGCTCACCTTGTCGAGCGGCATATCGATGCCATACCAGATCTCTTCACCGATGGCTGCCTGCTCATTCATCATGCCAATACCGGTCACAACCGTGCATCCCTTCGCTTCGGCATCCTGCAAAAGCTGGGTGTGAAGTGGGAAATAGACGGCATCAGCAACGACCATGCCAGGCTTGATGAGCTCAGCTGGAACGGCGCTCTCGGTCGAACCTTCTCCCATGCCTACCGGCGTCGCATTGACGAGCACATTGCTCTCTTCGATAGCTGCTTTCATAGCCTCTTTGTCCTCATAAGGATGCAGGATGAAATCGCATCCTGTCTGCTCTTTTACTGGCTCGATGAGGGTTTGAGCGTGCTTATAGGATGGTCCGTTCTCACGCGCGAAGATGTGGACAGTCTTCACCCCGTCGAGCGCCGCCTGCACCATGATCGCCGATCCTGCACCTCCGGGTCCAATAAGGGTGAAAGTCGATTCTTCAGGTACGACGCCATACTTCGCGATATTCTTCATGAAGCCCGCGCCATCAGTATTGTGACCGATCAGCTTCCCCTCTTCGGTCTTCTCGATCACGTTGACCGCACCGATGAGCGCCGCCGCATCGGAGAGCCCGTCAAGATGCGGAATGACCGCCTGCTTGTTCGGCATGGTCACGTTGCTACCATCCCAACCGCCCATGCGACGCATGGCTGAAAGGATGTCGGGCAGATCATCCGGCGTTGCTTCGAAAGCGAGATAGACCGCATCGATTCCCGTTAACTCGAAGGACACGCTATGCGTCACGGGCGATGCCGAATGCCTGATGGGCGTTCCTAACAGGCTGATAAGATGCGTGTGCCCACTGATGTGTTTTGCTTGCGCGCTCATAGATCCCCTTCCTCTACAAACAGCATGAAACCCACCGCTCCCATGCAGCGGGCTAGGTATAGAACGATTATTTCACAGATGGGGTCTTGTCGATAGAAGCGTGAAGACATTGTTAACGAATAAAAATAACGAACCCCTCGCGAAGAGGGGTTCAACTTTTTCGAAACTGGCTGGGCCAGCAGGATTCGAACCTACATAGCTGGTACCAAAAACCAGAGTCCTACCATTGGACGATGGCCCAGTTTCAACAGACCTTGCAAAAGACGCGAAGTGAAGCCGCATCACGCTTTGCGAGGTCAAATTATAGCCTATTTGACGAAGCGCGCGCAATCATGAATCGACGAGCACGATCCGTCCGAATACATCTAGCTTACCCCACGGAACAAATGACCCGTAGTCGTGCCATCCGCACGCGAAACCTTATCCCCGCTCTTGAGCGCGATATCGCGCGCACGCACTGCACGAGCAACCTTCTTGCTCACCTGCTCAACGTTCATGAGCGTAGTGTCGACCATGAGCGCGGATACCCCCGCCGCAACCAAGTCAGGCACCGCATGAGCAACGTCGAGTTCGACCGCATTATAGAGATGGCTTCGCCCGAGCACATCGGTGATGACCGGCAGCTCATAACCTTTACGATCCTTAAGATAGTGGGGGCTCTTGCGACGCGCACACTGCGCGCAATCCCGATTGCACGGACCTTGACTCATGAGCAAGCAGTGCTCCGTTACCATGAGTTCGGTGTATCCCATGATGGTCGCACCGAGAGGCACAGGACTCACCTCACCCAACTCTTCGATCTGGCGAAGGGTGAGCTCGGATGAGAGCCAGATGCGCGTTGCACCCAGATCGTGAGCAAGCTGCATATCGAGGCGATTCGTGAGCGGCACGTAAGGTCCGACTTCAACCTGCGCTCCTAGCTCACGTGCATGAACGATCTGCCCGAGATTCTGCACGAGAACTGGCTTGTCTTCCTGCACACGCTTCCAAACGTCAAAGCCATTGCGCGCTGCGCTATCGCCATCATGAGCAACCACAGGAAGCACCGGAATGCACCCTTTAGGATAGCCCGCCTGCTCGGCCGTTTGCGAGAGCTGGCCCGCAATGATGGCTTCACCGCGACGGTAATTATGTACAGGCACATAGATGAAATCTGCTCCAGCGCGTTTTGCAGCGCGGGCACAAGCTGGGTTCGTGGCAAGTACCGCAACCTTGCATGAGCCTTTGCGGATTCGCGGAGCGAACACGCGCGAAGGCGCTTTTTCGAGCACGCGCTCGTGATAACGTGCGAGCAATGCTTCTTCAAGCTGCTCACAAGCCTGTGCTCTGATCTTATGAAGCGCAGAGAACCCGATGCCAACTCCTTCATCAAGCTCGACCTCGATATGATCGAGCTTGAAAGGAGTTGAACCTAAGCGATCGATATGCTCGATCACCTCTTCGGCGCTCACCGCTTTCGTGCGAGCGGGCTCGATAGGTGCGCCTTCAACGAAGATCTCGACCTTGCGCGCTGCATCCCAAGGATCGGGTGTTGCGAGCGCAAGCTCGAGCGGGTGGCCGATGTGCATCTTCACACGGATCGAAAGAGGAATGCGTGGCTCGCCAGCCACATCGTGAAAGGC
>ERZ779861.3908-NODE-3908-length-11775-cov-5.050256_pt1 | contig 11775 bp, 8 predicted proteins | sample MGYA00511558_ERZ779861 | MGnify/ENA primary metagenome ERZ779861 (study PRJEB29588, sample SAMEA2163432) | human gut metagenome | biome: human gut; feature: human-associated habitat; material: faeces | place: Denmark | collected 2008/2010 ... | reverse complement strand
GTCCCCTGCCTTACCGCTTGGCGATGGCGCATCGTGCAAAACAGTATATCATATTTTCCGGATTTTCACAAGAGGCACCGGCATGTTTTCTTCCGCGCGGAGGCAGATCTTCTTTCATGAAAAATTTTTGGGGATTCGCTGAAAAACCTTGCCAAACTGTTGCGGTTGTGGTACGCTGTGGAAGCGAAATCATTCAAGGCCGTGCCGGAATGCCGCCCCCGCCGGGCAGGCACCGCAAGCGCTGCGGGGCACGGTTACTCCCGGGAAAGTGAGGAATTTTATGAAAAAAATTTTCCGAGCATTGACACTCTGTCTGGTCCTGCTCAGCCTGCTGTGTGCGGCAGTGCCTGCCGCCTTTGCCGCAGGAAATAAAGAGGACGCCTTTTATACCATCGGTCTGGACGCCTGCGGCGGTGTGAGCTCCACCGTGGTGGTCACCACCAATCTGGACGGCAAACTGACCACCCTGCCGGAGTCTCCCACGATGGACGGCTACACCTTCAACGGCTGGTACACCGAGCCGGTAGGCGGCAGCAAGGTGACCACTTCCACCGTGTTCACCTCCGACGCTACCATCTACGCGCACTGGATCGCCAAGGCCGGTGCTTCCACCGTGCCGCAGCCCGCCACCCAGCCCGCCGCGATTCAGTGGCAGAAGTATGTAGGGCCCGCACTGGTAGCCGGTGCCCTGCTTACCACCCTGCTGGTCTCCACCATGTTCTGAACAACGTTGTAAAACGCATTGATACCAATGAAGAAAGGGATCTTACCATGACTACTTCTACCATGAAACTGCCCGCCAGCTACGCCGTGATCGACGCCGAGGAGATGACCTATCTGGACGGCGGTGCAAGCAGCGCCTACCAGTCCTTCCTGGACGTTGGCAAGGTGTTCAACTACATCGCCCGCATCTTCTCCGGTGCAAGCTCCATCATCAACAACGTCAACGTCATCTACCAGTCCTTTGTCTCGCTGAACAGCCTGCTGACCAGCTTTGGCAAGTAAAAGGCTGACCCCAAAGTTTGCATACGGGAGCCGCGCTTTTTTTCGAAAAAGTGCGGCTCCCGTTTTTTCGTGCGCGCAGCAGTTCAGTACAGTAGTGCGCAAAACTTCACATCTCAAAATTATGAACAAACTTTTTAAGTTTTTGGGGTCTTGCAGTCGTTTTTGGGGAAAAATACACACAAAATATAAAAAAATGCGATATTTTTTCGGCGTTATCTCTTGATTTTGTGTCTGTTTTGTTATATTGTTGTTACATGGGGTGTGGTAAAATAAAGTAACTTGTAAAGGAGCGCTTCCGCACCCTTTACACCCCGCAAATCCTGTGGCGGCAAGCGCATTTTAAGCCGTTTTTGTTAAGTATTTTCGTAGTTTACGAAAACCTTTTCGCTGGCTTGTACTTTATAGTTTGGGAGTTTGGACATACATGGCAGATCGTGAACTGCGGCGGATGCACCGCGCTGAACTGATAGAGATTATTTATGCATTGAAGCAGAGCGAGGATCAGCTCAAGGCGCAGAACGCCGCGCTTACCGCGCAGCTGCAGGACCGGCAGCTCCGGCTGGAAAAGGCCGGCTCCATCGCGCAGGCTGCGCTGGAGCTGAACAACGTGTTCGCCGCCGCGCAGGCCGCCGCCGATGATTATCTGCACTCGGTGCAGGCCAACCTTGCAGACACCGACGCCGCCGCTGCCAACACCCTTTCGCAGGCGCGCAGCGAGGCCAAACGCATTCTGGAGCAGGCACAGGCAGACGCCGACAGCCTGAAGGCGCAGACCCGGCAGGAATGCAGCGCCATGGTAGAGCAGGCCGAGCAGGAGGTGCAGCAGCGCTGGCAGACATTTGACCGCAAGGCCAACGCGCTGCTGGACCAGTACCGCAGCGCCGACAGCCAGCCTTCGGAGGAAACATGAAAAAACGCGATATCCGGTTTGCTTCCATCCCCTCCACCGAGGAAGTAGCCGCAGAACGTGAACGTCTTGCGTACCAGAACCGCTACCAGCGGGTGCTGCGCAGTACGGTCTATATATTGGTGGTGGTGGCCGCAGCGGCCGTGCTGCTGGCTACGCTGTTTTTACCGGTGCTTCAGGTCTCTGGCGACAGCATGAACCCTACGTTGAACGACAAGGACATTATCCTGCTGGTAAAATCCAATCACATTGAAAACGGTGAGTTATGCGGGTTTTACTGGCAGAACAAGCTTTTGCTCAAGCGCATCATCGGGCAGCCCGGTGATGTGATCGATATGGACGTGAACGGCGTGGTCTCGGTAAACGGCGAGGTGCTGGACGAGCCCTATGTGGACGCGCTGACCGTGGGCGAATGCGACATCCGGTTCCCCTATCAGGTGCCGGAAAACCGCTACTTCGTGCTGGGCGACCACCGCTCCACATCCATCGACAGCCGCAGCAGCGTGATAGGTTGCGTGGAAAAAAGTCAGATCATTGGCAGGGTGTTTTTAAGGGTATGGCCCCTGTCCAGTTTCTCGTTGATCCATTGAGCCCGGGAGGAGGTACTCTAAGTTATGAACGACATCCTTAAAACCTACAAGGAGCAGTTCCGCGAAAACCGGCACACGCTGCGGCGCTACACCGCATTTGTGCTGGCGCTTGCCATGATCACCACCCTGTTCGTCAACTGGCAGCTGCACGGCGTTGGCATCTCTATGACCGCGCAGTACCAGTGCGGCGAGGTGGAGCACGCCCACACGGCGGATTGCTACGACAAGGTGCTGATCTGCGGCTACACGGAAGGCCAGCTTGAAAATGCGGACGAAGTTGCCGCTGCCGAAGCTGCTGCCGCCAGTGCTGCCCAGAGCAGCGCCGAGGAAGAGATCATGCCGCTGGAGCTGGAGCCGCAGATCGAGTTTGTGCCCCACGAGCACACCGATGACTGCTACACCGAAGTGCAGACCCTGACCTGCATGGAGGAAGAGCACGTCCACGATGATGACTGCTACGACCCCGAGGACGGCAGCCTGATCTGTGAAAAATTTGAGCATACCCACGATGAAAGCTGCTACACCACCGAGTACGAGCTGACCTGCGGCCTGGAAGGGGGCGAGCTTGTGGAGCAGGTGGTAGAGCCCACCCAGACCGCCGAGCTGGTGGCCATGGCGGTGGCAGAGCCTGTGGCGCTGGAGCCGGTGGTGGACACTGTGGAGCCCATCTACCACCACCACACCGACGCCTGCTACGAGGAAGTGCTGGTGTGCCCCCTGCCGGAGCATCACCACACCGTAAGCTGCCTGAGCGATACCTCTGCCGACCTTGAGACCCCCGAGGAGTGGCAGGCCGCCAACGCCGATGCCGTGATCACCGGCGAGTGGAACGAGGATCTGCTCAGCGTGGCAAAGACCCAGTTGGGCTACGAGCAGAGCGAGAAAAACTTCGAGATCGACCCGGCGGACGGCGTGACCCTGCGCTACTACTCCCGCTACGGTCAGTCCTATGGCAATGCCTACGGCGAGTGGGACGTGATGTTCCTTGCCTACTGCCTGAAGTACGCCGAGATTCCCCAAAGCGCCATCCCGCAGGAGGCCAGCGTGCTTGCCCTGCGCAGCTCCATGAGCGGCATGGACTGGCTGCTGGAAGAGGACGGCAGCGCCGCCCAGCCCGGCGACATCGTTATTTATAATAAGTACGTCACCCGCACCGTGGCTGTGGACAGCAGCGCCGACAGTGCAGAGCCGGATCTGGACGACCTGTTCAGCGTGGATGCAGCGTTTGAAAACAGCGCAGAGCTTGAGGACTCCGGCGTTTCTGCGCTGGATGCAGCCCCCAGTGCTGACGACAGCACCGGCGCACAGGATACCGCAGCCACCTCCGGCACGCAGGACACTGTGCTTACCCCCGAGCCCGTTGACCCGCAGACGGAGCAGCCCGCCGAAAAGCCGGTGGACAGCGCCGACACCGCTGCACCCAGCACCGTGACCTCCGTGTCCGGCGCGGACACCCTTGCCCCCAGCGTGGTATCCCCCGCTGCTGAGCCGCAGACCACCACTGTGACCGACGCTTTGCCCGTGGAGACCGTGGGCATCGTGAGCAGTGTTGACAAGGATGCCGACACGCTGACCGTTATTTCCGGCGACGTGGACGGCAAGGTGGCTGAGGTAACACTGTTCAACACTGATGTGGAAAACGTTATTTCTGTGGCGTATGCGCAGATAGAGCTGAGCGAAGGCGATTCCGATTCGGACGATGACACCGCTTCTGATATTATTGAAACCGACCCGGTGTTCTCCTGCTCCGTTACTACCGTATACGAAACTGCATCCGCATCTGCGGTGCGTCCTTCCCGTTCCCGCGCTGCAAGGTACGCTGCACCATCCACCTATGCCGTAACTGCCGTGTCTGCTACTGCTGTTGATATGGGCACTCATATCACGAACGTTTCTGTTCAGGTTCCCAACTCCACGGATGGCAGCGGCGTTGTAACCTCTTGGAAAGATGCAAACGGCATCGTGCGTCCCGGTCAGACCGTTAAGGTGCAGTTGAATTACAGCTTTAATGAGAATGAAATCACCGCAGACAACCGCGTCGCAACCTACAAGCTCCCCAACGGTATTACGCTGTTGGACAGTGTTTCAGACTCCGGCAATATCACTTGGCGTGACAGTACTGGTAAAGACGTTGTCGTTGGCACCTACAATATTGTTGGTGACACCGTCACGTTTACTTACAACGAAACGTTTGCCGACGGCAAAGCCTTTGACGGTGACTTTGAGTTTAAGGCTTCTGCTTCCTCTGATTCCTCCATGGAAAACCAAAAAATCAATTTTGGTGGTACGACCGGTTCTGTTACCATCAAAAAAGAGGATCTGATCTCCGACCTGTCTCTTTCCAAGAATGTGCAGAAGGATGCAAGCGGTAAAGAGCTGATCAAATACGATTCGACGGCGAAAACGCTTGATATCGCCTATGAAGTGGTTGCAAAAACCACAAACGGCACCGGTGATACCGTAAATCTTACCGATTTCTTTGATACCGTAAATTCTTCTCTTCCCAGCAACGCTACCTATCGGCAAGATACGATCAAACTGATAAAGATTGCTGCGGATGGCACCGAAAAGGATGTCACAACGGACTATCAAAGCAAACTTACCGTAGGCACTGAGCTCAAATACGATGCTCTGCCCGAACTGAAAGCCGGTGAGCAATACGTTCTGCGGTATCACGCCACCATTCCTGTTAATGATGATTACACCTATAAAGCCATCAATAAGGTAAAGGCTGAGTTCGACGGCAAAGACAGTTACACGAGCAAGGAGGTCAAAAACACCGAGCCGCGTCTTACCAAGAGCGGCAATTATGACGCTAGCAGCCGTATCATCACTTGGACAGTCAAGATCAACAACCCCTATGGAGAGGATCTCCGCGGCAAAACCTTTAAAGATTTTCTGCCTGCCGAACTGGAGGTCGTAGGTGAAGTTAAAATTCAGCGCGGCTACTATAGCGACGACATTAAGCCCGTCTCTGCTGCGGATTTCAAGAAAGATAAATACGCCTACACCTTCCCGACAAATTTGGCGCATGGTCCGGAAACTGAATCGTTCTACACGATTGAAATCAAGACGAAAGTTCCTGACAACACCCCAGTCGGTACTACCTATACAAATACGGCTGATTTTGATGGCAGCGGCGCTTCCGGTGATGTTACGGTGACCGACCGCAGCTCCTATCTTAACAAGAGCTGGTCTACGGCAGAGGACTTGGAAACCGGCAAGAAAAAGCTGACTTGGAAAACCTCGGTCTCCATCCCCACCGGTTGGAACGAGATCACCCTTACGGATACGATCCATGATGCCGAGGTAAATGGCACTGAGCAGGCTGGCACACATTATGCGGTCTTGTCCGAGCTGAAGGATGAGATCAAGAATAATCTGCATCTGACCTTGTTCAACTCCACCGAGACCGTTACAATGGCAAATGCGTCCGAGCATGATGTCACGTTTACCGTCACCTATTATGACGAGAACAATGCTGTGGTTACGAACGATGATGCTCATGTGACCAAGTTTAGCATCACCGCTAAGCTTGCCGATGGCAAATCGCTGGATGCCACCAGCATGGAGCTGAGCAACTACCATACCGTTGCCGACATCAGTAATGCAGGCATAGAAGAGCCGTGGCGGTTTGTAAACACTGCCGCTTCCGGTGATAAGACCTCCGATGCCAGCTACACCTATAAAAAGCCCAAGGAAGCAAAGCTTGAAAAGCTGGTCTACAATGAAAACAATTTTGATGCAGCTGGCAGCAAGATCAGTGAGCTGGATTACCAAAAGAACAACGGTAAGATCTACTATGAGTTGACCATCCCCACCTCACTTACCTGTAAGGATTTGCTGACTACGAAAGATTTGGAGATCACCGATACCCTGCCTGCTGGTGTTACCTTTGACATAAGTAATGTCATCACGGTCGGTGCGCTCCCTCTTAACGACGATGGTTCTGTGCCGCATCAAGGTTGGCTTGCTCAAACAATTTATGGTTCTGACGGCAGAGCAAACTATGAGATTTCGACAACTAAAAACTTTAGTGCATCAAAAACTCATATTGGCGCAACCGACACTGACCGTACGATCACGTTTACGATCAACAAGGGCTACAACGTTTCCAATAAACCGCAGGTTTTCTATATCCGCTACTGGGTCAGCGTTGCGGAGGACGCTTCTTGGGACGATCTTCGTACGCAAAACACATACCGCAACAGCGCGGAATGGAACGGCGATAAGGCAGAAACGGAAACCACCGTCAAACGCAGCTATGAAAAGCTTTATAAGACCGGCACTATCGTCGATGAAGGCACCGATGCCACCGGCAATAAGCTTGCGACCAAAAAGATCAACTACAGCGTTGTTATCAACCCCACCGGCGATAAGCTGCTGACCACCAGCAACACCCTGACCCTGAAGGATACGCTTAGCTTTAACCCCTCTGCCAACACTTCTGCTGAACTGGATCTGAGCTCGATCCATCTGTATGGTGTGACCCTTGATACTACCACCGGCAACATTGTTGCAGACCATACAAATGAGATCGGTCATGACCGGTTTACGGTAACCTACGACAGCCCCAACCACACCATGACCGTCACCGTCCCAGATGAACTGGCTTGTGTGCTGGAATACACCTATCAGATTTCTTACCCCTCCTCTACGGAAGTAACGGTCAAAAACGCCGCAGAGCTTTCCGGTCTGGAGACGAAATATGTCGATACCAAGGTTGTGAATTACGATTCTTCGGCTACCGTCCGGTTCAGCAAGTTTGACCTGAACAAGGTGGATTCCAACGATTATCTGGTCACACTTCCCGGTGCAACCTTCCAGCTTGCAAAGTGGAATAAAACAGCAGGTACGTTTGAAGAGGTTTGCACGCTGAAAACAAACGCTTCCGGTCAGATCAATTTCAGCCTGCAGGGTTCTTCTGCAACAGTGGAGATCATCACTGAGAGCAGTGCCCAGCTGCTTTGCAATACGCTCTACCGTATTGTAGAGACGGATGCCCCCACCGGCTATGCGCTTAGCAAGAGCCCGATCTACCTGCTGTGGGGTGCACATCCCAGCACAACCGCCGACAACGCGTTTACAGCTGCTACCGGTGGAAATTGGGTCAAGGACAACGATTATAATAAAGACCTCGGCAGCCACAATGTAACTTACCTTGCCCGTGGCGAAAGCAGTGCTGTCTATGTGCCTAACACCGCTAACAGCATTACGATTGCCAAGCATTGGCTGGATACGGACGGCAAGACAGAGCTTGCTCTGGACAAGGTCAACTCCACCTACACCGCAACCGTAGAGCTGTGGCGCAAGAGTTACCAGTATGGCAGCCAAAAGTCTGATGATTTGGTTAAGACCGTCACCTTGGATAATTCCAACAACTGGAGCTATAGCTGGAACAATCTTCCTTTGACTGATCCCGCTGACAGCAGTATCACCTACAAGTACTACGTTAAGGAAACAGCTTGTTCCGGTACGTTTAAATACGACCTGAACAACACCGGCATCACCGGCGGCACCATCCTGCTTTACAATCAGGTGCCCGAGGATGCTAACTACGAACTTCCCTCTACCGGCGGGTCCGGTACACTCCCGTACACAGCCGTGGGCGGCACAATGATGCTGACCGCGCTGGCATATAGCTTTATCCACCGCAAGCGCAGACGCGAAGGGAGGGCAGATGACTAAACTGCACTTCCCTGCTGGCGTGCCGGGGCTTAAACCCCGCCCGCCCAGCGCAAAGTTTACGCGATAATCCGAACAAGACCACACCCCTACCCCCCCCCTGCACAAAATGCAGGGGGCGGCAAGGGGCAGAAAAAAGAAAGGGGCTTTTTCCATGAAAAAAGCAATGAAGAAACTCATGGCTGCGCTGCTGGCAGTTGCTATGGTTTGCGCCATGGCGATCCCGGCGTTTGCAGATGGCAGCAGCTCTACCAGCACTGCTGCTGTTACCCGGTACACGATCACCGCACCTAAAAACGGTCACACCTACGAGATCTACCAGATCTTTACCGGTGATTATGATGCATCCCAACCGTCCATGCTCGCCAACATCAAGTATGGCAAAAACGGCACTGGTACGGCTGGTGATGCTGTTGAGCAGACTGTTCTGGACGACCTTTCCCGTGTAGTTTCCTACACAAGCGACAATGATAAGCTTACCGTTATCGAAAAATATATTGATTTGAGCACCGCTCCTCTAGTGACTATTACAAATGGCGGTACTGCTAATGATGTTGTTGGCGGTTACTACCTGATCAAGGACCAGGATGGTACTGTGCCTTCCTCTGAGACTTATACTCCTTACATCGTTTCCGTTGTTTGCGATATTACCATCAAGCCGAAGAGCAATGAGGTTCCTAAATTTACCAAAAAGCTGAAGGACACCAACGATACTACCGGCGCTATTTCCGGCTGGCAGGATTCTGCCGACTATGATATCGGCGATGACATCCCCTTCCGCCTGCAGGGCACTGTTTCCAAGGACTTTGATTCCTATAAGACGTATTACTACGCTTTCCACGATGTGGAAGAAAAGGGTCTGACCTTTGACCCCAGCTCTGTGAAAGTTTTTGTTGGCGATGAAGAGACCGGTACTAAGATTGATGCTAGCAATTATACTGTCGATACCAGCCCGGCCGATGGCTGCACCTTTGAGATCGTATTTGATGATCTGAAAAAAGTTTCCGGTGTTACTGCTAATTCTATCATTACCGTTACCTACAAGTCTCAGCTGAACGGGAACGCTGTTCTGGGCGAACACGGCAACGTCAACAAGGCACAGTTGGAGTACTCCAACAACCCGCGCGGTGACGGCAAGGGCGAAACTCCTTGGGATAACGTCATCGTCTTTACCTATAAGGTGGTTGTGAACAAGATCGATCAGGCTGGTGATCCTCTGGAAGGTGCACAGTTCACTCTGACCAAAAAGACCAAGAACGGCACGGATGTTGTCAAGACTATGGACGTTAACACTACCTTGACTCAGTTTACGCTGTCCGGTCTGGATGACGGCGAGTACACGCTGACCGAGACTGTAACCCCCGCCCACTATAACACCATCAGCCCCATCACCTTTACTGTCACCGCTGATCATAAAATTGATTGGGATTCTATTTCCACTCGTGATAATGTTCTGACCTCTTTGAGCGGCGAGAAGAAGGTTGGCGAAATCACCTTTAATGTTGATAAAAAAGCTGGCACTCTGACTACAGATGTCGTCAATAATATCGGCACTACCCTGCCCGGCACCGGCGGCATCGGCACCACCATCTTCTACGTGATCGGCGGCGGCCTGATGGTTGCTGCAGCCATCCTGCTCATCACCAAAAAGCGCATGGAGAACCGCTAACTTCTCCTTTTCCCCTGCACAGAGCGGGGCTGTAAAGCCCCCTGCTCTGGTCCTGAAACTATAACGTTAGGGAGTAGCCCATGAAAAAGAACAAAAGCACCATTATATTGATCCTCGTCTTTTTCGTGGGTCTATCCGTGATGTTATACCCCACCATCAGCGATTACGTCAACCAGCGCAACCAGTCCCGCGCGGTGGCAAGCTACGCGCAGGACGTGGACAACATGACCGATGCGGACTACAGCGGATACTTTGACGCCGCCGATGCCTTTAACGCACAGGTAGCCGCCAACGAGTACGCGCTCTACCGCCCGGATCAGCTTACTGGCTACGCCGACACGCTGGATATTACCGGCACGGGCATTATGGGTTACATCACCATCGCCAAAATAGGCGTGGAGCTGCCCATCTACCACGGCACCAGCGACAGCGTATTGCAGATCGCCGCAGGCCATTTGGAGGGCACCAGCCTGCCGGTGGGCGGCGCGTCCACCCACGCGGTCATCTCGGCGCACCGCGGCCTGCCCAGCGCAAAGCTGTTTACCAACCTTGACCAGCTGGAAGTGGGCGATACCTTTACCATCACCGTGCTGGATCGGGTGCTCACCTACGAGGTGGACAAAATTTCCATCGTGCTGCCCACCGAGACCGACGAGCTGAAGATCGCCGAAGGCAAGGATTACGTCACCCTGATGACCTGCACCCCCTACGGCATCAACACCCACCGCCTGCTGGTACGCGGCCACCGCGTGGAGACCCCGGATCAGTACAAGCACATCCGTGTTACTGCCGAAGCGCTCAAGATAGAGCCTATCATCGTTGCGCCCGTCATGGCGCTGCCCATGCTGCTGATCCTGCTGATCGGTATGCTGCTTTCCACACGCAAACGCAAGAAAACAAGAGGTGAAGAACATGAAAAGCATTGATCTGCGTCATCGTCTGGCAGCTGTGCTGCTGGCTGTGTGCCTTGTGGTATGCTGCGCCCTGCCGGCGTTTGCCACCAGTGCCAGCCTTGTGTCCGGGCGGCTGGGCTCGCTCCACGTCCGTCTGTACGACACCCACAACGATGTGCCCCTGCGCGGCGGCGAGCTGACCTTGTATCAGGTTGCCGCCGTCAAGCGCACCGGCGGCAGCCTGTCCTACGCCTATACCGGCGATTTTACGGGCTGCGGTGTCGTGCTGGGCGATCTTTCCGACAGCACGCTGGCTGACCAGCTGGCAAAGTATCTGCCCACCGTGCCCGCCGTTGCCGCCCAGCAGAACGTTGACGAGGAAGGCTACGCCGACTTTACCAAGCTGCCGCAGGGGCTGTATCTGGTCATGCAGACCGAGGCTTCCCACGGCTACGAAGCCATCAAGCCCTTCCTTGTGTCCATTCCCCTGCCGGATGGCGACAGCTGGATCTACGATGTGGACGCCACCCCCAAGGTAGGCGCTACCATCCCGGATACGCCGGAGACCCCGCCGGACACCCCCGAAACGCCCCCAGACACCCCTGACACTCCCCCGGATACGCCGGACACGCCGCCGGACACCCCCGATCTTCCGGAGCAGCCGGACACCCCGGATACGCCGGTGAGCCCCGGCACACCGGATAACCCGGTAAGTCCCGGCAACCCGGACAATCCCGTAAGCCCCGAGAACCCGGATAACCCGGTCTCCCCTTCTAACCCGGATAAGCCCGTTCTGCCCCAGACCGGTCAGCTGAACTGGCCCGTGCCGGTGCTGGCCTGCAGCGGTGTGCTGCTGTTTGCCGTCGGCTGGGTTCTGAACCGTCAGGGCAAAAAGGAACACTGAACCCTACTCCCTTCCAGCACGGCGCGCCGTGCCCTCTCCCCCGCAAGGGGGAGTTTTTTTGTGGAGTGAATCCTCTCAGGCACCGCCCAAAAACTCCCCCAGTCGCCTACGGCGACAGCCCC
>ERZ779861.3903-NODE-3903-length-11785-cov-2.999233_pt1 | contig 11785 bp, 12 predicted proteins | sample MGYA00511558_ERZ779861 | MGnify/ENA primary metagenome ERZ779861 (study PRJEB29588, sample SAMEA2163432) | human gut metagenome | biome: human gut; feature: human-associated habitat; material: faeces | place: Denmark | collected 2008/2010 ... | reverse complement strand
ATTTAGCATATGTAGGAAAGCCTGCACCACCAGCACCAACGATACCGTTCTGCTGCAATATGCTGCTTAATTCTTTCATATCCATAATTTCACTACTCCAGTCCTAATCCTTCGTCAATAATTCCAACGATTGCAGCATCGATTGGTGCTTCCGGCATACCACTTCCGATTCTCGCAGCACTTCCCTGTACAACCAGAACGTATTCGCCGATTCCTGCACCGATCTTATCGATTGCAATAATCTGTTTTGCTCCCTGACGCATATGGTCTGCCACTTCTACAATCATGAATTTATTTCCGACTAAGTTTTCATTCTTGCGTGTTGATACAACACTGCCAACAACTTTTCCCATTAACATGATACAATCCTCACGGTATCCCCGCTCTTAATCTGCGCTGCATTTGCTTCATCTGTATCGATGTGCATCTCAAGTGTAAAGCTATCATCTACACGGATCTGTACGTTGTTAAAGATGGTTCCTCTCTCATTATCTGCTTTTACAGATACGATATCACCATCATGAACTCCTGCTGCCATCGCATCTTTCGGAGCCATGTGAATATGTCTCTTCGCAACAATGCATCCCTCGTTCAGATACACCGCACCTTTTGGTCCGATGATCGCGATTGGTGCGCTTCCTGCAATATTTCCTGATTCTCTGATTGGTGCTTTTACACCGAGGCTGATTGCATCTGTTGCAGAAATCTCTACCTGAGTATTCTTTCTGACTGGTCCAAGAACTCTTACATTCTCGATTGCTCTTAATTTAAGACCAACAATTGTAACCTTTTCGTTTGATGCAAACTGTCCACCCATAAGTTCTTTGAACTTTGTAAGATGGTAGCCTTCTCCAAACAGAATCTCGACATGCTCCTGTGTGAGATGGATATGTCTTGCGGACACTCCGATTGGAACGAGAAAACCTTCTCCAGACTGAGCAGCATTCTTTTTCTCTACTGCTTCGAGAACCATTTTTGTAATTAATTCCACATTACTGTTATCCATATTTGTGTCTCCTCGCAAAGTGGATTGCTCCACTTACTTGTTTAAGCACTCTCAGGGGATCAGCGCCCGGCGCTTAATCCCCTGAAAGTACCGGTTTTATTTACCTTTGACTATTATTTGATCTGTGGAAGAATCTTCTCAACATCTGTATGTGGTCTTGGGATTACATGTGTAGCTACAAGCTCTCCAAGTCTTCCTGCTGACTCTGCTCCAGACTCAACTGCTGATTTAACTGCTCCAACGTCTCCACGAACCATAACTGTTACAAGACCAGATCCGATCTTCTCTGTTCCAACGAGTGCTACGTTAGCAGCCTTTAACATTGAATCTGCTGCCTCGATAGATGCTACAAGTCCTCTTGTTTCAACCATTCCTAATGCTTCCTGTGACATTCTGCGTTCCTCCTTCTGAACTTCCGGTTTCTTCTGAACCGTTTCTGCCTTTTGCGCCGTCTTTCTTACTCTGCGTACAGTTTTGGCTGGCGCTTTGGCTGTTGTTGTTTTCTTTTCTTTTTCGTCTGCCATCTGTAGCTGCCTCCTATACAACCTTGTTTACACTTGTGTTAATGATTCTCAAGATCTCCTCATGAGGACTTGGGATCACTACTGTGCTCACTGGTTTTTTGATTCCATTCTGCTCGGCAGCTTCAATGGCCTGCGCAACTGCGGATACATCACCACGAATTATGATCGTGACAAGTCTTCCACCCAGTTTTTTCTCCCATGTAACGAACTGCACATCAGCAGTCTTGCACATGATATCCACGGCTACCACTGCTGCCGTAACACTTGGGATTTCAAAGAATCCATACGCTTTTCCCATGAGACTGCTCCTTTTCTAGCTGTTTGACTTCAAACTATACTGTAGGAAGGATCTTCTCAACGTCGTTGTGTGGTCTTGGGATTACGTGTGTAGCTACAAGCTCTCCAAGTCTTCCAGCTGCGTCAGCACCTGTCTCAACTGCTGCTTTAACAGCTCCAACATCTCCACGAACCATAACTGTTACAAGTCCGGATCCGATCTTCTCTGTTCCTACGAGTGTAACCTCTGCTGCTTTTGTCATTGCATCTGCAGCCTCGATTGCTGCTGTAAGTCCTCTTGTTTCTACCATTCCTAATGCAAGCTGTGCCATTGCCATTGTAATATCCTCCTAAATTTCTTCGACTTCTTCGTCTGTTACTTTGTGTGGTGTTCCTTTATCAAATGCGTTAAGCTTAAGCATCTTCTCAGTATCCTCAGTCGGTCTTGAGATCTTATACTTTGTGACAATTCCTGTCATTGACTCTGCTTTCGCTGTAGCAGCCTCAAGTGCTGCCTCCACATCTGCAACCTGTCCGCGGAACTTGACCATTACGATCAACGGTACAGGCAATTCGTCTGCATTCGCAGGTTTATTTTTATCGAAGTTCTCCAGTCTTACATTTCCTGCTTTACATCCGGCGTCAGCCGCTGCAAATGCTGTTGCAAGTCCAAATACTTCCAGCATACCTACTGCTTCCATACTCTCTCACCTTATTTGTTGATGATTGCAATCTTAAGACCTTTCATAGCCAGGTTTGTCTGGTGAGCCTCATTGATCTGCTCGAGTGGGAACTCGTGTGTGATCAGATCATCCATCGGAAGTCCGATTGCTTTTGCTCTCTTAAGGAAATCAAATGTAGTTGCATAATCTCTCAGAGTGTATACCCATGAGCCAACCAGTGTGATCTCTTTTGAGCAAAGATCGAAGTGTGGGTTGATTGTTGCATCTCCACCATTGATAAAGAATCCAAGCTCACAAAGTCCACCACCATTGCGGATGAATTTGTAAATGTTTGCATGAGCGATCGGTGATCCTGTACACTGGAATGCGAAGTCAGCAGCATGTCCGCCGAATGCATCTTTTACTCCCTGTGCAAGTGCATCGATTCCCTGGAAATCTTTGAAGTTAACTGACTTCTCAGCTCCCATTCTCTTAGCAAAGTCAAGTCTCTTCTGCTCTCCGTCTACAGCTACGATATTCTCAATACCCATTGTACGAAGAACTGCGATACAGATCAGTCCGATCGGTCCACATCCCTGAACAACAACTCTGCTGTTGAATCTTAAGATTCCTGTTGTCTTAGCTCTTTCTACTGCATGTACAAGTACTGCACATGGCTCGATCAGTACACGGGATTTCAGATCCAGATCACTTACGTTGAATACTGTAGATCCCTCACGGATCAGGATGTAATCTGAGAACCATCCATTCAGATGAACATCATCGTCCGGAAGAAGTCCGTATACATCAGCTCCGCCTACGTTCTGTTTGTTGAGGTCGTACATTGTGATCTCCGGATCATCCTTGAAGATCATACATGTAACAACTTTATCTCCAAGATTCAGAGCTTTTCCAGCGCTGTCAACTTTAACGTTTTTACCCATCTTAACGATCTCACCTGTTCCCTCATGTCCGAGTACTACAGGAATAAGGCTGAATGGGTCTCTCTTGAATTCGTGAGCGTCTGTTCCACAAACACCACATCCTTCAACTTTAACAAGAATATCTCCGTCACCAACTTCCGGCATCGGATACTCTTTGATTTCAAAATGCTCAAGTGCTGTAAGCATAGCTACATGAGCTGTCTTTGGAATTTCATTTCCTGCTGCTTTCTGTGCCGGAGCTGCTTCTGGAACTTTCTTTTCCAGCATGCTCTCAAGTACCTGTTTTACAACAGCTTCTACATTAGCAGAATTCATTTCCATTGTCTATACCTCCGTTATCTTATACATAAGCTGTCTGTCATTACGCAACGTCTTCTCTTTGTGAAGCTGCTTGCGCTTGTAAGTCCTTCACCAGTTCTGCTGGCAATTGTAAATGTACAGAAGCCTTCGCCTCCGAATCCAAGTGCCGCATAGGATGGTCCGTTCTTAACAAGAATTGCTGTGTCAATTGCTTTTGCATATTTTGTAATACGATCTACATTCTTGGAATGAATGTGAGCGGAATGTCTGTTACCATGCTCAAGCCATACAGCCTGTTCTACAGCATCGTCGAAATCTTTCGCTCTTACTACACCAAGAATTGGCATCATAAGCTCTGTTGCGATCAGTGGGTGTTCCTTTGGTCCTTCAAATGTGATACATCTGATATTGTCCGGAACTGTAACTCCGATCATTCCAAGCAGTGTCTTTGCATCACGTCCAGCACATTTTCTGTTCAGCTTTCCGCCTGCAAGAACTACATTTGTCAGTGCATCCTGCTCTTCCTTGGAAGCCAGGTAACATCCCTGCTCATTTACCATGTAGTGCATCAGTTCATCAGCGATAGAATCAACTGCAACAATCTCTTTTTCTGCGATACACGGAAGGTTGTTATCAAATGTACATCCGTTTACAATGTCCTCAGCTGCCTTACGGATATCTGCTGTCTCATCAACGAGTGCCGGTGGGTTACCTGCTCCAGCTCCGATTCCTCTTCTTCCTGAAGAAAGAACTGCTGTAACAACTCCCGGACCTCCTGTTGCAGCGATCAGCTGAATTGCAGGATGTTTCATCATGATGTTACTTGTCTCAAGTGTCGGATGCTCTACTGTACAAGCAATGTTGTCCGGTCCACCAACCTCAACAGATGCTTCGTTCAGAAGATTAACTGCGTAGATTGATGTTTTGATTGCTGCCGGATGTGGGTTGAATACTACTGTATTTCCACCTGCGAACATTCCGATTGTGTTACAGAGAACTGTCTCGCTTGGGTTTGTGCAAGGTGTGATCGCTCCGATTACTCCGAACGGTCCCATCTCGATCAATGTAAGACCTCTGTCTCCTGACCATGCCTGTGTAGTGATATCCTCTGTTCCAGGAGTCTTCTCAGCTACAAGCTGGTGTTTTAAAATTTTATGTCCGACATTTCCCATGCCAGTCTCCTGAACTCCCATACGGGCCAGGATTTCTGCATTCTCCATGATCTTTTTACGGATGTTGGAGATAACTTTCTCTCTGTGATCCAGTGACATCTTAGCCACGATCTTCTGGGACGCTTTCGCTGCCTCAATGGCCTCGTTCATATCCTTGAATACACCGCGGTCTCCCTGTACATCAGAAGCGATCTGCATCTTTGCAAGAACGTCCTGTACAATGTCCTGAACCATCTGTTCATTTATAGACACTCTAATACCTCCTTGAAGACTTGTTTTCCGTAAGCTGCGATTGCTGTGTCCTGCTCAGCAGTTCCGCCGCTGACACCAAGTGCACCGACGATCTTACCATCAGCTTCGAGTACCTCTCCGCCTCCGAAAATCACGATCTTACCATCATTCGTAAACTGAATTCCGTATAATGGCTGTCCCGGCTGACTCAACCGACTCAACTCTGCTGTGGACATCTTAAGGCTCGCGGAAGTATATGTCTTGTTTAATGCAATGTCAAAGCTCGCTATGTAGGCGTCATCCATACACTGGACGGCTACAGGTCTACCTGCCTTGTCGGAAACTGCTACAACCGCATTCACACCTACACGTGCCGCTTCTGCCTTAACTTTTTCAATCAAGGCATTAGCAAGCTTCAATGTCATCTGATGCTTTTTGCATTGACAGACATGTTTGTGTGTATGTTGTGGAGCTGCTTCCTTCATCTGATCCAGCACAGCCTGAACTGCACTGGTAATTTCCTGCTCATTCATAGCATTGCTCCTTTACTAATCTGTCAGATTACATTCCCAGCTGTTCCATAACTTTCTTTGTGATAGAAGCTACAAGATCAGCATCTGTTCCTTCTGGAGCTGCTGCTGAAGATCCGCCACAGTTTCCACCACATGAATGGCAGCTTGGCTTACCAGCTTTAGCGTTCGGGCAAAGGTTTGCCGGGTGTTTTCCTGGAAGTCCCATCTGTCTTCTCAGTTCGTACAGTCTCTGAACCTGCTCATCGTTCAGTTCCTGAGGTCCGCCAACCTGCATGGACTGCCATAACAGACGTGCGTAGAACTCAAGAGACTCCATCTTGTGGTATGCGCTCAGAAGGCTGTCTGAGTAAGCAAGTGCTCCGTGGTTCTCAAGAAGAACTGCATCAAAGTGCTGAAGGTATGGCTCGATAGCGTCCGGAATCTCCATTGTAGAAGGTGTACCGTATTTAGCGATCGGAACACATCCAAGAGCGATAACTGCTTCTGGCATGATTGGCTGTGTAAGCGGAATACCAGCGATAGCGAATGTTGTAGCGTACAGTGGATGAGCATGCACTACAGACTGAACGTCTGGTCTCTCTCTGTACACACGCATGTGCATCTTAATTTCTGAAGATGGTCTGAATCCTTTGTTTGCCTGAAGAACATTACCATTCTCATCTACTTTACAGATATACTCTGGTGTCATGAATCCTTTGCTGACACCTGTTGGTGTACACAGGAACTCATGGTCGTTCAGTTTTACAGAAAAGTTTCCGTCATTAGCTGCAACCATTCCACGGTTGTAAACTCTTCTTCCGATTTCACACATTTCTTTTTTGATTTCGTATTCGTTTTGCATTTTTTCTCCTCCTTGGAATCGTGTCAAAACTTTTGTTTTGTGTTGTTTCTTAACTTATTTTACCACACAATCCCACATTAGTCAATTTGAACAGCCGTTGTTTTTGTTGTTTCTTGTGATTATTTTCACTATTTTCTCTGTTTTCGACTTCGTGTAGATTATCTGATTGTGTTTTTTTATTTTTAACCACCGATCCGGCACTCTACACCGGAAACTTCTTCTGCTACTTTCAGAAGTCGTTCCATCTTTTCATTTGTCGGTGGTTTTACATCACCCATCAGGTATGGGCGGTTCAGTCCGTCATATTTATCCTGTCCCAGCCTGTGGTAAGGCAGAAGATGCATTCTTCTTACATTGCCAAGTTTGCGGACATATGCGGCAATATCACGGATTTCTATCTCTGTATCATTGAATCCCGGGATTACCGGAACACGGATGCTCAACTCTGTCATATGAGAGTCTGCAATCTTCTTTGCATTCTCTAACATCAGTTCATTCGAGCGTCCTGTAAATTCTTTATGTTTCTCTGGATTCATGTGTTTGATATCCAGCAGATACTGGTCTAAATATGGAAGAATCTCTTCGATTGTGCTGTATGGTGCGCATCCCATACTTTCCATCGCAGTTGTGATTCCTGACTCTTTCGCTGCCCGCAGAAGGTCTCTTGCGAACTTCGGCTGGCAAAGGCTTTCGCCTCCGGAAAGTGTAAGTCCGCCTCCGGTTCTTCTATAATAAGTACGGTCTTTTTCTACCGTCTTCATCACTTCCGCAACCGTTGTGTCCTCACCGATCACTTTTGGTTCTCCCTGCACCATCATTGTCTCGATCTCGTAGTGCTGTGATTCCGGATTACAGCACCAGCGGCATCTGAGCACGCACCCCTTCAGGAACACGATGGTTCGAATTCCATTCCCATCATGGATGGAATACCGCTGGATATCGAAGATTCTTCCTTTGGTCTTCAGATATTCTTCCATGCTGTCTCCCTCTTATTCTTAAAATCCCTGCTCTGTTCTGCGAATGATATCATCCTGCAGTGACTTGGACAATGTCGTAAACAGTGCACTATATCCAGCTACACGTACAACCAGATGTTTGTACTGTTCCGGATGCTTCTGTGCATCCAGAAGTGTTTCACGGCTGACAACGTTAAACTGCATGTGGCTTCCCTTCTGATCAAAGTATGACTGGATCAGTCCTACAAACTTCTCAAGTCCTTCTCTTCCACTCAGTGCAGACGGATGAAACTTCTGATTGAACAGTGTTCCATTCGAAGCAATAAAGTGATCCAGTCTGGAAACGGAGTTTGCAGCTGCTGTCGGTCCGTTCACATCCTTACCGGCTGATGGCGATACTCCATCGGCTACCGGCATATGCGCCAGACGTCCGTCCGGTGTGGCTCCTGTCTGTCCGCCAAGCGGTACATTCGCTGATACTGGATATAATCCCGCCTGGAACATACCTCCACGTGGATTTTTGTATTTCTCCAGTGGTTTTGTATAAGTATAGGCAACGTCTCTTGCAAATGCATCAACCTCCGGAATATCATTTCCGAACTTCGGCACTGCATCAATCAGCTTAAGGATTCTCTCACCATTCGCCTTCACCTGCTCTGATTCTGTCGCTGCAACAACAGTCTTCAGGATTGCCGCAACTTCTTTCTCGCCTACCGGCTGTCCGGCAGACTTCATAGCAGAAGCCACTTCTGATACCATCTCTGCAACATCATCACTGCTCAGACCCTTTCCATAGTTTGTACTAAGAGCCATCTTCAGATCATGCATTGTAATCTTGTTCTCGTCATAAACAAGTTTCTTTACTGCGTAAAGTGCATCCGCCATGTTGGCAACACCGAATCCCTGCGGACCTGTAAAGTTATATACAGCTCCTCCCTGTTCCAGTGTCTTTCCTCTCTTGATACAGTCATCGACCATACTTGCCAAGAACGGAAGCGGTGCTCTCTCTGCGTGTGCCATATCAATAGCATTATCAGCATTAACAAGTAGTGCGATTGCGTAATCCATCTGTGCTTTATAAGCATCATAGAATTCATCAAATGTCTTCATATCCTCAACATTACCTGTCTTTGGACCAATCTGTACACCCTTGTCCACACCATTTGAAAATACCAGTTCCAGCGGACGACACATATTGAAGAATGCTGCATCATGCCATCCGTTCGTCTTACCGGACTTCTGTGGTTCTACACATCCGATGATATTGTAGTCTCTCGCATCCTGTAAAGTCAGTCCACGGCTCTCCAGTGACGGGATAATAACCTCATCATTATAATACGCCGGGAGTCCGATTCCTGTTCTTGTAAGCTCTGCCGCATAGATCAGGAAATCATGTGGTGATCCATTCCAAACTCTTACGGAAAGAGAAGGCATTGGAAGGAATACATGCATAGATGATGTAATACACATAAATGAAAGATCATTCGTAACATCTATACCATCTTCATTCTGTCCTCCTACGATCAGGTTCTGGAACAGACTGTAACCTGCGAATCCTTCTGCTGAAGCCGCATCACGGCACTTGTTCAGGTCATTTAATTTAACCCAGATACAATCCAACAGTTCCTGTGCAAACTCTCTTGTGATCTTTCCGCTGTCGAGATCCTTCTTATAATAAGGATACATATACTGGTCGAATCTTCCAGGGGAGATTGAATGTCCGCTGGACTCGATCTGTAACAGCTGCTGTACAAACCAGAAGGACTGACAAGCTTCATAGAATCCTGTCGCACCCTTCTCCGGTACATTCGCACAATTCTGTGCAATGATAAGAAGTTCTTTCTTTCTTACCGGATCAGAACATTTCTCAGCCATCTCAAGTGCAAGCTTTGCATAACGGCGGGCATATGTGATCGCTGCATCACAGCTGATCATCACTGCCTCAAGGAAACGTGATTTTGTCTGATAGTTACCATCACTGACCTTCATAGAAGCAAGCTCATCTTCTGCTTTCTTGCGGATTCCGGAAAATCCGATCTCAAGAACTTCACCATACTTAACTGTCACATGTCCTACACCATTATAGAAATAGTTTCCAGGTGTAAAGATATTGTGTTCAATGTCAAGTAATGTCTCCGGCTCCATGTATGCTGTAGCCAGGTCACTTGTTGTACGGCCTTTCCAGTAAGCATTCGCCTCTTTCAGTTCCTTCTTCGTCTGCTCAGAGATGTAGAACGGGTCAGCACTTCTTGTTTCAACTGTATCAAACTCTGCCTCCAGCCACTCGTAAGAGAACTCCGGAAATGTCTGGCATCCTCTTGGGGCAAGTGTACTGCTTCCAACAACAAGTTCCAGGTCACGGATCGTGATCGGAATATTCTCCAAAATATGCTGGAACGCTTTTGCTCTACGGATGATCATTGGTTCATTCTCAGTCTGTTTGTACGACTCCGTAATCAGTACCGCTCTCGCCGACTCAATCTCAGGCATCTTCGCATACAGGTTCTCTACCAGTTTTGGAATTCTGTCCGACTTCGGGATGGGAGTACTGTCATAAGTATAAAGTCCCATTTTGCTCTTAAACTCCTTTCTTCCAATATTAACATTTATTATACTTTATTTATCCCCCAAAGTCAATCAAAACACAATACATCCCACATTATATTTCTGTAAAGTTACAATAAATCCCAATATGGTTCATGTTGTGTTTTATTTGTTTTTTCTTTACGTTTCACCTCGAATTTATTGACATTTTACTTAAAATACCGCATACTTAAGGTATGTATGCGGCATGGCGAATGAATCAACACAATGTCTGCCGCGTGAACGATTAGAAAGAAGGGTTGGATTATATGGCTTCTTATGAATTTGATATCCACACACATTCCATCGCCAGCGGGCACGGAACCTGTGCGACCATGACTGATATGGCAAAAGCTGCCAATGCAGCTGGGCTTAAGATGCTTGGAATTTCCGATCATGGTCCGAAAACACTTGGTGGCGGACGCATTTCTTATTTCCGCAGCCTTGCATTTGCACAACCAAAGCGTCTCGGTGTTAGAATGCTTTACGGTGCAGAGGTAAATATTCTGGATCAGGAAGGAACACTGGACCTTGATGATGAAATTTTAGAGTCTCTGGATTATGTTATAGCAAGTATGCATCGTCCAATTTTTAAGTCCGGAACAGCAGATGAGAACACCCGTGCTTATATCAAGACTATGGAGAATCCTAATGTTAACATCATCGGTCATTGCGATGACGAAAAATTCCCTGTAGATTATTTTGCGCTTTTCCGTGCTGCAATGGAAAACCATGTTCTGCTTGAGATCAATAACAGTTCTTTAAGTCCGGATGGATATCGTGGGGATACGACCTATGCTGATCTCTTAATATTGAATCTGTCCAAGCACTTTAATTATCCGGTTCTGTTCTCCAGTGACAGCCACGGCACCGAACATATCGGTGACTTCCAGTATGCCGAAGCTTTGGCTCGAAAGGCTGACATTCCGGAGGATCTTATCCTGAATTACTCTGTACGTAAGTTTATGGGATTTTTAGGTGAGAGATAATACTATAATATAGAAGGAATACTTACAATGGGAAAATGTCTTTTCTTTGATGCAGATGGAACAATTTTAGATATTGTAAAAGGAACACCAGAAGATACAAAACTTGCACTTCAACAGCTGAGAAAAAACGGACATAAGACTTTCATCTGTACCGGTCGTTCAAACGCTTTTGTTCCTGAATATCTTATGAAGGAGATTGGATTTGACGGACTTATCGCTAATCTTGGAGCATATATCGAATATAATGGAACACGGGTATTTGAGCGTGAGATGCCAACCGACCTGGCATGGAAGACCGTAGAGATCATTAAGGCAAACGGTTTTATCCCTGTACTGGAAGGCAATGATTATATGTACTATAATCTGGATGAATATACAAGTGACATAGACTGGTTTGCTGATCTGATCACTCAGGAACTCGGTGACAAACTGCTTCCTATTCGTGGAAATGAACATAATCTTCACTTTAACAAAATAAGTGCCAAGCGCACACCTGGATGTAATCCAGAGAAATTATGCCAGGAATTATCCCTATGGTATGATTATATTATTCACAGTGGATCTTTTGTTGGAAGAACGATTGAATTTGTCATGAAAGGCTGTTCCAAAGGACTTGCGATCAGTGTTATGAGTAATGTACTTGGATACGAAAAGAGGGATGTTATTGCTTTCGGCGATAGCAATAATGACTTGCCAATGTTCCAGGCTGCCGGATTTAAGGTTGCTATGGGAAATGGATCTAAAGACTTGAAATCACAGGCTGATTAT
>ERZ779861.3892-NODE-3892-length-11816-cov-3.831562_pt1 | contig 11816 bp, 2 predicted proteins | sample MGYA00511558_ERZ779861 | MGnify/ENA primary metagenome ERZ779861 (study PRJEB29588, sample SAMEA2163432) | human gut metagenome | biome: human gut; feature: human-associated habitat; material: faeces | place: Denmark | collected 2008/2010 ... | reverse complement strand
TTCAGCGCATCTGCTGCAACGACCGAGTCTCTGAGCGGACACGGCAGCAACATTTCCTCTATCGTCGTAACTGGCGCAGATTTTGAGAGCGTCGAGTATGCGACAAGCACAGACATTCATGGTACAGTTTATGACTATTATCTGGCCGTGCCCAGCGGCACCGCGAATGGCACCGAATTGACTGCCACATTTACTGCGGCAGACGGACAGCCGGACGGCTTCGTCATCTCCAAATTCGGCAAGAACGTTCCGAATCCGCCTCAGGGTATTTATTACATCACTTCCGGTGCATCTAATACCTACACGGCGACAATGACCGATGGTGCAGCATTGGCGACGGCGTATGTCCATAAGGATACGAGGAACGAGTTTGGCAAGTGTGACACCTACAATTTCCACTACTACGTTTCGATGCCTGTCAGCATCTCCACGGGTGATCCCGTGTTCATTGCTTGGAATGGCACGACCGGCACTGTCACCGGCCGCCACGGTTCCAACAAGATTCCCGGCGAATTTACGCTTTGGGTCGATACCCCGACTTCTGTGACAGTAAATGGTGTTGCGCAGTCTCCGGCACTGGAAAGTGAAACGGATGACAACTGCGGCTACACGATCACGACCTCTGAGGACAACACCCTCTCCATCGTTGTTGTCGCCGGCGGCACGACTTACACCATTTCCTGCGGCACAAAATCCCACACTCCGGCCGGCAGCGCGCCCACCTCGGTTGTGAGCTATCTGCCCCTTGGCCAGTTCGCCAACAACTCCGGCTGGGGTTATCTTGGCACGAAGTTTGTAGGCAAGACCGCACCTGAAACCACTGGTGTTTCGCTGGGTGCGTTCGGCGGCTTTATTGAGTTCTACTTTGAAAATGGTATCGAAGATAAGGCTACCAATCCCTACGGCGTTGACTTTGTGATCTACGGCAATGCGTTCAACGGCAACCCGGAGGCTGGCGCTGTGCAGGTTTCTGTCGATGGCACTACATGGTATGAGCTTGCCGGTTCCAACTACTATAAAAGCAATTTTACCGCCAATGATCCGGCAAATGGTTTCTCCAAGTTTTACACCGGCACTCTGCGTAACACCAGCGTCATTTACACCAAGGGTTCCAGCAGAGTAACCGCCAAACTCGGCAGTTTGAACGCAGCCGATTGCTGCCCGGCAGCATGGTTCCCGCTGACCACAAACTTTACTGCCTTTGAAAATGATCCGACCGGTGGCGCTACCTGCGATAGCCGTGTTTCCGTCAATCTTAGCGGTAACACGCTGACTTTTACCGGTGTTACGGCGATTGCAGATTCGGACACGACGGCTGACTATGCGTTCGGCTATGCAGACGTTACTCCGAACGGCAGCCCCAGCGAATACGGTGAAGCTGTGAACCCCTATACGCCGTACACTTCCGACAAAACCGGCGGCGATGGCTTTGACCTTGCTTGGGCCGTTGATATTGCAACCGGCGAACCGGTAAACCTGTCCGGTCAAAAGGTGAAATACGTCCGTGTTTATTCCGCTGTTTTGGATTTCGGCAGATTTGGTGAAACTTCTCCGGAAATCACCGGCATCTTTACTGCAAGAGGCACAAGCAGCAACACGAACCCGACACCTAGAGCGATTGCAAAATTGGCTGGCACGACAATTTCTACGACCGGCACGGTGGTCTCCTCCACGCAGAGATTTATTACTGCGAGCGTTCCGGCTGGGACAGAACAAACCCTTAGCATCAACTCCAGCGCAGATTATCTTTATGTCAATGGTGTCCAAATCACTGGAACAAGCGCTTCCAACCCATATACTGTTTCTGTTAATCTTGCAGCAGGCGAAACCGCTACATATCAGGTTATTACACAGACGGGAACACGTCAGCCTTACATCGAAGTTATTAAGCTGACTGGAAGTGCTGCAACCAGAAGTGTGACCATAGGAGAGTAATCAAGCAGAATGAAAAGTCGTATTCAAAAAAAGCGGACCAAGGGCATTTGCCCTTGGTCCGCTTTTAGACGGTTAATATCTCTTTTTTTATGCCTGATTATGCTTTTAGGTTATTTGCCAAATGTCGGCGCGTCGGACGCTCCTATTTCTGTGGCAAATACGACCTTGGAGCAAATATCTGGCTCAGCATATAATAGCAATGTAGATGTGTACCTTGCTGTGCTACCATCTAATTTATCCGATATAACGATTACGATTCCGGGTGACAGTTTTATTAAAGCTCGTTCAAGCATTGGTCTTGTAGAGGCATATGCCCCAACAGCAGTTCTCGAAAAGGAGTCTTGGTATACTTCGTATGACGATGCTGCCATATATGCGTGCTATGGCAAACTGGATGACGTTGAAAACATCGGATATGACACCATTGAAGATTTTTTGAGTGATTACTGTGGTGGGTGTGAAAATTCCGAACAGCATATAACGGAGTGTGAGGGATATGAGTCTGCTGAGGCATTTTGGAATGATAAATTCCACGCAGATTCGTTCACCGGTTCGTCATGCACATTAAAAATCAGTGATCTTAGTGGCGTTGCCCAAAATACATTCGATTCGCTATTTGGAACAAGCAATGTTCAATTTGACAATACGGTAAGATACCGAATTGTTGAAATCAGTACAGACTCCAACCAACTTTTTTCACAGGAAGGTAGTTATAACGGAACAGATATTACCCATGCGGTTTTGGTTCAGATCGGTGAAAGCATCAAGCTGGATAAAACAGCATTGCAGAAAATCATAGATTCCGCGCCGGTAGAATCTGACAACAAATATTACACCACTGATGATCGCTACAATGGCAGCACGACCAGTGAAACAGGCTTTTGGCAAGAGTACCAAGCAGCATTAGCTAATGCAAACAGTATCCTCAATAAAGCGAAAAGCCAAGAGGAAATTGACGCAGCAAAGGCTACGCTGGAAACTGCAATTGCTAATCTCATTCCAAAGACAGAAGCCAATTCAACGGCGCTCTATGAGACTGTCAATACCACATGGTGCTGGCAGCAGGGAGAGTTGAGCGATACGACAGGCACACCGGTCAGCGCAGACAACTGTACCGCTATCACATGGGACGCCTATGAAGCGGCATGGACGGCGGCAAAGACGCTTTTGGATTCGCTCTATGTAGATGGTACGGCTCCTGCTGCCAAACGTCAGCCGGAACTCGATGCAGCGGTATCGGCGGCTGATCCGCACAAACTGGTCAACGCAGAGCTTTACAACACCGCCTATGAAAACTATCTGAGCAGCAAGGCAGAAGCCGAAGCACTGATTGAGCAGTATGACCCGGCCAAACTGAGCGAAAGCGATTACAGCGCAGAGACGTGGGCGGCGTATGTCAGCGCCTACAATGTGCTCAAGGACGATATGGCGTACCGGATCATCGGCGGTACGACGGAAGATTACGCCATGCTGAAAGCGTTCAACGGCTACTATGCCTACAATGAAAGCGGTCAGTGGACGCATTATCCGGCACATATTGACGCGCTGAAGGATGCCCGCAAGCAGCTTGCCAGCACAAAGGACGTTACCATTTCCTTTACCTATATCAACAACTTCTCCGCACAGTACGAGGGGTTCCGGGGGAAAGGGACTGATCTGTATGCCAACGCCAGTCTTGGCCTGACAAGTGGAAACGCCACGCTCGGCGCGGCGTTTGACCTTGCTGGGATCACTGTTGATACGCACAATGACACGACGCTCCCCGGCTTGGGGACGAGCAATAACGGCGATGAAAACCCGGTGTTCGCACTCTATGTCAACGGCAGCCATTACGGAGATTACCGTTGGTCGGCAAAAGAAAAGTGGAACAACGTCCAGCTCCATTACGGCGATGTTGTTCGTCTGGTGCGTATCCCGCTTCAGATGTTCAACAGTGAGGATTCGTCCGGCTACGATTCTTCCAAAGTCTCGATCCTCCCTGCATCCCCCGGTTTCGGTTACTACGAAAACAGCTATGCCATGATCCACGCATCGGCTCCTGCCAGCACGACCGTGGGCGATCAGGCTGCGTTCTCGGCTACTGTGACCGGCGCATACGCAGGTGCATCCGGCAGTAAGAGCGCAGAGAACATCACGCTCTTTATCAGCGACCCGTCGGAGACGAAAACGCTGTCGCAGCCGACGCACAAGACAACGGCGACAACGGATGCCAGCGGCAATCTGGAATACATTTTCAGAGAACCCGGCTATTATACCGTCGCCATGTTCAATGTGACGCCGGACGATATGACGTATAAGTCTGTGTACGGCGAGGTCACGATTGGCGAGTATTACTCCCTGTATGCGGGTGATTACGCGATTGTCCATGTCACCGAAGCAGCAGACATCAATGCGCTGATTGCCAAGTACCGCAGTGAAAACCTTGCGGCGGCAAAAGCGTATTATGAGAGCTTCCACGACTACGATTTCACAACTGCGGACTATCGGACATTCACATCCGCATATAGCACGCTGAAATCCAACCAGAACTCCGCGACGACGTTCAAAAATCTGATGGATTCGTTCGATGCAGACTATGCAGCATTGCAGGTGGCAGGTGCAAACGCGCTTGACCATGCGGCAATTCTCGCATCGCTTCGGAAAAACCTCTCCTATCTCCCGGATGATCTGACAACGCTGACGGCCAGCGATAAAGACTTCGTTGTGGAGCTTCAGACGGCATACGCCGCGCTGAACGCCTATCAGAAATCGCTCCTGACCGCAAACGAAAGAGCGACGCTGGAAGCGCTGGCCAAGATCAATGCGAATGAGCTTCCTGCCGTTGCGACGGTCAACCTGAAGCTCTCCGAGAGCGGAACGTTCCCGCATAAGACAGATAACGGAAATCCGTACTATGGATGGCCTGAGATCAAATGGGTTATCTCGCCGCGTCCGGATGGAAGTGTTCCCAATCCGACGTGGGCAAAAGAAACCACTTCGATGCCCACAAGCGCAAATGCTGGACAGTATGTGTTTATCCGTTATTATCTGACAACCACGGACACACAATACTGGCCGGTATGGTCGATTGACGGCGGCACAACGTGGAATCCGGCAGAGCAGCAGACGTTGGCTGACTTGAAAGATAACGAACTTGTGTATCCCGGCTACTATCTGATCTCCTACCAGATTCCGAAGAACGCCGAAGATGGCACCACCGTCACGTTCAGCACGAAAATGGTTTCCAAGACGGATTACCAGCGGATGTTTGAAACGCTCGACGATGAGGCGATCACCAAGCTGAAAAATGCGGCCATCGCGGTCGTCGAATCCGCGTTCAATGCCTGCGACAAGAGCAAGTATGATGAAGCTGGCATTGCCAAGCTGGAAGCTGCGCGGAACTCCGGCAAGGAAGCCATCAATGCAGCGGATACGGAATCGGCAATCAAAGCCGCCCGTGATAAGGCTGTCGCAGCGATCAAGGCTGTGCCGGAAGCCGGAAAGACCATTACGACAGGCGAAACCAAGTATAACTCCGGCACAACCGTCGGCACTGTGACTGTCAGCGTGGAGAACACGACGTACAACGCAGCTCCGTTCACCGGCACCATCGTCTCCGGCGAATACGAGCTTGGCACAAATGACAGCATGATGACCGTGATCCTCAAGGCACTAGAAATCGGCGGTTATTCGTGGAATGAGTACAAAACCAAAGACGACCTGACGGCCGATTCCTACAAGACTACCTATATTGCTTCCATCCATAAAGATGGGGAGTCTCTGTCTGAAAAGGACGGCACCAAGGGTTCCGGCTGGATGGGTACGCTGAACGATTGGTTTGTCAATCAGGGTTTTGCTGCGTTCACCTATAAGAACGGCGGCCTGAAATCCGGCAACGTGATCCACGTCGTGTTTACCACCAACCTCGGTGAAGATGTCGGCAGCTCGTGGACGAATAATGAAACGGCGCTGGCCAGTCTGGAGTTCAGCAGCGGTACGCTGACCCCGGCGTATGCGAAAGCGACGACCGATTATCTCTTGGTCATTCCCAGTGAGCAGATCGGCACGCGCATCAACTACTCCGCCGCAAATAAGAATTTCCAGACCAGAGCTTATCTGAACACCTACGGCAGCGATAACGCCTACTACGCAAACGGCGACATTATGGCTGTTTCGTCCGGCGACGTGATCTATGTCGGCGTTGGTGATAAGAGCTGGCCCACCATGAACAAGGCTTCCAACTACACGACGACCCGCTACACCATCACCGTCGTGCAGAATGGCAATGCGGCAGATGTGCAGAAGCTCATTTCCAATCTTCCGTCTCCGGGCAAGCTCACGTTGGCAGATGCTTCGGATGTGCGCACGGCAAAAGCGCAGTTCGATTTACTGACCGATGAACAGAAAAAGAAAATCTCCGAAGCGCTGAAGAAGAAGCTGAACGATTGCTATACGGCCATTACGGACATGGAAGCAGCGAAGATCGTCTCTGACGCGATTGCTGCCCTGCCTGCAACACCGACCGTCGATGACATTGGCACAATCCGCTCCGCAGAAGAAGCCTATAACAAACTGACGGATGAGCAGAAAGGCTATCTGACACAGCGTGAGGTCGATAAGCTGAACAATGCGGTTTCCGTCGTTTCTACGCTTGAAGTCGGTTATGTAACTGGCCTGATCGCAGCCCTCCCCGCAAAGGATGCTGTGACAGCACAGGACCGCGTAAAGATTGAAGCTGCACGCACTGCGTACAACAATCTGAGCGAAGCGCAGAAAAAGCAGGTCAGCAATTATTCCAAGCTGACAGACGCCGAAGAAGCGCTTGAAAATCTCGGTAAGACCGCGATTTATGAGGAGTACCTCAACAATGTACTCGAATACGTCAAAGCGGAGACGTACAATCCGTCTCTCGGCTCGACCTATGGCGAGTGGGCGGTTCTGGCCGAAGCCAGAGGTAACGTTAGTGCATCCGTCTGGTACGACAAATATCTGAGCAATATTGCAAAAAGTGTTGCTTCGATGAACGGCAAGCTCGATCCCACCAGTACGCAGACCAAGCATACCGAGTATTCCCGCGTCATTCTGGCGCTGACCGCGCTCGGTGAGGATGCGACGAAGTTCACCGGCTCCAACGGCACGGTCTACAACCTTGTAGAACCGCTGTTTGAGAAGAATGGCAGCACCTACCGTGTTTCCGAGCAGGGCAACAACGGCACGGCATTTGCACTGATTGCACTGGATTCCGGCAACTATTACGACAATGCGACCGGCACAACTGCACGCAATGCGTGGATCAAGAGCTTGTGTGATGCACAAATCAATAATGGTGCATGGGGCATCGATGCAGATTTCCCCGGCTCCAACGTTGATATGACGGCAATGGTCGTACAGGCATTGGCTCCGTATTGCAGCACGAATGCCACTGTTAAGGCTGCGGTAGATAAGGCGGTGGAATGGCTGTCTGCTGAATACCAGAAAACCGGCGATTATGGCAGCTCCGAATCCGCCGCACAGGTCATTGTCGCGCTGTCCGCACTGAACATCGACGCAAAGATAGACAGCAGATTCCAGCATAACGGCATCAGCGTTTTGTCCAACTTCCTGAGCTATGCGGACCCCAACTCCAAGGGCTTCCTGCACGACAAGCAGCCGAACAGCACGGTCAATCAGATGGCATCCGAGCAGGCGGCCTACACGCTCGTTGCGTATGACCGCTATGTAAACGGAAGCAAGCGTCTGTACGATATGTCCGACGTGACAAAGCGTGAGAACGCGGACGCACAGGCCGTTATCAATTTGATCGCAGCCATCGGTCCGGTCGGTGAAGGCAGCTACAACGCCATTGCCGAAGCGCGCAATGCCTACAACAAGCTCTCTGCTGCTGACAAGGCAAAGGTAGAAAACTACAATACCCTGACCGCTGCCGAAACTTCGTACAAGGCAATTCTGAAGCAGAAGCAGATAGATCAGTACAAGGCATTAAAAGCGCACTATGATGATCTTCTGAACGACAAAACCAAGAAGTACGGTACCGCCGCAAAGAAGAAACTCGCAAGCATTCTCCAGCAGGCACAGACGGATATGAACGCTGCGGAATCCTGCGAGCGTGTCACGGCCATCTATGAAAAAGCTATTACTGATCTCGATGCTGTAAAACCGGGTGATATTGAAATCACATTCCGTCTCATCGGCGCGCTCGAAGCAACGCAGGATGTTGACCTGACGACCGACAGCTATCTGCCCGAATACGTCACGTGGGTTCCCACCAAAACGTATGCGCTGCAAGAGAACGCTACGGTTTATGACCTCTTTACCGAAGCCATGAGCGATGCAGGCTTGCGCTACATCGGTGCGGAAAGCAACTATGTCAGCACCATCTATGCCCCGTCCTGCCTTGGCGGATACGCCTTGAGCGAGTTCACCAACGGCAAGAAATCTGGCTGGATGTATACCGTCAACGGTAAGCACCCGAATCAGGGTCTCAAGAACTGGACACTGAACGACAATGACGTGGTTGTCTGGCACTATGTCAACGACTATTCGCATGAAGTCGCCGACTGGTTTAACGATCCGAATTACCCGTCGCTTGGCAATGGAACCTACTACAACGGCTGGCTCCGCGCTGCGGACATCAGCCCCGAACAGTATGTCAATGAGCTGCTGGGTAAGATTCTGAAGGTTGGCAAGAACGGCACGGTCGAGCCAAAGCTGACATTCCAGCATATCGGCAAGTCTGTCACCTTCACCTTCAAACCGGACACCGGCTATAAGGTCAAGGACGTCAAGGTCAACGGCAAGTCTGTCGGCGCAGTCAAGACCTATACCATTGACAAGCTCACGGTATCGACCAGAATCGAAGTTGAGTTCACCAATGGTAAACTTCCGTTCACAGACGTGCGTGAAAGCGACTGGTTCTACGAGGATGTTGCATTCGCGTATGAAAACGGTCTGTTCGCAGGCACGAGCGACACAACGTTCTCTCCGAACGCATCCATGACCCGCGCGATGCTCGTCACGGTTCTGTATCGACTGGAGGGTGAACCTGCCGTAAGCGGCAGAAGCGGATTCTCCGATGTGACGTTCAACAGCTACTATGAGGACGCTGTGACGTGGGCAGCCGACAACGGCATCGTCAACGGCACCAGCATCACGACGTTCTCTCCGAACGCAAATGTCACCCGTGAACAGATGGCGGCAATTCTGTACCGCTATGCGCAGTACAAGAAGTACAATACCGCCGCAAGCTCCAGCTTGAACAGCTTCTCCGACCATACAAGCGTCTCCGGTTATGCCGTAGCGTCTCTGCAATGGTCCGTTGCTGAAAAGCTGGTCAACGGCTCGAACGGCAAACTCATGCCGACTGGCAACGCCAGCAGAGCCCAGGTCGCCGCGATTCTCCATCGGTTCGCGGAAAACGTAGCTAAGACCACAAAATAATCACTTTACAGCACAGGACTGCCCCCCTTTTGGGGGCAGCCCTGCTTGCCGCATTTTAGGGGGATTACAATATGAAGCAAATTCGTAAGCTTGCAGCACTGATTCTGGTGCTTTCCGTTCTGTTCTCGCTGGCGGTTCCCACCCTTGCAGCGTCCAGCGTTCAGACGGAAATGCAGGGCAGCGCGGCGTATATGGTTTCCGCCGTGAAAGCGCCCGAAGTAAGCTCCATCGGCGGTGAATGGGCGGTGCTTGGTCTTGCCCGTTCCGGTTATTCCGTTCCTAAAGATTACTTTGATAACTACTATGCAAACGTCGAAAAGTATGTAAAAAGCTGCAAAGGCGTATTGCACGAGCGCAAATACACTGAATATTCCCGCGTCGTCCTCGCGCTGACGGCTATCGGGCGTGACCCGTCGAACGTCGCGGGCTACAACCTTTTAATGCCGCTGGGCGACTTCGACAAGACCATCTGGCAGGGCTTGAACGGCCCCATCTGGGCGCTCATTGCCCTTGACTCCGGGAACTACGACATTCCGAAAAACACCTCTGCAAAAACGCAGGCCACGCGCCAGCTCTATATCGACGAGATCATCAAGAATCAGATGAAGGACGGCGGTTGGAGTTTGACCGGCACTGGCGATTCCGACGTGGATATTTCCGCAATGGCATTGCAGGCGTTGGCGAAATATCAGGATCAGAAAGCGGTCAAAACCGCGACAGACAAGGCACTGACCTACCTTTCCAAAGCGCAGGACAGCAAGGGCGGCTACGCATCGTGGGGCACGACCAACGTAGAGTCCGTTGCGCAGGTCGTGGTCGCGCTCTGTGAGCTTGGAATTGACCTTGGAGACAGCCGCTTTGTGAAAAACGGTCATACTCTGACGGAAAATCTTCTCTCGTTCCGGCAGTCTAACGGCGGCTTCTACCACGTGCTCGACGGTTCGGACGGCAATAATCAGATGTCTGCCGAACAGGGCTTTTATGCCTTGGTCGCCATCGACCGCGTAGAAAACGGCAAAAACTCTTTGTATCGCATGGGCGATGTGGTAAAAAACACTTCTAAGCCTACGAACGTCAACAAGAGCAAAGCAGACGCTTCTGTCAACGTCCCCGGAGTGTCCGCGCCTGGCACGACATTTACCGATGTGAAAAACCATGCCAACAAAACTGCCATTGAAGCCCTCGCGTCCCGCGGCATCATCAACGGCATGAGCAAGGATACCTTTGCGCCGAACAAGACCATGACCCGCGCTGAATTTGCAGCCATCGTCACAAGAGCGCTTGGTCTGCCTGCAAAGGATACGAAAGCCTTTACGGACGTTCCCAGCAGCAAATGGTATGCCGGTTACATCGGCGCAGCAAACAGCAGCGGCATTGTCAACGGCGTTGGCAGCGGCAAGTTTAATCCAGACGGCACCATCACCCGGCAAGAAGCTGCGGTAATGGTCGCACGCGCGGCGAAGCTCTGCGGTCTGGATACCGAGATGGACGCAGGTGCGACGAAGGACGTGCTTGCACAGTTTGGCGACTACAGAAGCGTTGCAAGCTGGGCAAAAGAATCTCTCGCGTTCTGCTATTACACAAATATTCTGGACCAGAGTGCATTGAAAATTGAGCCGACGAAAGCTATCCTGCGCTACGAGATCGCGCAGATGCTCTACAATATGTTGGTTACTGCGGAGTTGATCTGATATGACATTTTGGCAGAAAAACAAATGGAAAATCATTGCGCCGGTTCTGATTGTGCTGGTGCTTGCCGCTGCGTTTGTTTTTGGCGACAAAAACATTCCAGAGCAGAAAGACCCAACCGAGCAGCCCACCATTTCTGCCCCGGCACAGCCCGCACAGGACGCTGAGACACCCGAAGAATCAAATGATGCAGCTACTCCGGAGAGTGCAGAAACCACCGCAGAGGACGCGCCTGCGCCCTCTAATGAGCAATCGACGGACGAAGCCGAAGAAGTGGACATTGACACCTCGGAATTTATGACTCCGGAGGAAATGGGCGCTGGCGCGACCGGCGAGTATACGGAAATCAATGGCATGATGATCGACACCGGCACGGGGAAGGATAAATACCTTACCGACCCCGTACCGGAGGGAAAACCCGCGCCCGTAGAGCCGGAGGACGTGGAAATTGGCGATGAAGAGTGGACCTGTACGCTCTCTGTCTCCTGCGCCACAATTCTGGATAACATGAATTTGTGCGACCCGGAAAAACGGGAATTGGTTCCGGAAGATGGTTGGATTTTGAAGCCTATGACCGTCACGTTTGCCGAAAACGAAAGTGTCTTCAACGTTCTGCAACGGACATTGAAAGAACAAGGGATTCATATGGAATTTGAATATACACCAGCCTACCATACAGCTTACATTGAGGGCATCAACAATCTGTATGAATTTGACGTGGGCGAACTCTCCGGTTGGATGTATTCTGTCAATGGGTGGTTCCCGATTTATGGATG
>ERZ779861.3891-NODE-3891-length-11822-cov-9.307300_pt1 | contig 11822 bp, 10 predicted proteins | sample MGYA00511558_ERZ779861 | MGnify/ENA primary metagenome ERZ779861 (study PRJEB29588, sample SAMEA2163432) | human gut metagenome | biome: human gut; feature: human-associated habitat; material: faeces | place: Denmark | collected 2008/2010 ... | reverse complement strand
AGATCCGCAAGCCTGAGGCTCCGATTCCGTTACCCTTTGGCAGTGTATCTGTGGCAATTCACAGGGAATGGCATGAAGCCTATATTGCCGTGGGTTCCAATATGGGGGACAGCAGAGAACATATCGCGCGGGCACTGGGCCAGCTTAAGAATAGTAAAGATATCAGAGTAGAAAAGGTATCGGAGCTTTTGGAGACATTGCCATATGGCGGTGTGGAACAGAATAACTTCGTAAACGGAATGTTTGAGATCCGGACGCTGCTTGCACCGGAAGAACTATTACAGGAGCTGCACCGTATTGAGCAGATGGAAGGAAGAGAACGCAAGATCCACTGGGGCCCCCGGACACTGGATCTGGATATTATTTTCTATGATGACTTGATCTACAGCTCCGAGGATCTGGTGATCCCGCATGTAGATATGGAGAACCGTTATTTTGTACTGAAGCCATTAAGTGAGCTGGCACCGAATTTCCGTCATCCCATTACTCACAAGACCGTAGCACAGATGCTGGCGGAGCTTCCCGTGGATCTCACGGAAGGAAGCGAAGCGTAAAGCGGGCACAGAGACCAATGAACAAACCGGTCACCAGACCGCTGAGAAGCAAAAACGGCAGATAGACAAGCACGGCGGGAACGGAAGTCAGTAAAAACGCAACACCAATCTGCCCAAGATTATGAAAAACAGCTCCGGTCATACTTGCGAGGAACAGGTAATTCCCATGCAACAGCAGCTTCACAAGCAACATGGCAAACAGGCAGAGTATACCGCCGGACAGGCTGTACAGGAGACTCATGGCCTGCCCGAAGAACATGGTCGCTAAAAGGATCCGCACCAGAAGCACGAAAAAGGCGTCTTTTGCGGAATATTTCCATAGAACAACAAGCGTTATTATATTGGAAAGCCCCAGCTTGATGCCCGGGATCGGGACAATGGGGGGCAGAGCACTTTCCACGGCATACAGCGCCAGTGCAATGGCCGCCAGCAGAGAAAGCGTCGTCAGTTTTCTGGTAGTTACAGGTGGTTTCATAAAAATCTCCGTGTTTTCGTAATTCGTAAATGGTCCGGTGGTTTGGTACCGTGCATTTTGGTACGCTGTGCAGGCAAAAATGGTATTCTGTCAATAGGTCACGCCGTCCGGAACCGGTGCAGTGTCATCCGGAACGGAAACCTCTTCTCTGACCCGGATCACCAGCCGATTGGGCAGACAGGTGATGGGGAGCAGGGAGGTGCTGATAAATCCCTGATGCACGCAGATTTGATCCGGACAGGACGCAGAGACGATGGCAATGCTGCCCGGACGGACACAGACGGTATTCGTGGCACCGGCATTCCCGGAGACCTCAAAGGTATATTCGGCGGTCACTGTATCCAGACGGATGGTCTGCAATAATTCGCCGTTCTGATAGAGATCGGCATAGAGAGCCTGACCGTTTTCTACGGAACTGTGCGAGACTACATAGATCCGCACTACGCAAAGGACAGCTATTACAAGCAGAGCGGTGGTAAGGAGAACTGCTTTTTTTCGATCATTCATGGAAAGATTCATAGGAATAAGGAACTCCTTTCTGATGAGAACAGTATAGCAAAAGGAATGAAAAAAATGAAGAAGTATTTGAAAACGCCCCGGGTGTTGCGGCGGGCAACGTTACTGGCAATGCTCCCGGTGTTTTTTCTGACGGGATGCGGGCAGAAAACGGAATGCGAAAAAAGCATAGATACAGCCATGGGAACCGTGATCTCCCAGACCGTTTATGTTACCGGAAATTCCGCAACCACAACAAATAGTGAAATAAATGAGAAAATAACAGATGTTCTTTTACAAAAACTAAACGATCTGGAACAAAAAGAACTTTCCTGGAGGCTGGAAAGTGCGGAAGTGGCGCGGATCAATGCAGCCGCTGGAGAAGGGCAGACCTCCGTATCTCCTGCGATGGCTGAGTGGCTGGGAAGATGCCGGCAGATCTCAGAGGAGAGTGCCGGGGCCTTTGATGTCAGTATCGGCCGGCTCAGCCGTCTGTGGGACATTGATACCTGGGCGGCTGCCGGAGATTCCGGGGATTATGAACTGCCGAGGCAGGAAGAGATCGCGGAGGCTCTTGCCACCACAGGCTGGCAGAAAATTCAGTTGGAACAACAGGCGGACGGGGATTCGGTGAGTATTCCCGCAGAAATGCAGTTGGATCTGGGAGCTGTGGGAAAAGGTGTGGCGCTGGATGAGATCCTTAAGATACTGGAAGCGCATCCGGAGGTAAGTGGTGCCGTGATTTCCGTGGGCGGCAGCATCCTGACTTACGGAAGCAAGCCGGAGGGCGGAGCCTGGCAGATCGCAGTGACAGATCCGCTGGATCCTTCGGAAAGTGTGGGCGTGCTGACACTGGACGGAGGGCACTGTGTATCCACATCGGGAGATTATGAACGCTATGTGGAAGTGGATGGTGTCAGATATCATCACATACTGGATCCACGGACCGGATCACCGGCCCACAGTGATGTGGCGGGGGTCACCATCGTGACGAAGGACGGATTCTTAAGTGATGCCCTGTCTACGGCCTGCTTTGTACTGGGACAGGAGGAAGGCCAGCAACTTCTGGAAAAGTATGATGCGGAAGGATTGTTCATCGACCATGAGGGAACGATCACCATGACAGAGGGCATGCGGCAATATTTTCATTTGTCGAATTCGCAGAAATAGTGTATAGTAAATATAGTTAACCGTAGATAACAGTCAGTGCAGAAAACCTCTGTTGAGAGAGGGATCACAGAGTAAATAATGGAGAAATAAAATGGAAGAGAAGAACAGTTATCTTTCCGCAGATCCGGAAACCATCCGGCAGATCGATGAGAAGATGCCGCCGGAGGAGGAGTTACAGGATCTGGCAGAATTTTTTAAAGTATTTGGAGATGCTACAAGACTGAAGATCTTGTCGGTACTGCTGTGCTCCGAAATGTGTGTGTATGACATAGCCACGCTGCTTGGTATGTCACAGTCTGCCATTTCCCATCAGTTACGGGTATTGAAGCAGATGGATCTGGTGAAGAACCGCAGAGACGGCAAGACGATCTTTTATGCACTGGCGGATGACCATATCATCACGATTCTGAATCAGGGCCTGAACCATATCGAGGAAGGTTAAAATCAATTTGCAACGGGAACGAAAAAATAAGAGCCGCAGGCGGAATGTCTGCGGCTCTTGCTATGTTATTATTCTGTAACTATTCAGAGCAGTATTCGCAAAATCGCATCTTCGATGCTTTCTTTTTGCTCATACAAGCTGCTTCGCCAAAGAAATATGAGCGGATGCTCTTACAAATGCAAGCATTCGACGAACATCCGCTCATATTTCATGGCTCTGAATCGTTACATTATTTTTTCAAAGCATCCAGCGCTGCCTGGCTGGCTGCATCAAATCCGCTGTAGCTCTGACTGCCCAAAGGGGAGTGATACCAGGAAGAGACATCCCCGAACATCTGAAAGTAGACATACTGGGAAGTCATATTGATGGCGGTATAGTTGCCTTCGGCAATGACCCAGGAATCACTTCCGTCATCCCGCATGCATTTCAGGCAGGCTTCCTCGCCGTTTACCTGATAGTATACATAACCGTATCCCACATTAAAGCAGTCGATTCTTTCATTGGTCAGGACTTCAATCTCATTTCGGGACAGGGAGTATCGACACAGTCTGTAATTGTTTTCCACATCCATATAGTAGACATAATCTCCCTGTACGATGGGATACCACAGATTGCCGTCCCATACGGTGGAAACTCCGTCCGTTGCGGTATTCATGGCATAGAGATAGTGGTTGTCCTGTGTACCGTTGTAATAAATGGTGCCGTTTACGGCGCTGGCGGGATTGATCTCGAAGTTGGCAAGTTCCGTCTTGTCAGACTTGTCGATCTTCATACGGTAAAATAAAGGTCCGTTATCATCCACGGTCATAATATAGAGGTTGCTTCCCACCAGCTGGGCGGTGGAAATGGGATCTCTGGTAAGTCCTGTGACGTCGCTGCCGTTTAGCTTACAGCGGTTGAAGGAACGCACAGTTCGCAGCGCACCGATCCCGGCATCCCCGGAAGCTCCAGTCTGATAATAGTAGAGGAATTTACCGCCAGCCAGGATATTTTGTACGGAGGCATTCCCCAGTTTTTTGATGTCCTGTTCGGAAGGGTCCATGGAGTACAGGGTGTCGCTGTCATAGACATTGGCAAAATACACTTTTCCATCATACTCGCAGAAGTAGCCGGAATTGTTCAGATTTCCGGCGGTGTTCCCCACGGTCTCCGGGGGATTGTCAGGGATCCGGTCTCCCACGATGGCAAATGCACCGATGATGATCACGAACAGAAGAAAAGGAATCAGAATCAATAAGGCTTTTTTATCTTTCATAAGCAATCCTTCTTTATGTAAAATGAAATGTAAAGTTTTTGTAATATCTAATATTATACCTTGGTTCTTGCTTGCTAACAAGGGAAAAGTGAGATAAAATGTAACTATTCAGAGCCAAAGGGCGAAGTAACCACTATGAGCAAATAACATGCAAGCATGTTATTCAGAAAAGCCTCGCAGAGGCGGTTTTGCGAATGTGGTTCTGAATAGTTACATTTGGAGTCAGCGGATTCCGAATGTTTGAGAATTGCGGGAGCTGCTTTGCAGCGGAGCAATTCGTGGATATCAGTTAAGTTAAGGAGAACAGCATGGATTTATCACAGTTGAGACAACAGATCGACACCATTGACCGGCAGATCGTGGATCTCTATGAGAAGCGCATGGATGTCAGCAGACAGGTGGCGGAATATAAAATAGAGACCGGCAAAAAAGTATTTGACAAACAGAGAGAGCAGGAGAAGATCGCCGGAGTCAAGGCATTGACCCATAATGATTTCAACAGCCACGGCGTGGAGGAACTGTTTGAACAGATCATGTCCATGAGCAGAAAGCTCCAGTACCAGCTGCTGGCAGCCCATGGCAGTGAAGGCAGACTCCCCTTCATCGGTGTGGATGAACTGGAGACCGAGTGTGCCAGAGTGGTCTATCAGGGTGCGGAAGGTTCCTATTCCCAGGCAGCCATGCGGAAATTTTTTGGCGAGAATGTCAATGCATTCCATGTGGAATCCTTCCGGGATGCCATGAGTGCCATTGATGAAGGCAGTGCGGATTTTGCCGTACTTCCCATTGAAAATTCCACGGCGGGCATTGTCAATGAAATCTACGATCTGCTGGTGGAATTCGAAAACTACATCGTGGGAGAGCAGGTGATCCCCATCGAACACTGCCTGCTGGCACTGCCCGGCACGAAGATGGAAGAGATCAAAAGAGTCTATTCCCATCCCCAGTCCCTGATGCAGAGCGCCAGATACCTCTCCGAGCATGACTGGCAGCAGATCAGCATGCAGAACAACGCTTTCGCAGCGTTAAAAGTAGCGAAGGAAAAGGATAAAACCCAGGCAGCCATCGCCAGCGAATACGCAGGAGAGACCTACGGACTGGAAATTCTGGAAAAAGGGATCAACGATTCCGACAGCAACTCCACCCGTTTCATCATTGTGACGAACCAGAAGATCTTCCGCAAAAATGCCAACAAGATCAGCCTGTGTCTGGAAATCCCCCATGAGAGCGGATCCCTGTACCACATTCTGTCCCATTTTATCTACAACAATCTGAACATGACCAAGATCGAGAGCCGCCCGATCCCCGAGAGGAACTGGGAGTACCGCTTCTTTATTGATTTCGAAGGCAATCTTGCGGACAGCGCGGTGAAAAACGCACTGCGGGGACTCAGAGAAGAAGCCCGCAGCATGAAGATACTGGGCAATTATTAAGCATAACAACTATTCAGAAACCCATTCGCAAAACCGCCTCTGCGAGGCTTACTTAAATAACATGCCTGCATGTTATTTGCTCATGTGGTTACTTCGCCCATTGGCTCTGAATAGTTAAAACATATAAAACAAGAAGGTTAGACATATGAGAGAAAAAGAACTGATCGTATACCGTGATTTCGAGGACGGAGAACTGCTGTATGACATGGCGTTCCTCATGTCCCATTACGATGACGAATATTACAACACGGAAGATATGGCGGCACTGTTTTACGAGTGCATTCATGATTTGATCGATCTGGCAGGTAATTACGGTTTCCACGGGAATCTGTGGCACTGCTATCTGGCCAATCTCCTGGTGAATAACGAGAACAGCTACAGCTGTGGCTGCGAGATCCGCGGAGAGATCGTCGGTTCCATCAACGATGCGGCACTGCATGACATCCGCATTTTCAAGGAATTCTATGACTTTGATTTTGCACCCATGATGGAGCAGCTTCATGTGCCGGAATTTTCCATCATTGAAAATTATGCCAGCAGCATGCAGGAGAGCAAGGTGTACAATAAGAGAATTTGTGCCCGCATCTGTGAACTGGCGGAAAAGTTCTGCGCAGACGGAACGGCCGAGGAGATGAAGGCTACACTGACCCAGTTCTATAAGGAATACGGTGTCGGCAAATTCGGCCTGCACAAGTCCTTCCGCATTACCCATGACGAGGAGGGTGTACATATCGTTCCGATTTTGAACATTGCCCATGTGAAACTGGATGATCTGGTAGGTTACGAGCTTCCCAAGAAAAAACTGGTAGACAATACCGAGGCTTTTGTAAACGGTAAAAAGGCCAACAACTGCCTGCTGTTCGGTGATGCGGGAACCGGTAAATCTTCCAGCATCAAAGCCATTGCCAATGAATATTATGACAGGGGTCTGCGTATTATCGAGGTCTACAAGCATCAGTTCCAGGATCTGAACACGGTCATCAGCCAGATCAAGAACCGCAATTACAAATTTATCATTTATATGGATGACCTGAGCTTCGAAGAGTTCGAGATCGAATACAAATACTTAAAGGCTGTCATCGAGGGTGGTCTGGAGAAAAAGCCGGAGAACGTCCTGATCTATGCTACTTCCAACCGTCGCCATCTCATTCGCGAGAACTACAGTGACAAGGAGGAGACCAGAGAGGATATGCACACCAGCGATACCGTACAGGAGAAGCTGTCGCTGGTATACCGTTTCGGCGTGACCATTTATTTCGGTGCTCCCAACAAAAAGGAATTCCAGAATATCGTGAAGACTCTGGCGGAGCGCTATCATGTGGAGATGCCGGAAGAAGAACTTTTACTGGAAGCCAACAAATGGGAACTGTCCCACGGCGGACTGTCCGGAAGAAGTGCCCAGCAGTTCATTGATTACCTGTTAGGAAAGTGAGGAACCTTATGAGTGTAAAAACCTTCGCAGCCATTGATGTGGGCAGCTTTGAACTCACCATGAAAATATTTGATCTCTCCGGGAAAAATACCATGCGGGAGATCGACTGTATCCGCCAGCGGATCGACCTGGGCTCGGACACCTATGCCCACGGGAAGATTAGCAATGAGAAAATAGATGACCTGTGTCATACTTTGAAAGAATTTGCACAGATCATGGAATCCTACAAGGTGACAGCTTACAAAGCCTACGGTACCAGTGCCATCCGGGAGACGGAAAATACCCTGATCCTACAGGATCAGATTGAACAGCGTACCGGCATCTGGGTGGAGACCTTAAGCAACTCCGAACAGCGTTTCCTGGATTACAAGTCCATTGCTTCCAAGGGAGAGACTTTCCGCAGAATCATTGAAGAAAAGACGGCGATCCTGGACATCGGCGGGGGTAGTATCCAGATTTCCCTGTTCGACAAGGATACACTGGTCTCCACGCAGAACCTGCGGCTGGGGGTACTGCGGCTGCAGGAACTGCTGAATCATCTGAACGCGGGCAGCACTCAGATGGAGCGTCTGGTGGACGAACTGGCTACGGCGCAGCTGGATGATTACAAGAAGCTGTATCTCAAGGACCGCGAGATCAAAAATATCATCATCGTGGACGATTACCTGTCTCCCTGGGCGGTGCGCAAGGCTCACGAGCGGGGAGAAGTCAATGCCGTAGTGGATCGCAAGGCATTTTCCCAGCTGATGGAAGCCCTTCGTACCAAAGGCACCACGGAGCTGGCGAAGCGGATGGATATTGCGGAGGAGAAAGTGCCTCTGGTGTACATCAGTGCCATTCTGACCAGACGAATTGCAGAACTCATGGGCGCGGAACTGGTCTGGGCACCGGGCGTAACACTCTGCGACGGTATCGCCTATGAGTATGCGGAGCAGAACAAAATGTTCCGTGGCGAGCATGATTTTGCGGAGGATATTATCGCCTGCGCACTGAATATCAGCAAGCGCTACAATGGCAGCAGTAAGAGAGCGGATACCCTGGAACATATCACTACCACGATTTTTGACAGTATGAAAAAAGTGCATGGCATGGGGCAGAGAGAACGCCTGTATCTGCGGCTGGCCGCTATTTTGCACGACTGTGGAAAATATATCAGCCTGCTCAATGTCGGCGAGGCTTCCTATGACATCATCATGGCAACGGAAATGATCGGATTGTCCCATATGGAGCGGGAGATCGTGGCCAACGTGGTAAGGTTTAACCACAGCGATTTCGTCTATTATGGGCAGGCACAGGAGCGCCCTATGGGACTGGATAAGGCGAGCTACTTAACGGTTGCCAAACTGACTGCCATCTTACGTCTGGCCAACAGCCTTGACCGCAGCCACAAACAGAAAATGAAAGGTGTCAAGGCCGTTTTACAGGAGAATGAACTGATTCTGAAGGTGGACACCCAGGAAGATATTACGCTGGAAAAGGGATTCTTCCAGACCAGCACGGAATTTTTCAAGGAAGTATACAGCATTACCCCGGTGATCCGGCAGAAAAAGAAATTTTAAGGGAGGCAGCAGGGAAAAATGGAAATCGATTTTAAAGATCCGAAATATTATACCAACCGGGAACTGAGCTGGGTACTGTTCGACTATAGAGTGTTGAACGAGGCCAGAGACAAGAGCATCCCATTGTTCGAACGGTTGAAATTTTTAAGCATCACAGCATCGAACCTGGATGAATTTTTCATGATCCGCGTGGCATCTTTAAAGGATATGGAAAATGCGGGTTATACCAAAAAGGATATTGCCGGCATGACGCCCACAGAGCAGTTAAAGGCGCTGCATGTAGCAATCCATGAACTGGTGGATCTGCAATATTCCACCTATAACCGTTCCTTACTCCCTCTTCTGGAGAAAAACGGTCTGCATATCATCAGAGAGCATGAGCAGCTGACGGCGGAGGAGGCAACGTATGTGGATCAGTATTTTCAGGAAAATGTGTATCCTGTGCTGACCCCCATGGCCGTGGACTCTTCCAGACCGTTCCCTCTGATTCGCAACAAATCTCTGAACATCGGAGCCATGGTGCGGAAGAAAAACAGTGACGAGGAACTGGAATTCGCCACCGTACAGGTGCCCAGTGTCCTGAGCCGTGTGGTACGGATCCCGTCTAAGGGCAAGGCCTGCAAGATCATTCTGTTAGAAGAGATCATTGAGCGGAACATGGATAAGCTGTTTCTGAATTATGATATTGTCTGTGCCCATCCTTTCCGTATCATGCGAAATGCGGATCTGAGCATTGATGAGGATGAGGCGGCAGACCTGTTAAAGGAGATCGAAAAGCAGTTAAAGAAGCGTCAGTGGGGCGAAGCCATCCGCCTGGAAGTGGAAAGCGGCATGGATAAGCGGCTGCTGAAGATCATTAAGAAGGAATTGAACATCGAGCCCGAGAATATTTATGAAATCGACGGACCGTTGGATCTGACTGTATTGATGAAGATCTACGGGCTGGAGGGCTTTGACCATTTAAAGACTCCCAAGTATGAGCCCCAGCAGTCACCGGAGCTTCCCGCAGGCTGCAATATTTTCGAGGAGATCCGTAAGGGAGATATCCTCTTACATCATCCGTTCCAGAGCTTTACGCCAGTGGTGGATTTCATCCGTCAGGCGGCGAGAGATCCGGAAGTACTGGCTATCAAACAGACCTTGTATCGTGTCAGCGGCAATTCTCCCATTATTGCGGCATTGGCTCAGGCCGCCGAGAACGGCAAGCAGGTCACAGTACTGGTGGAACTGAAAGCCCGTTTCGATGAGGAAAATAATATCGTCTGGGCGAGAATGCTGGAAAAGGCAGGCTGTCATGTTATCTATGGACTGGTGGGATTAAAGACTCATTCCAAGATCACACTGGTGGTCCGCAGAGAAGAGGATGGCATCCGCAGATATGTCCATCTGGGTACCGGTAACTATAACGATGCTACGGCGAAGCTGTACACGGATGTGGGTATGCTGACCTGCGCGGAGCGCATCGGCGAGGATGCCACGGCAGTATTCAACATGCTGTCCGGTTATTCTGAGCCACTGTTCTGGAACAAGCTGGCATTGGCACCGTTATGGCTGAAGGATAAGTTCCTGCACCTGATCGAGCGTGAGAAAAATTATGCGCTGGAGGGAAAGAATGCTCATATCATTGCGAAGATGAACTCCCTCTGCGACAAGGATATTATCCGTGCCCTGTATGAAGCAAGTGCGGCCGGCGTGAAGATCGAACTGATCGTCAGAGGTATCTGCTGCCTGAAGGTGGGAATCCCCGGTGTCAGCGAGAATATCAGTGTCCGCTCCATCGTCGGCAATTTCCTGGAGCATAGCCGTATTTTTTATTTTGCAAATGATGACCATTATGAGATCTATTGTGGAAGTGCCGACTGGATGCCCCGTAATCTGGAGCGTCGTGTGGAGATCCTCTTCCCGGTGGATCGACCGGAGCTGAAGGAGGAATTGCTACATATCCTGAACAGTCAGCTGAAGGATAATGTGAAGGCTTCGATATTACAGCCGGATGGCAGCTATGAGAAGCAGGACAAGAGAGGAAAGCAGTTGTTCAATTCCCAGGATGCGTTCTGCCTGGAGGCCATTCAAAAAGCAAAGGAGGCTGCGGGAGAATCTGCCATCGAAAGCAGAACTTTTATCCCGGAGACACATCATGAATAAGAAGATCATACTGGCATCCGCCTCCCCCAGGAGACGGGAGCTTCTGACACAGATCGGACTGGATTTCGATGTTGTGGTCAGCGAGACCGAGGAGAAGATCAACTCCACAGAGCCGGCGAAAGTGGTGGAAGAACTGTCAGCGCAGAAGGCGGAAGCGGTGTGGGAGAAGCTTGCGGTAAGTGGTGTCTTTGATCCGGAACAGAAAAGTGGAGAAGCTACGATGACGGACACCCTTGTGCTGGGAGCCGATACTGTGGTCGCCTGCGACGGCAAGATTCTGGGTAAGCCTGCGGATTCGGAAGCTGCGGCAGCCATGCTTACTATGCTGCAGGGCAGAGGACATGAGGTATACACAGGCGTGACGATCCTCTATGAGGAAAATGGTGAGAGGAAGACGCTGACTTTTCATGAGAAGACCACAGTGCATTTTTATCCCATGACCGATGCACAGATCCGGGAATATGTGGCTACCGGGGATCCGATGGACAAGGCTGGAGCATATGGCATTCAGGGGCTTTGTGCCCGGTATATCAGCGGTATCGCGGGTGATTACAATAATGTGGTAGGTCTTCCCGTGGGAAGAGTCTATCAGGAACTGCATGGATTGCAGACAGTATAGTAAATTTACGTTATTAGTGAACGAATATCCTGCAAAGCAGGATGCTTGGTGCGATAGCACGAATTCGTGAGATTATATAATAAGTATCGGAAGAATGGAGCATTCATATGATAAAAGCAGCAATTTTTGACCTGGACGGAACCTTATCCGATTCTATCATGAGTATGAAATACAGTGGAGACAAGACTATGGCGGAATTCGGCTATGGACCTTTCTCGGTACAGGATTATAAATATTTTGTGG
>ERZ779861.3882-NODE-3882-length-11843-cov-6.209365_pt1 | contig 11843 bp, 10 predicted proteins | sample MGYA00511558_ERZ779861 | MGnify/ENA primary metagenome ERZ779861 (study PRJEB29588, sample SAMEA2163432) | human gut metagenome | biome: human gut; feature: human-associated habitat; material: faeces | place: Denmark | collected 2008/2010 ... | reverse complement strand
TGCTACAAAGCTAAAGCCTATGTTACTACCGGCATAGCCGGAAGATTATTTACATTTAAAAAGTAGCAAATTTTCACTTGCTACTTTTTATAAATTCTATTGTTTCAATTTCATAGACAACAACTTAGAAATACCACTCTCTTCCATAGTAACACCATAAACAGTATCAGCCACTTCCATAGTACCCTTTCTATGAGTAATAACTAAGAATTGAGTATGGTCTGTAAACTTCTTCAAATAATCAGCATATCTAAATACATTTACATCATCAAGTGCCGCTTCAATTTCGTCCAATACACAGAATGGTGCTGGATTTATTTTCAATATTGCAAATAATAATGCAATTGCAGTAAATGCCTTTTCCCCACCTGAAAGAAGCATCATATTTTGTAATTTTTTTCCCGGTGGTTGTACAGTAATATCAATTCCACACTCTAAAATATTTTCTTCGTCTTCTAATGTAAGTTCTGCTTTTCCGCCACCAAACAATTCTGCAAATACCTCTCCAAAATTTTTGTTTATAACCTTGAATTTTTCTTTGAATTGTTCTTTCATAATTTGAGTCATATCTGAAATTACTTTTCTTAATTTACTCATTGTATTTTCTAGGTCTAAACGTTGTTCACTCATAAAGTCATATCTATCTTTTAAGTTTTTGTATTCTTCAATTGAGTCTACATTAACACTTCCAAGTTCTCTAATTTCAGTTCTTAAGCTGTTAACTCTTCTTTGTGTTAATGCAACATTTTCTGGTTTTTGATATTGTTCTGCATTATTAGGTGTAAGTTCATATTCTTCCCACATTTTGTTGATAATACCATTAATATCTTCTTCAATTTTTGTCTTTTTAACATCTAATTTTACAAGTTGGCCTTTTAAATCTTCAATTACTTTAAATTTAACAGTTATCTCATCTTCTTGTTTTGAAAGTTTTTCACTCTTTTGAGCTCTTTCTTTTTTCAATTCTTCAATTTTTGAACTACTGCTATTTACACTTTCTTTAACTTCTTCTATTTTTTGAAGTGTCTCTTGTATTGATTTTTCTAAGTCTTCATTGTCTTTTTTGATTTGTTCGATTTGTGTATTTTTATTTTCAATACTTGTATGTGCATTTTCTAATTCTTGATTAATTCTTTCTTGAATTTCTTGAATTGATGCTTCACTTTCGTCAAATGATGATACAGAAATTTTCAAGTTTGTAATGTCAAAATTCAAGTCATCAATGTATTTTTGGTCATCTTTGTTCAATTCTGCAAATTCAGTAATTATTTTAGAAAGTTCTTCATTTTGTTCAACAATTTTATTTATTTCAACTTGTAAATCTCCTTTTGTTGAAACCGCTTCTTCTTTTTGTTTTTCAAGATTTGCTTGCTCTTCTTTTAGTCTATTCAAACGCTTTTCAAGTTTTTCAATATTTTCATTTATTGAAATAACTTTTTGTTTTTCAGTTGCATATGTGATGTCAATTTCTTGTAGTTCTTTTTCAAGATTTGCAGATAATTCTAAAATTCCTTCAATTGATTCTTCGTAATTTTGCTTGTCATTTTCTAGTTTTTCAATTTTTTGTTTTAGATTTTTTATCTCTTTTTCTAATTTTTCAATTTCTTTTCCTCTACCTAAAATATTAACTGTTTTTTTAGAAACTGAACCACCAGTAATTGCACCAGATGGATTAATTAAATCACCTTCTGTTGTTACAATTCTAAATGTATATCCATTTTGTTTTGCAACTTTAATTGCGGTATCCATGTTGTCAACAATTACAGTTCTACCAAGTAAATTTAAAATGATTTGCTCATATTTTTTGTTGTATTTTACAAGGTCTGATGCAATTCCAATAACTCCACTTTCATTACCTTTTATCTTGTCTAATTTTTTACCTCTAACAGATGAAATTGGTAAAAATGATGCTCTTCCTAAATTATTTTTTCTTAAATGTTCAACTAATCTTTTTGCATCTGTTTCTGTTTCTGTTACTATGTTTTGAAGACTTGTTCCTAAGCACATTTCAATTGCAGTTTGTAAGTCATCTGGAACTTCAATAATATTTGCTAAAACACCATTCATACCTTTGCCAAGTTCTTTGATATTTTCGCAGTCTTTAAGCAATGATTTTACACTTTTGATATATCCTTCTTTTTCTTTTTCTGTTTCTATCAAAAATTTCAATCTTGATTCTTTTATTCTCATTTCACTTGATAAAATATTTATATTGCTTTCAAATGATTTGATTTTTTGGTTTGCTTCTTCTCTTTGTTTTGCTACTTCATTTAATGAATTTTGAGCCTTATTTTTTTTGTTTTCAATTTCATTAAATTGCTTTGCAATGTCTTCTTTATTAAGACGAGTTCCATCTAGTTCAGAAATTGTTGACTGCATTTCTTGCTTTATTTGTGCTTGTCTTTTTTCAAAGTTTTGATAATTTATGTTTTGAGCATTTATTTCTGATTGAAGTTCATACTTTTTGTCTGTATTTTCTTCTACTGTATGTTTGTATCCTTCAATTTCAAGTTCCTTAGAAGATAATTTTTCTGTTAATTTATCTAATTCTGCTTGTTTTTCATTTAACTCTTTTTCAAATTTTTCTTTGTTTTGTTTTAAGTTATCTTTTTTAGCCTCTTTTTGTTCAATTTCGTCTTTCAATTCTTTAATCTTAGCATTTTGCTCTTCAATTTCTTTTAAATATCTATCATTATTTTCATTATTATTTGCAATTCTAGTCTTTGCAACATTTATATCAGAATTCAATTGTTCAATTTGTTTTTGACTCTCAAAACCTATATTTGACATATTTTCAATTGTTTCTGTAATTTCATCAATGCTAGATTTTAACTCTTCTTTTAAGATTTTTACTCTTTCCAGTCTGCCTTCTTCATCATTGCATTGAGACTGCATAATTTCAATGTCTTGTACAACTTTTTCCAAGTCTTGTTTATATTTTTCTATGTTGTAAACAAATAAGCCAATTTCAATATTCTTCAACTCTTCTCTTAAATTCAAATATTTTTTAGCCTTATCTGCTTGCATTTGTAAAGGTTCTAAATTACCTTCAATTTCAGTCAAAATGTCATTGATTCTTAAAAGATTCAATTTTGTATGTTCCAACTTTTTCTCAGACTCTTGCTTTCTTGTTCTATATTTAACAATACCTGCAGCCTCTTCAAAAATATGTCTTCTATCTTCAGACTTGTTACTCAAAATCTCGTCGATTTTACCTTGTCCAATAATTGAATATCCATCTTTACCAATACCAGTATCCATAAATAATTCCAATACATCTTTTAATCTGCATGGAACTTTGTTTATATAATAACCAGTCTCACCACTTCTATAGATTTTTCTTGTAACAGTTACTTCCGTATATTCAATTGGCAATGCACCATCAGAATTATCAAACACCAAAGAAGCCTCGGCAAAGCCTAAAGACTTTCTATTTTGAGTACCTGCAAATATGATGTCTAGAGATTTTGTACCTCTTAATGATTTCATACTTTGTTCTCCAAGTACCCATCTTATTGCATCTGATATATTACTTTTTCCTGAACCATTTGGTCCTATTACAGTTGTTATTCCGGGCATTAGTTCTAATATTGTTTTATCTGCAAAGGATTTAAATCCTTGTAATTCTAATCTTTTTAAATACATTTATCTTCTCACCTTTTTTAGAGATTTTTTAGGGATCCGGGGACGGGTCTTCAATCCCTATTTTTTAAATTGTCATTGAGTACGTCAATTTTTGACAACTTTTGTTTTTTTACATTTTACTATAAGAACTGACAAAAAGCAAGAAAAATTTTCTTGCTTTTTTAGTTTGTAAAATTTTTTATATTTATCTTTCTATTGCGAAACAAGAACTTAACGAAAGCTATTTCACCAAGAAGGTGTACCTGCATAACTACCCCAAAAAAACATACCTGCATCTTGATAATTAAAATAACAATTTCCACGTCAAAAAAAGAAAAATAAATCCAAATATTGGCTATGCCAAAAAATGAATATAACTAATAGAAACCTAAATAGAATTATAAATAGTGAAACATCATCTATATCATTTAAATATTTAGAAGATTTATGCAAATACTTAGAATGTGATATATCTGAATTGATTAGTATAGATAACCACAAAAATATATATTAATCTCCTTAATAATATAAGTTTTCCAAGTTTAGTTAATCATTATATTAAAAATACATTTTTCGACCCAACCGTTCAAAAAAATCCCTTGACATCACTCTATTTTTGGCATATACTAGACACATCAAATACGTGCACACAGTCACGTAAAATCAAATATCTCAAAATACATTTTAAACATTTGATAAATTTTAAAGGAGGCAATAATATTATGAATAACCTAATAGAAATTAGATGGCACGGTAGAGGCGGTCAAGGTGCAAAAACTGCATCATTATTATTAGCTGACGCCGCATTTAATACTGGAAAATACATTCAAGGTTTCCCTGAATATGGACCAGAAAGAATGGGAGCGCCAATTACTGCTTATAACAGAATTAGTGACAATCCAATTACAGTTCACAGTAACATCTATGAACCAGACTATGTTGTAGTAGTTGACGACACATTATTAGAAACAGTTCCAGTAACAGCAGGTCTAAAAGAAACAGGTGCAATTGTAATTAATACAACAAAATCTGCAGACTATTTAAAAAGTGTGTTAAATGGTTACAAAGGTGATATTTACACAATAGATGCAAGAAAAATATCAATTGAAGCATTAGGAAGATATTTTCCAAATACACCTATGCTTGCTGCAATTGTTAAAGTTAGTGAAATTATGTCTGATGAAGCATTCTTAGAAGATATGAAAGGTTCTTTTAAACATAAATTTGCTAAAAAGCCTGAAGTAATTGATGGAAACATGAAAGCCTTAGAAATGGCTTTAAAAGAAGTTAAAAAAATTTAACGGGATTTGGGGACGGGTCTTCAATCCCTAAAAATTTTTAAAAAAATCGGGACTAAAGACCCGTCCCTCAATCCCTAAAAAAATTTTAAAAATCGGGACTAGAGACCCATCCCAAAATCCCGATTTTTTTACAAAGAAAGGTGAAAAAGATGACAAATATAGATAAAACAACACCTATGGAAGATTTAACAATAGGTGGAAACATATATGAAGCAGGTAATGCCAGAGAATTTAAAACTGGTGACTGGAGAAGTGTTAAGCCTGTATGGATAGAAGAAAAATGTAAACAATGTGGTTTATGCTACCCTGTTTGTCCAGATAATAGCATTCCTGTTTGCAAAGGTTCTTTAAAAAGAGAAGATTTTAATTATGATTATTGTAAAGGATGCGGTGTTTGCGCTAAAGCATGCCCATTTGGTGCAATTGTTATGAAGGAAGAAGGTGCTGAATAATGAGTATAAGAGAAAGATTAAGTGGTAATGAAGCCGTTGCAACTGCTATGAAACAAATTAATCCTGATGTTGTTGCTGCTTTCCCTATCACACCATCAACAGAAATTCCTCAATATTTTTCAACATTTGTTGCAAATGGTTCAGTTGATACTGAATTCGTTGCTGTTGAAAGTGAACATAGTGCTATGAGTGCTTGTATCGGTGCAGAAGCCGCTGGTTCAAGAGCTATGACTGCTACATCTGCAAATGGTTTGTCTTTAATGTGGGAAATGATTTACATTGCTTCAAGTTTAAGACTTCCAATTGTTATGAACTTGGTTAACAGAGCTGTATCTGGTCCACTTAACATACACAATGACCATTCAGATGCAATGGGTGTTCGTGACGCAGGTTGGATAATGTTATTTTCTGAAAATAATCAAGAGGCTTATGATAATAACTTGATGGCTCACAAAATTGCAGAAAACAAAGATGTTCAACTTCCAATTATGATTTGTCAAGATGGATTTATAACATCACATTCAATTGAAAATATTGAATTAGAAAATGATGAAGATGTTAAAAAATTTGTTGGTGAATATCACCCTGAACATTATTTATTAAATAAAAAAGAACCAATGGCAATTGGTCCACTAGATTTACAAGCGTATCTTTTTGAGCACAAGGCTCAACAAGGAAATGCCATGAAAGCAGCAAAACAAGTTATTTTAGATGTTTCAAAAGAGTTCGAAAAATGGACTGGTAGACATTATGATTTATTTGAAGAATATAAATTAGATGATGCGGAAATCGCAATTGTTTGTATGAACTCAACTGCTGGTACAACAAAAGCTGTTGTTGATAAATTAAGAGAGCAAGGTGTTAAAGCTGGTTTATTAAAAATCAGAGTTTACAGACCATTCCCTGGTGAAGAAGTTGCAAAAGCATTATCACATTTAAAAGCCGTTGCAGTATTAGATAAATCTGATTCTTTAAATGCTATTGGTGGAGCCTTGTTTGAAGATGTTGTTTCTAGCATGTATGTTGCAAAACAAAATGTTCCAGTTGTTAATTATGTTTATGGAATTGGTGGTAGAGACACAACAGAAAAAGAAATCAATTCAGTTTATACAGATTTAGCCGAAATTGCTAAAAACGGAAAAGTTGAAAATCCTTATAGATATTTAGGTTTACGTTCAAATATGAAAGGGGGTAAATAATTATGGCATATAATGTTAAAGAAATAGTTGCAAATAAACCTTCAAGGTTTACAGAAGGTCATAGAATGTGTGCTGGATGTGGAGCACCTGTTGTTGCAAGACACATTTTAAGAGCACTAAAAGAAGAAGACCACGCAGTAATATCAACTGCAACTGGATGTATGGAAGTATCAACATTTATTTACCCATACACTGCTTGGACAGATTCATTTATCCATACAGCATTTGAATGCACATCTGCTACTTTATCAGGAGTAGAAGCCGCATACAAATCACTTAAAAAACAAGGAAAATTACCAGAAGATGAACACACAAAATTCATCGCATTTGGTGGAGATGGTGGAACTTATGACATTGGTTTACAATCACTATCAGGCGCTATGGAAAGAGGTCATGACATGTTATATGTTTGTTATGACAATGGTGCATACATGAACACAGGTATCCAACGTTCATCTGCAACACCAAAATTTGCAGACACAACTACATCACCTGCTGGAAAAGTTATCCCTGGTAAAATGCAATCAAGAAAAGATTTAACAAAAATAATGGTAGGACATCACTTACCATATGTTGCACAATCAATTGCAGTAAATAATATGAAAGATTTATATGAAAAAGCTGAAAAGGCAATTTATACAGAAGGTCCAACATTTTTAAATGTTATGGCTCCATGCCCTAGAGGTTGGGGATATGCAACAGAAGATTTAATGAAAATTAATAAATTAGCTGTTGAAACTTGCTATTGGCCTTTATATGAAGTTGTTAATGGTGTTTATCATATTTCTTATAAGCCTGCTAAAAAACTTCCTATTGAAGAATTCTTGAAACCTCAAAAGAGATTTAAGCATATGTTTAAACCTGGTAATGAGTGGATGATTGAAGAGTTCCAAAAAGAAGTTGATGCTAGATGGCAAGAACTTTTAGATTTGGAAGAAACTGGAAAAAGAAAAGAAAAAGGGATTTAGGGACGTTCCTAAAATTCCCCTTTTTCAGGGATTTGGGGACAACCCTTAATCCCTTTATTTTTTACTATTTTAATGCTTCAATACAGTCCACATCCATCTATTATTCCATGATGTTTTTCTTAGCAATATTAGAAATCCTATTTTTTCCTATCTTTAAATATTCAGTTATCACTTTATTTGTAACATCACAATTATTTTTTATTTCATTAATCAATAATAACAATAAATAATTATTCTTTTTTATATAACACAATTCCAAATTATTTTCATTACAAAATCGAATAATTATTTTCTTCATTTTTTCCTCTGATTTTTCTTGTTCTTCCTTAACATCTATGATATTTTCTGACGAAAAATTTTTATGAATAAATTTAAATTGTTTTAGATAATCATCTGTATCAAAAATTAACTTGATATCCTCTATATTTACATTTTTTTGAATATAATTTTTGTATGATGAAAATTTATATTGAATTTCATTTTTAATCATTCCTGCTTTTACAGGATTTTTGTGAATATAAGCCAACGTATTAAATAAATGTTTTTTATCTGCTATTTCCTGTGTATAATATCTATTTCTAAATACATATCCCACTCTCATTCTATGTTTATTATAAAAAATTCCATATGAAGTATTAACTCTACTCATTATTTTTGACAATTCTTCTATTTTTTCCGTATATATAAGCAAATGTGCATGATTATCCATAATGCAATATGCTAAAAGTTTTGTATTTTCATATTCATTTATCATATCATTTAATAGTTTTATATATTCTTTTTTATATTTATCATTTTTAAAAATATACTCCTTTTTTATACCTTGCGTTATAACATGAATATATTTTGAATTTATTGATGTTCTTGATCCTCTAGGCATTATGCCTCCTTTCCAATTATTTAAAATAATAACCTATTGTAAATTTTATTGAATGTTTATGAATTATAAAAAATTGATTTAAAATTATTTTGACTTAAAGTATTTGATTTTACATTATTTCATATCTAAAAAATTTTGAATTTAAATTTAAAAAGACAGTCCCAAATTTAAATTATTTCAAAAAAACAATATAATGGCTGTCCCATAATCCCTTTAAAGAGGGATTTCAAGGAACGTCCCTCAATCCCTCCTCTGGTAATTAGTCGTTCGTTTCAACTGGTGCTCCAACTGGGCAAACCCCAGCACAAGTACCACAAGAAATACATGCTGATGCATCTATAACGAATTTATCTTCACCTTGTGAAATACATCCTACTGGGCATTCTGCAGCACAAGCGCCACAAGAAATACATTTGTCTGTAATTTTATATGCCATTCTTCTCACCTCCTAAAACCTTTTTATCTTCCTGTTCAAGTTTTTCAAGTTCATCTAATTCTTTTTTATTCTGAATTTCTTCCTCGTCAACTTGCTCTCTAGCAACATCTTTTAACACTAATACATCTTTAGCATCATATTTTTTATATGTAAAGCCATCTTCACCTTTAAATTTTATTCTTAATCTTTCTTTTAATGTCTCAACATTATCAACTTCGCCAATTCCATCTTCTGTTTTCACAATTGCACCAACATTTGGTAAATTTTTCAACTTATCTAAATAAGCCTCATCTTCATATTTTAAACAACACATAAGTCTCCCACAATTTCCAGAAATTTTTGATGGATTTAACGAGATATTTTGGTCTTTTGCCATTTTTATTGATACTGCTTCAAAATCACTTAAGAATGTACAACAACATAGTTCTCTGCCACAAACTCCGTTTCCCCCTATTCTTTTAACTTCATCTCTAACTCCTATTTGACGTAATTCAATTCTTGTTTTATAAATTGATGCTAAATCTCTTACCAATTCTCTAAAATCCACTCTACCATCTGCTGTAAAGTAAAATAATATTTTGCTATTATCAAATTTACATTCAACTTCAGTAAGTGTCATCTCTAATTTATGTTCTTTGATTTTCTTTTGACATACTTTATATGCTTCATTTTCTATTTTTTTACATTCTTCATATCTTTTCATATCTCTATGTGTAGCAATTCTTAATATTCTTTTTAAAGGTTCAACTATTTTTTCATCTTCATCATGTGTTGTTGTAGCTATTATTATTTCATCAATAAGTTCAGATTTGGATACTCTTCTTATAACCTGCTGCAATACATTGGTTTTGCTATTGAAAGGTAGTGGTTTTAAAACTTTTTGCGGAAGTCTTGTTGAAGAGGTTCTGGCCTGAATAATTGCTCCAATTTTCATTTTCCTAATACTCACTAAACACTTTGTAAAGTTTTTCTTGTACAAACTCTAAATCTTCATCAGTTAATGTAGGGTACATTGGTATACTAAGTTCTCTTTTGTAAAACTCTTCATCTACTGGACAAAGTCCTTTATTAAATCCAAGGTTTTGATAGTAAGGTTGTAAATAAACAGGTATATAATGCACCTGAACACCTAATCCTTCAGAGCGTAATTATTTCCTTTTTATGATTTGCATATTTTTCTTTTAACAAAATCGGATATAAATGATATGCAGACTCACCGTCCGGATTTTCTTTAACAACATCAAAATATGGATTGTCTTCAAACATCCCATCATATTTTTCAGCTATTTTTCTTCTGTTTTCAACAAAGGAATCTAATTTTTTAAGCTGTGATAAACCTAAAGCACATTGAATATCAGTTATTCTGTAATTAAATCCTAAATGCTGCATTTCATAATACCAGTCGCCGTCACGAGGATTTACCAAGTTATTTTTAGTAATTCCATGGGATCTGAATAACTGAAGTCTTTCATAGTACTCCTCATCATTTGTAACAATAATTCCGCCTTCACCGGTTGTAATGTGTTTAACAGGATGAAAACTGAACATTGCCATTTCAGAGTATTTTAAAGAGCCTATTTTTTTGCCGTCATATTTTGCACCAAGTGCATGTGCTCCGTCTTCAATAATTCTGGCATCATTATCCTCAGCAATATCAGCTATTTCTTTTAAGTTAACAGGATTTCCGCTATAATGTACAGGAGTTATTAACTTAGTATTTTCATTAGCCTCCAATTTGGATGCATCAATATTTCCTGTTTGTTTTTCCACATCACAGAAATTAACTTTAGCTCCCAAATATAGCCCAGCATTAGCAGTAGCTACAAAAGTATTGGGAGTTGTAATCATTTCATCTCCCTTATCAAGACCTAATGCAAAATAAGCACCGTGCAGAGCTGAAGTTCCGGAATTGAAGGCAACTCCATATTTAGCTCCAACATATTTAGCTATTTCTTCTTCAAATTCTGTTATTTTTGGCCCCTGAGTAATGAAATCCTCACTTAAAACATCAGCAACTGCATCAATATCTTCCTGATCTATACATTGTTTTCCATAGGGTAAAAATTTAGAAATAAAAATCACCTAGTATACAATATCTATATCTTTTAAAGCTTCCCTAATCTCTTCAACAGATAACCAAACCGGATTATTGTCAGATGCATAGTAGAATCTGTCTTCTACCTTTTTTCCACCTTCTTTTATATTAACATCTTCCCACCATTCCAAATCAGGGTAAATTATATAATAATCATCATATTCATAAGCTGACCTTGAATCTTCTTTGGTTATCATTACTTCATGGAGCTTTTCACCTGGCCTGATACCCACATCTTCAAATTCACAATCCGGAAGCATGGCTTTTGCCAAATCAGTTACTTTAAATGAAGGACATTTATGGATAAATAATTCTCCACCTTTAGCATCTCCAATAGCCTTAATTACCAAATCAACAGCCTCATCAAGAGTAATCCAAAATCTTGTCATTCTCATGTCAGTAATTGGTATTTTAGTTTGACCTTCATCAATTAAAGTTTTGAAAAATGGAATTACAGATCCACGACTGCCTGAAACATTACCATAACGAACTACTGAAAACTGAGTGTTTTTAGCACCCACATAAGCATTTGCTGCTATGAACAATTTATCTGAAACCATTTTAGTAGCACCATACAAGTTAACCGGATTAACTGCCTTGTCAGTGGATAATGCCACTACCTTTTCAACATGCTTGTCAATAGCAACATCCACAATGTTTCTAGCACCATCAATATTGGTTTTAATAGCTTCCAACGGATTGTATTCAGCAGCCGGAACTTGTTTTAATGCAGCTGCATGAACAATAATATCTACACCATCACAAGCACGTGCAAATCTTTCTTTGTCTCTAACGTCCCCAATAAAGTAACGCATTACTTTTTTATGTTGGGCAAATTGTCTTTGCATTAAATATTGCTTGTATTCATCTCTTGAATATATAATAATT
>ERZ779861.3869-NODE-3869-length-11867-cov-7.979512_pt1 | contig 11867 bp, 9 predicted proteins | sample MGYA00511558_ERZ779861 | MGnify/ENA primary metagenome ERZ779861 (study PRJEB29588, sample SAMEA2163432) | human gut metagenome | biome: human gut; feature: human-associated habitat; material: faeces | place: Denmark | collected 2008/2010 ... | reverse complement strand
TCCCCGGCCCGCAGAGTGCAGACCATGTCCACCGGCACCCGGCGGCTGTCCTCCCTGCTGTACCCGGCCTTGGCCCGGGCAAACAGCTCCTTGGGCTCCGGGGCGTTCTCCGGCCGGGTGCCGAACATCTCCGGCCCGGTGCGCCCCTTATAGTATCCGTCGGTGAAGCCGCTGCGGGAGAAGGCGGCCTCCAGCTGCCGGGACTCCTCCCGGCTGGGTCCCCGCTTCTCATCCAGCAGACGGCGATAGATCCCTGTGATCACCGCCACATATTCCGGCCGCTTCATGCGGCCCTCCAACTTCAGGCACGCCACGCCCATCTGTTCCAGCTCCTGCACATAGTCCGCCAGGTTGGCGTCCTTCAGGCTCAGGGGATGGCCTCCGGCGGCCTTTTCGTTGACGCCGTAGGGCAGGCGGCAGGGCTGGGCGCAGGCTCCCCGGTTGCCGCTGCGTCCGCCGATCACGGCGCTCATTTCGCACTGACCCGAGTAGCACATGCACAGGGCCCCGTGCCCGAACACCTCGATTTCCGCGGGACAGCCCCGGGTTATGGTGTGGATGTCCCGGCGGCTCAGCTCCCGGGCCAGCACCACCCGCTCCAGGCCCAGCTCCGCCGCCCGGCACGCCCCGCCCAGGGTGTGCAGGCTCATCTGAGTGCTGGCGTGGAGGGGAACATCGGGCGCAATTTCCCGGGCCAGCCGCCAGATGCCCCAGTCCTGGATGAGAATGGCGTCCACCCCCATGTCCGAGGCTTTTTTCAGGGCCTCGGCGGCGGCAGGCAGCTCCCGGTCCGTCACCAGGGTGTTCAGGGTCAGATACACCTTCACCCCCCGCAGATGGCAGTAGGCCACGGCCTCCCGGAACTCCTCGTCCGTGAAATTCCGGGCGCTGCGCCGGGCGTTGAGCCCGCCGAAGCCCATGTACACGGCGTCTGCCCCGTTCTGCACGGCGGCCACCATGGCCTCCCAGCCCCCGGCGGGGCTCAGCAGCTCCATCATTGGCCCCGGCCCTGCTGGGCCTTGAACAGCTGGCGCTTCAGCTCCGAGGCCTCGTTCTTGGCCTGGGTGGCCTCGTCCAGATAGTTTTTCACCTGGCGGCGCAGATTCTCCGCCGCCGCCTGATTTTTCAGCAGCTCATCCGCCAGGTTCACCGCCGCCAGCACCGCCGCGTCCGTCTGGCTCACATGCAGGGCATCCAGCACCTGGCGCATCCTCTCGTCCACCAGTGCGCCTACCTTCTCCATATATGCCGCGCTCTCGTCTGCCACCAGGGTATACTCCTGGCCGCAGATGTTCATTGTCACCTTATTTGCCATGTCATCCTCCTATTTATGTAAACCGCAAAAAGAGTCATACCGATACAGAATCCATTATACCACAAAATCCCGCCGGGGAAAGCCTTTTCTGCCGAAAAGGAGAATTTTGTGAAAAACCTGCCTGGGCGGCTTTACGAACCGGGGGATTTCGTGTAAAATAAAGGGGTTCCGAAGGAAACAGAAGGGAGGGCGCGGCTATGAGCGGCTATATCCTGCGGGAAAATGACCCCAGCATCGTGCTGACGGCGGACCAGGTGGACCGCCTGGTGAAAAACGGCGACGGCGACGCCGCGCTTTTATACCTGCTTCTGATGCGGGCGGACCGGGGCATCACCGAGCAGGAGCTGCAGTCCCGGCTGCGCTGGAGCCAGCTGCGGCTGAATGCGGCGGAAACGGGCCTGCAGCGGCTGGGCCTGATCCAGCGCCCGGCGGAGACGCCGCCTCCGGCCCCGGCGGAGGAGCGCCCGGTATACAGCGCCCAGGACCTGGCGGCCCTTCTGGAGGACGACCGCTCCTTCCGGATGCTGATCCCCCAGGTGGAGGAGAAGCTGGGCCGCAAGCTGAAAACCGCCGACCTGCAGGTGCTGGCGGGGCTGTATGACGACCTGGGCATGCCGGCGGACGTGATCTATCTGCTGGTGAACCACTGCATCACCCGGTCCGAGGAGCGCTACGGCCCCGGCCGCCGCCCCACCCTGCGCCAGATCGAGAAGGAGGGCTACTACTGGGCCAGCCAGGGCCTGTTCGACCAGGACAGCGCCGCCCGCTATCTGAAAACCTGGCGGGACAGACAGCAGGGCCAGTCCGCCTATATGCAGGTGCTGGGCCTGGGCCAGCGCCGCCCGGTGGCCAGCGAGGAAAAGTACATCTCCGATTGGATGGACAAGGGCTTCCCGCCGGAAACGGTGGCCCTGGCCTACGACAAGACCATATTCTATAAGAAGCAGTTAGAGTGGCGGTATCTCAACGGCATCCTCCGCCGCTGGCACGAAAACGGCTGGCACACGCCGGAGGAGGTCCAGCAGGGCGACGCCGGAAAGCCCGCCCAGCCGTCCCCGAAGCCGGACAAGCCGGATCAGGACAACTCCCGCATGGAAAAATACATGAAGTGGTAATATAAAGCGGTAAAGGAGGGAACCCCATGCCCTACGACGGAAAAATTCTCAGCCGGGCCATGGCCCGCTTTGACGAGGATAAGCAGCGCCGGGCCCGGCAGTTCCGGGAGCGTCAGCAGCAGCTGTTTGCCCGGGAGCCGGAGCTGGCGGACATCGACCGCCGCCTGCGCGGCACCATGAGCCAGATCATCACCAGGGCCCTGCAAAGGGGCCAGGACCCGGTGCCTGCCATCCACGCCATCCGGGACGAGAATCTGGCCCTCCAGCGCCGCCGGGGGGAGATCCTTACGGCCATGGGCTGTCCCGCCGACTATCTGGAGGAGAAGCCCCGGTGCGCCCGGTGCGGCGACGCCGGGTTCCTGCCGGACGGCTCCATGTGCGCCTGCCTGCGCAGCTACTACGCCCGGGAGCAGATCGCGGAGCTGTCCCACATGCTGGACATCGGCTCCCAGAGCTTCGACACCTTCCGCCTGGACTACTATTCCACGGACCGGGGCGGCCTGCCCCGCTCCCCCCGGGAGGCGGCCCAGCGGAATCTGGAGATCTGCCAGTCCTTCGCCCGGGACTTCCGCCCCGGGAAGCAGAATCTGCTGCTGTTCGGCGCGCCGGGCCTGGGCAAGACGTTTCTGTCCGCCTGCATCGCCCGGGTGGTCAGCGAGGACGGCTTCTCCGTGGTGTACGACACGGCGGGGCATATTTTCTCCCAGTTCGAGGCCGCCAAGTTCCGCCGGGACGACGTGGACGAGCCGGACGAAAGCGTGGAGCGCTGCATGGCCTGCGACCTGCTGATCCTGGACGACCTGGGCACCGAGATGACCACCGCCTTTGTCCAGAGTGCCCTGTACCAGCTGCTCAACGGCCGCCTGCTGGCGGGAAAAAGCACCATCATCAGCACCAACCTGGACCCCGACCAGATCGGCCGCCGCTATTCGGCCCAGATCATGTCCCGGCTGGAGGGGGAGTTTGAGCTTCTGCCCTTCATCGGCCAGGACATCCGCCTCCTGAAGCGGGAGCAATAGAAGTCTCAAGAAATCCTGCGCGGCTTACGCCGTGCAGGATTTCACAGCTTGTCAAAAAAGCCTTTTTTGACAAGCTGTGTGCGGTTTTTCAGAACTTTTTAAGTTCTGAAAAACCTGTGATTGCAAACGAAAGACACCCCTGATGGGTTTCTTTCGTAACTATCTTCCTTTCCGATGGCGGAAGATTTCCGAGTTTTTCGACAGTCTCAAGAAATCCTGCGCGGCTCACGCCGTGCAGGATTTCTTTCATCCCCGCAAACCGAATTAACGACCGCAAACGTTACCGCGCTGACCTCCGCACGATGTATCATCTTTCAAAAATCCGCGCCGTCCTCGCGCGAACTCCTGCAAATTATTTCAACACAATAAAGAATCCGCGAATTTTCCGTGAACATCGTAACGAAAATGTAAAGAATTTTTGTACAAAGTGAGAATTGATTTTTTCTGTAAAATAATTATCATATTGGACGGAATGCAAGAGGAGTTGCGTCCTTTTGCTCCAAAACATTATGATGTATGAATAGAGGAGGAGAAAAATGGTTAGCTTTCTGATTTGCCTGGCCTTGCTCATCGGCGGTTATTTCGTCTATGGCAAGGTGGTGGAAAACACCTTCGGGCCGGACGACCGCGAGACCCCCGCTGTGAAGATCAACGACGGCGTGGACTATGTGGTCCTTCCCCAGTGGAAGCTGTTCATGATCCAACTGCTGAACATCGCGGGCCTTGGTCCCATCTTCGGCGCTATGCAGGGTGCTCTGTGGGGCCCCATCGTGTTCCTGTGGATCACCTTTGGTACGATCTTTGCCGGTGCAGTGCATGACTACTTCTCCGGCATGATGAGCGAGCGCAACAACGGCGCTTCCATCTCCGAGATCTCCGGCATCTACCTGGGCGGCTTCATGAAGAACGTCATGCGCGTGTTCAGCGTGGTGCTGCTGATCATGGTGGGCACCGTGTTCGCCGTGGGTCCTGCGGGCCTGATCGTCACCCTGTTCAAGAACGGCGGCTCCACCGGCATTGTCACCACCACTCTGTTCTGGCTGATCATCGTCCTGGTGTATTATTTCATCGCCACCTTTATTTCCATTGACAAGATCATCGGTAAGATTTATCCTATCTTTGGTATCTGCCTGATCGTCATGGCCGTCGGCGTGGCCGTGGGCATCTTTGTCAAGCCTGAGTACACCATTCCTGAGATCTGGGATCACTTCGGTTCCATGCATCCCAAGGGAACTCCCGTGTGGAGCTTCATGTTCATCACCGTGGCCTGCGGCGCTATCTCCGGCTTCCACTCCACCCAGAGCCCCCTGATGGCCCGCTGCATGAAGAGCGAGAAGCAGGGCCGCTTCGTGTTCTACGGCGCCATGGTTTCCGAAGGCGTCATCGCCCTGGTGTGGGCCGCTGCCGGCTGCGCTCTGTATGAGGTCACCGGCGGCCTGAACACCGGCCTGGCCGAGATCCTGGCCAATGGTCAGTCTGCCGCCATCTATGATGTCTGCGTCAAGACCATGGGCAAGGTGGGCGTGGCTCTGGCTATGCTGGGCGTCATTGCCTGCCCCATTACCTCCGGCGACACCGCCTTCCGCAGCGCTCGTCTGGTGCTGTCCGACTGGTTCAAGATCGACCAGAAGAAGTGGAAGAACCGTCTGCTGCTGTGCGTGCCCGTTCTGGGCGTGGGCGCTGTCCTGGGCGTGGGCAATGCCCTGGGCTTCATCGACTACACCGTTATCTGGCGTTACTTCAGCTGGACCAACCAGACTCTGGCCATGATCGTCCTGTGGGCCGCTTCCATGTACCTGTACTATGAGAAGAAGAACTACTGGATCACCGCCGTGCCTGCCACCTTTATGAGCGCCGTTTCCGCCACTTACTTCCTGCTGGGCAACGAGTGCCTGGGCCAGTTCATCAACCACAAGACCGCCGAGGGCGTCACCGTGTACAACACCGCCGTGGCTTACCCCATCGGCATCGCCGTGGCCGTCCTGTTCCTGGGTATCTTCCTGTACACCATCAAGAAGCGCCATACCCAGCCTCACTACGAGACGCTGGGCAAGTAATTCGCCCCTTTTTCAAAACTTCGCAAAGCGGCAGGCCCCTCCTGCCGCTTTGCCCCTATGGGAGGAACTGCTATGATTTTTGCACCTGCACGCCTTGGCAGCGTCACGCTGGACAACGAGACCCTGGCGGCGGATAAGAAGGGCTGCCGCCGCTTCGGCCCCTGCGGCGTGGGCGAAAAGGCCCTGTATCTCAACAGCTTTTTCATCGACCGGCACTATTATGTGGCGCTGTCCTCGGTGCGCCGCGTGTTCAAGCGCGTGGCCATGAGCAAGGGCGGCTTCACCGGCAAGGGGGCCTTCGGCTCCATCCCCTACCTGGTGGTGGAGTACGACGGCGGCGAAAAGCAGTGCAATTTCAAGCACGAGGAGGACGTGGACAACCTGCTGGCCTACCTCTCCAAGCTCTGCCCGGATCTGCCGCTGCAAAGCCGCAAGGTGGAGCAGCACATGGCCCAGCAGCGGGCCGAGAACGCCCGCCGCTATCTCAAGGAGCTGACGCCCCAGGCCCAGGCCGAAAGGGAGCGCCTGGAGCAGGCCCGCACCTTCCTGGAGGATCACACCAACCTGACCCGCCGCCTGTCCCAGGCGGCCAAGGCCAAGCGGGTCAATGACCGCTCCAACCCCAGCTATAAGTGGGTGGCCCTGGCCATCGTCATCGCCGGGCTTATTGCCTTGGTATACGGCGTGGTGTCCATGATCCGGGGCACCAACAGCGTGGGCATCTACTTTGCCCTGTTCGGCCTGGCGGCGGTGTTCCTGTTCTCCGGGGCCCATGTGCTGCCCACCGCCCGCAACAACAAAACGGCCCTGACCCGGGAATGGGAGCAGGCCCAGGCGGACCTGGCGGCGGTGCTGCCGAAGGATTTCCCCCTGCCTGCCCGCTATGCCCACCCGGTGGTGCTGACCCGGATGATCCGCGTTCTGCGGGAGGGCCGGGCCCAGACCGTCGACGAGGCCCTGGACGTGGTGAAGCGGGACCTGAAGGCCCTGACCGCCGATGTCCAGGTGGAGCAGTGGGAGTATGACGAGGTGGTGGCCGTGAAGCCCATGTTCCTGCTGTCGGACTATCAATAACACAAAAAATCTCCCCGCCCGGGGAGATTTTTTGCGCTTGACAAATACCCAGGAGGGGTATATAACTATAGATACCCCCACGGGGTATCATGAAACAAAGCGAGGCGGGGAGACTATGGAAGAACACAACTGCTGCCGCTGCTCCCAGCGGAAAAAGGAGCGCTCGCCGGAGGAATACAAGCGCCTGATCCACCGGCTCAACCGCATCGAGGGCCAGATCCGGGGCATCCGGGGCATGGTGGAGGCCGGGGCCTACTGTCCCGACATCCTGGTCCAGGCGGCGGCGGTGAACGCGGCCATCAACGCCTTCAACAAGGAGCTGCTGGCCAGCCACATCCGCACCTGTGTGGCCCAGGACATCCGGGACGGCAAGGATCAGGTCATCGACGAGCTGGTGACCACCCTGCAAAAGCTGATGAAATAGGAGTGGACCCAATGAAGCAATACAATGTCACGGGCATGAGCTGCGCCGCCTGCTCGGCCCGGGTGGAAAAGGCGGTGGGGAAGGTCCCCGGCGTCACGGCATGCTCTGTGAGCCTTTTGACCAATTCCATGGGCGTAGAGGGCACGGCGGCGCCCTCCGCCATTATTGCCGCCGTGGAGGCGGCGGGCTACGGCGCGTCGGAAAAGGGCGCGGCCCAGTCGTCTCCCAGCGCCGACGAGCAGCAGCTGGAGGACCGCGAGACGCCCCGTATCCGGCGGCGGCTTATCTGGTCCGTGGGCTTTCTGCTGGTGCTGATGTACTTTTCCATGGGCCACATGATGTGGGGCTGGCCCCTGCCGCATTTTTACGACGACAACCATGTGGCCATGGGCCTGACCCAGCTGCTGCTGACGGGGATTATCATGGTCATCAACCAGAGGTTCTTCATCAGCGGCTACAAGGCCCTGTGGCACCGGGCCCCCAATATGGACACCCTGGTGGCCCTGGGGGCCACGGCGGCCTTCGGCTACAGCACCTATGCCCTGTTTGCCATGACGGCCGCCCAGGTCCGGGGGGATGAGGCCGCCGTCATGACCTATATGATGGACTTCTATTTTGAGTCCGCCGCCATGATCCTGACCCTGATCACCGTGGGCAAGATGCTGGAGGCCCGGTCCAAGGGTAAGACCACCGACGCCCTGAAAAGCCTCATGAGCCTGGCCCCCAGAACCGCCTCGGTGATCCGGGACGGCCGGGAGGTGGAGGTGCCGGTGGAACAGGTGCAGCAGGGGGAGGAGTTCGCCGTCCGGCCCGGGGAGAGCATCCCCGTGGACGGCGTGGTGCTGGAGGGCTCCAGCGCCGTCAATGAGTCCGCCCTGACCGGGGAGAGTATCCCCGTGGACAAGGCTCCCGGCGACGGAGTGTCCGCCGCCACGGTGAATCAGTCCGGCTATCTCCGCTGCCGGGCCACCCGGGTGGGCCAGGATACCACCCTGTCCCAGATCATCCGCATGGTCAGCGATGCCGCCGCCACCAAGGCCCCCATCGCCAAGATCGCCGATAAGGTCTCCGGCGTGTTCGTTCCGGCGGTGATCTCCATCGCCGCCGTGACCACGGCGGTGTGGCTGCTGCTGGGCCACTCGGTGGGTTACGCCCTGGCCCGGGGCATCTCCGTTCTGGTCATCAGCTGCCCCTGTGCCCTGGGCCTGGCCACTCCTGTGGCCATTATGGTAGGCAGCGGCCTAGGGGCCAAAAACGGCATCCTGTTCAAAACCGCCGCCTCCCTGGAGGAGACGGGCCGGGTGCAGATCGTGGCCCTGGACAAAACCGGCACCATCACCAGCGGTCAGCCCCGGGTGACGGACATCCTCCCGGCGGAGGGCGTCACGGAGCAGGAGCTGCTGACCCATGCCCTGGCCCTGGAGCAGAAAAGTGAGCACCCCCTGGCCCGGGCTGTGCTGGACCGGGCGGCGGGGCTTACGGCTCCGGAGGTGTCGGACTTTCAGGCCCTGCCCGGCAACGGCCTGACGGCTGTGCTGGAGGGCCGGACCCTGTGGGGCGGCAGCGCCGCCTTTACAGAGAAGCGCGCCGCCGTTTCTCCGGACCTGCAGGCCAGAACCGAGGAACTGTCCCGGCAGGGGAAAACGCCCCTGTTCTTCGGGGCGGAGGACCGGCTTCTGGGCGTCATCGCCGTGGCGGACGTCATCAAGGAGGACAGCCCCCAGGCGGTCCGGGAGCTGCGGAATATGGGCATCCATGTGGTGATGCTCACCGGCGACAACCAGCGCACCGCTCAGGCCATCGGGGCCCAGGCGGGGGTGGATCAGGTCATCGCCGGGGTGCTGCCGGAGGGTAAGGAGGCCGCCATCCGCCGGCTGATGCAGCGGGGCAAGGTGGCCATGGTAGGCGACGGCATCAACGACGCCCCGGCCCTGACCCGGGCCGACACCGGCATCGCCATCGGCGCGGGAGCCGACGTGGCCATCGACGCGGCGGACGTGGTGCTGATGAACAGCAGTCTGCTGGACGTGCCCGCCGCCATCCGGCTCAGCCGGGCCACCCTGCGGAACATCCACGAGAACCTGTTCTGGGCGTTTTTCTACAACGCCATCGGCATTCCTCTGGCCGCCGGGGTGTTCATCCCTCTGGGGCTGACCCTGAACCCCATGTTCGGCGCCGCGGCCATGAGCCTTTCCAGCTTCTGCGTGGTGTCCAACGCCCTGCGGCTGAATCTGTTCAAGCTCCGGGATAACCGGCACGATCATAAACGAACCAATCACTTAAACGACATCAAGGAGGAACAAGCTATGGAAAAGACCCTGGAGATCAAGGGCATGATGTGCCCCCACTGCGAGGCCACCGTTCGCACCGCCCTGGAGGCCATGCCCCAGGTGCAGGCCGCTCAGGTCAGCCACGAAAGCGGCACCGCCGTGGTGACCCTCACTGCCCCGGTGGAGGACGACACCCTTCGCCGCACCGTGGAGGACAAGGGCTACACCGTCACCGCCATCCGCTGACCCTACACAAACAACGAGAAAAGCACGGCGCAAGCCGTGCTTTTCTCGTATAAATCTTCGGCTGAAAGAGGGTCCCAACAGCCGGATTCATCTTCAGGCTCTCTCCATGGCCTCCCGGAAGTCTCTCTGGTCGGTGAAGATTTCCTGCTTATAGGGGTTCTTCTTCTGTGCCTTGGCCCGCTTGATGATGCTGGCCAGGATCACCACGTTCACCACCAGCGCCACGATGGAGATCACGCCTTGGGCCGTGGGATTGGCCGCCGTGGGCCGGACGGCGGGATCCATGAAGCCGTTGGCATAGACGGAGGTGATGGTGCTGAACACGCTGTCATCCTGGAACAGGGGGAACACCTGGGCAAACATGCACCACAGAGCCAGGGTGTTGGCCCGGTTCTGGATCCAGCCGCCCTTGTTCCAGAAGTGGTTGGCAAAGGTGGGGGCCAGCAGCAGGGCCAGGCCGCAGTACCAGGAGTGGGTGGGCAGGCAGTTATAGGTGTATTCGAAGTTCCACAGGTCATAGGCCAGGATGTAGCACCAGGTCATGTCGGGCCACAGCATGTCCTTCTGATCCTTGGAGGAGTAAATGCCCCACCAGGCGGTCATGCAGAAGATGTTGACGATACCGGCAATGCCGTTGACCCAGTTCCACCAGCCGCCGTACAGCCACACGTTCTCGGAGGACAGCCACCAGCGGTCGCCGAACTCCTTCAGGGCCATGGCGCCCCGGATGCCGGACTCGAAGTCGCTGGCCACGGCGATGAGAATATTGATGGCCACAATGGCAAAGGGGAACACCTTGAACCACTCCGTCTTGCCGATGCTCCACTTATACTTGAGCATCATGAAGCCGATGCACCCGGCGGTGGCGGCGTACAGCTTGGCATAGTGGAACCAGCTGTTCATGTTGGTATAGGTCTGGTTGTTCAGGGCCCATTCCGCGCCGGCCCGTGCGCCGATGGCAATGGCGATGAAATACACCGTCAGCGCGGCGGGCAGCACCAGAAAGCAGATGATGCCGCCGGTCTTGGTGCGGCGGGCGAACTCGTTGGCCAGCACCAGCCCGGTAAACACCAGCACAAAGCCCAGCAGCTGGTACAGGGCGGTCTCGCCATAGATCTGGAATAACATGTCCATTCCTCCTAAAAAATTTTCTGTCTCCTAAGCTCAGCCGCCTGGTCCAGCCAGAGAAGCCCGGACCATCGGCCATGCCGCCAATATAGCACAGGTTTCCTTAAAAAGTCAACTGTCACACGGAAAAAAGTGTTGAAAAAGCCAGAAAAAGCGGGCATAATGGAACTGAAATCGGCTGTGGTATGTGGCCATACCACAGCCAGAGGAGGAAGCGCGTATGGAGTTTGAAAAGCTGGTGTCCCCATCGCTGAAGGACCTGTTCATCACCCACATCGAGGCCATGATCCTTTCCGGGGAGCTGCCGGTGGGGCAGCAGCTGCCGCCGGAGCGCCAGCTGGCCCAGTCCATGGGCGTCAGCCGGGCGGTGGTCAACAGCGGCGTGGCGGAGCTGGAGCGCCGGGGATTTTTAGAGGTCCGGCCCCGGGTGGGCACCTTCGTCACGGACTATCGCCGGGCCGGGACCCTGGACACCCTGAAATCCATCATGACCTATAACCGGGGCCGCCTGCGCAACGAGGAGATCCGCTCCATTCTGGAGATCCGGGACGCCCTGGACAAGCTGGCGGCGGCGGGGATCATCGCCTGCGCCTCGGAGGAGGACATCGCTGCCCTGTTCCGGGCGGCGGAGGCCATCCGGGAGGCCGGGGACAACCGCCATGCGGCGGAGGCGGCCTTTGCCTTCCAGCATGAGCTGGCCATGCAGTCGGGCAACACCCTGCTGCCCCTGATCTTCCGGTCCTTCTATTCCTCGGTGCTGGTGCTGTGGGAGCGGTTCTGCGCCCTCAACGGCGTTTCCATGCTCTATGAGACCAGCGTCCGCCTGTGCCGCCACATCCGGGACCGGGACCTTTCCGCCGCCGTGGCCTGGATCGACTACTGCACCCGGGAGACCGTCTCCGGCAGCCGCCGGATATACTACTGATCCGGGAGCGGCAAAACCAATGTCACAAAAAGAAATCACCATCCCGAGGGATGGTGATTTCTTTTTGTGATTGCCCACAGGTTTTGCTGCCCATGCGCACTCCTGTATATCGCAAGGAAAGGAATGTATGCAAGGGAAACCTTAGTCGGGTTTCCCTTGCATGTTAAATCGCCCGCCCGCAGGCGAGCACTTTTGCGGAGCAAAAGTGCTGCTCCAAAAAGAAAGACACCCGTAGGGGTGTCTTTCTTTTTGGAGCAGGGTACGGGAATCGAACCCGCCTCCTCGGCTTGGGAA
>ERZ779861.3864-NODE-3864-length-11887-cov-3.237914_pt1 | contig 11887 bp, 14 predicted proteins | sample MGYA00511558_ERZ779861 | MGnify/ENA primary metagenome ERZ779861 (study PRJEB29588, sample SAMEA2163432) | human gut metagenome | biome: human gut; feature: human-associated habitat; material: faeces | place: Denmark | collected 2008/2010 ... | reverse complement strand
GACGGGTTCTGATGTATCTCACGCTGATTTACCCACAAATTCCCGTGAAGACCCAGAAATTATAAAACTAAATGGCAAAGAGAAAGCATAATGTAAGGCAAAAGACGAAATTTATGAAGATATTATACTGAATTATACGCATATTTAATTTTTAGATAGATTGCAGTGTCATGGTGTTGCGTTGATTTGATTGGTACGATATCTTGATTCTTAATTTCCGAATTTTATGTTTCCTGAAAATCAGTTTTTTTGAAAATATTTTTTGACTGACTCAAGGCGATGGCTATCCATATTCGGATTTTCCCACGTAGGCGACACATTCCAAATGTTTTCGCCATGGTATTCCTTGGATTTTGTCCATATTGGGAATGATGGATTAAATTAGCTGATTTTTGTGAATATCAGTCCATTCTTAGAACTCATTCCGATTCTGTCTTTTCTCGCCCCTAAACCATTCATTTTGAAACTGTTTTATATTATTATCGATAATTATATAAACGAGCTAAAAATACTAATAATTTTATCTGTATTTAGACTTGAAATTTGCGGTCCGTCATCTATCTTAAGCTATTGTAATATCAATACTTTAAGAGGTAAAGATGGACAAGATTGTAGAACTTTCAGGAATGCGGTTTGGGGTTGAGATTGAAACTATCGGAATCAGCAGAAAAGACACCGTTTCAGCCATTTGGAGAGTGGTTGGCGGTGAAGTCAAGCATGAGGGCGGTTCTTATGATAAGTGGAGCTGTGCGGCTCCTGACGGTCGTAAATGGAATGCTGTTTCCGATGCTTCGATTGGTCGTGGGAATGCGGAGGTCGTTTCTCCGATTTTGAACTATCCTGACGACATTTCAGTTCTGCAAAATGTGATTCGAGCAATCAGAAAAGCTGGCGGCAAAGTCAATTCGAGCTGTGGTATTCATGTCCATGTCGATGCCTCCAGCCTCAATGGGCGGCAATTGGGAAACCTTGCAAAAATTGTTTACAAGCAAGAACCGCTGATTCTGCATGCGCTCCAAATTTCGCAATCACGCTTAAATAGCTACACAAAGCCGACAGAGGAGAATTTTATTGCCGATATCAACAAACATCGTCCGCAATCACTGACTGAACTTTGTCAACTGTGGTATGGGGAGAATAACCTTGATGAAATGAGGCATACGCACTATCATTCGAGCCGGTATCATGGAGTAAATTTTCATTCATTGCTGTATAGGGGAACTGTTGAGTTCAGATGGTTTGAATCGACATTGCATGCCGGAAAGGTGAAATCCTATATCCAATATTGTCTTCTGCTTGTCAACCGTGCAAGAGAAGTGAAATTCGCTGCCTCAAAGAAGCGTTGCCTCTCCATGGAATCGGCAAAGTATGATTTGAGAGTTCACCTCTTGAGAATCGGAGCCATTGGCGATGAATATAAAACCATGCGTCATTTCTTACTGGAAAATATGCCTGGTTGCGCCAGCTATAAACACAAACCTGAATCGAAAGTTGCTTGATATGTGTGGTCAATGTGGAATCATTTTGGGTAAAAAGCGTCGGACTTGGGAAGAGTTGGAGGCTCTCGGCAATATGTTCACTGAGTTGTTGAGGTATAATGAGCGTCGTGGTCGTGATGCGACGGGAATTTTCATTGCCGATCAGAGTGGGGCAGGAAAAATATTGAAAGCTCCGGTTTCGGCGATGTACTTGACTGAATCAATAGAATATCAGGAAGCAATCCAGAGTATCAGTAATAAAACTATTGCCTTGCTTGGTCATACTCGGTTTCGGACGGTGGGAACTCCCTGGGTCAACGAGAATAATCACCCGATTCAAACTCAATTCTGTGTCGGTACTCATAACGGAACCATTACCAACCATGAGGAATTGTTCCGTATTCACGATTGGGAAAGAATCGGTCAAGTAGATTCCGAAGCAATTTTTCGTTGTGCGGACAATTGTATCCATGATGGAAAACTTGATATGGAGGAATTTTCGAAAAAATTGAAAGGATTCAGTGGAACGATGTCCTTCATTCTTTATAATCGGCGGGAAGCCAATGTTGTTTATATCGGAATCGGCAATATGCCGTTGAGCCTCCGGTATCATGTACGGTTACGGTGTTTGTGCTACTCAAGTGAATTGATGCCTCTTGTCATGACTGGCAAAGAATATACAGGGTGGTGTCTTCTACCGCAATTAGCCATGATGCTTTATCGGTTTGATATTACCGATTTGATGAACTGGGGTTCTGTTCCAATGATTTTCAATACTCCCGCCAGAGGTTGACAGAACGACAGGTGGAACAACTGGACTTCGGGTAAATCTTGTCGGAGTCCAATTTTTTTCAAGAGGGTGTTCAGAAAACACCTGTTTTCTTGACAGGGATTCTTGGAGATTTTTTGAGCGGGAAATTTGATGAAAAATGAGAAGGTTTTCTGAACAGTAAAAATGGAGGTTCACATGCGCTGTTTGATTTATACCAGAGTTTCTACAACAACTCATGACCAGACAACGGAAAATCAGGTTGCTCAATTGAAAGAATATGCCCATCGGCAGAATTGGGAAATTGTTGAAATTATCGAGGAATATTGTTCAGGTGGCAAATCAGCCGAAGAACGGACTGGTCTGAAAAAAGTATTCTCCATGGCACGGCAAAAGAAATTTGATGTACTTCTCTTCTGGAGCCTCGACAGATTGAGTCGTGAAGGCTCCCGGAAAACATTGGAATACCTCACGAGGCTCGATGATTGGAAGGTCAAATGGCATTCCTACACCGAGGAGTATATTTCATCACTCGGGATTTTTTCCGATGCGATTATCAGTCTTATGGCGGCATTGGCTCGACAGGAAAAAGTTCGTTTGTCCGAACGGGTTTCGGCTGGACTTCAACGAGCTCGCAACAAAGGACGAAAACTTGGTCGTCCACAAATTGCTGATACAGAGAAAATCAAAGAGCTCCGGCAAAATGGACATAGCCTTGCTGAAATCGCAAAACGCTGCGGAATTTCCAGAACCAGAGTCCACCAGATTTTATCAGCTTGAATCCGTTTTGAGATTTTTGAAAAAATAAAACGAATCCATCCCCCCAAAAAGTGTCTTTCTTCGACTTTCATCTCCAGAGCCTTCAGATCAGAAAATCTGCAGGTTGCCAAGAAAAGGCATTTTTCCCCACGACTAACTCTACTCGTTATTTATTTCTGAGCTCAACAACGATTTCTATATTATTATCGATTATAATATAAAGGCTTGCCAAAAATCATTATCGAAAATAATATACGAAATCAGTTGACCTGCTCCGTTGTCCAATGGTTGATCTGAACGGCATTGTCATTGGTGGCTCGATAGTCAAATTCCTTCTGATGGAACTTGCCTTCTACATTCAAGAAAGACACCTTAATTGCATTGCCATTGATCGAAAGCCCTTGGATGGCGATTCTTTTACCGATAAGATGATTGGCAATATTTTCCCCATTTTTCCAAATGGATAAATTGGATTCTGTGCCTTCTCCATAACTCGACATGACCCCATAGTTAGTGGGGGTAATGATTCCGATCCAGAATGTGTCTTCTCTGTCATGGATAATTCGGCAGAAGGGAATGTTGAGTTGAGCAATAGTCTCAGTCTTCGGCATTCCTCCTTCCCATTTATCCGCAGGGATTGCGAAATCCAACTCGCCATGAGTCAAGGTGATGATTTTCCCTTGAAAATGAATCGGCGCATTTCGCATGGCGATAAAGGCTTGTCGCACTTCCTCTAAAACAGTCAACTCCATGAACCGATTTTTCAACCGTGCTTCTTCTCGTCCACGTTGCATCATCGGAGCAATCGAACCTTCTCCCATTGATTCTTGGTTGCGGCGATCCATCAGGCGTTGCCATTCGGCTTGGTCAATGAGGAGTTTGATACGCTCTGATTTTGGAAGAACAGAGAGCTTATATTCCAAGGCAGCAAGCATACGTTCTTCGGCATTAGCCGCGATAGCGGCCATTGCCGAGTTCATTTCCAGTTGTGTTGTTGCGTTTTCAAGTTCCGCTTCTGCAGTCTGCCGTTCGGCAGTATTCCATTGTGGCAACTGAGAACAACCTGCACACAGAAGCAATGCTATGCCAAGAATATTTCTTCTCATTCTTCTTTTGTTCCTTCGTTTTCGAATAATTCACATAATCGCAAGTATTCTGCTGGATTTTCTGGAACGGACATTTCATTGAGAGCCGTCCGCAATTCAGCGATAAATATATCATTCTCCCGTAAGCGTCGCAATCGCAATCGACAACGCTTGCAGAAAAGCAGATGGAACCAGCAACGGAATCGGGAAAGGCGAGGCAATGTCCGATGATAGTATTTTTCCCATAATACTGCGTCATTGTGCATGTCATGAATCATAATTTTAGACTATCAGTACAAATCTTTTGTTTGTAAAGTAAGATTATGCTCAGGACATCGCAGAATCGTTTTATTGCTCCTGATTGTTGCTCTCTCTCCTGTATATTCATAGTTTTTTGAGGTTGTAGGACACTTATTTATATAATCGTCCCCCAATGATTCAAGAGAAACTGGCAGTCTACCATTATGTGCTTCTGCATATTTACTAATACGATAATTAAGTTCTCTGATATTAGCCTCGCATGCTGTATCCAATAAGCGACTGCGATTGTGAAGCATGTTAGTGAACAAAACACATTCAAGCGCAATGATGCTTATTGAAATTATTGAAAATAGAATGAGCTTGGCTCTTCTTGACAGTTTTTGGGAAGTTTGGAAATATGATTCCCATCTAAAAAAGAACAGAGCTGCAATAAAAATGAGGTTGAACAGAAAAATTCGAAAGCTAACCAAGAAAAGAGGAATGACCAATAATCCGAGCAAGAGTAGGTGATATGCTTTTCGAACTCGTTCCGATATGACGATTTCATGGAAATATTCAAACAGGGAAAACGGCTTCCAATCATCCAAGCCGTCAATCCAAAGTAAGGTGTTGGATTTAATGATTCCTTTTCGGAATAAGAGTTTTATTTTTTCTTGATTGACCGGTCCCTGAGAATTATTATTGCGCTGATAAAACCATACTTGAGAATCAGTTTTTATCAACCGATCGTCATGTATCAACAGTTCCCGCAACTTATGCTGTTTTTTTTCGAACCAATATTTCAATAACCGAAAAATCCCATAAATTGCTCCATATACCAATACCGATAAGATGAGCCAATCCGTGAATATGCTTAAAAGCAATTGAAACATCATTAACACCTCAGCGAATTGTATTGTAAATCAGTTGGAGAGCGATGGTCAAAACGAATGGCATAAACAGATATATTCCAAAATAACCAGGAGTTAACGTGGGAGTATATTGGAGAACCTTAGCTCGACGCAATAAGTAATAAGGAGTCCAATACAGAAATGAAAATCCCACATCATATTTACGACTATGCAAAATACAACCATCAGCAAAAATAGATATGAACCAAAATATTCCGAATATATAACTGATAACATTCAAGCCTGTGATTGTATCATCCTTCCTCGCCTCAAAATGAAGACAGAGAAAGAAGACCACAGTGGCAAGAATGACCTCCAGCAAAGTCAACATTTTCAGGAGTATCTCTAAATCGACTTCCGGGCGCTTCTGGATTGTCGGAGGAATATCAACCCAAAGAGAATCTTTTAATTCACTGTTTCCTAATTGAATCCAACCATTTTGTCCCCATTTCCAAACATAATCAAACGCACTCATTGTTCCATTTTTGATATCTTCTTTGAAATCATACTCAGAGAATGGACCACAAATCTCTTCCTCGAATCCCATTCGATACCACTCTCGAGTGATACCGCAGTGGGGGCAAATCTCGACAGCTCCGTCAATTTCCTTATGGCACTTACCACAAGTACATTTTCCAGAAGATGAAACAGTTGGTATTGAGTGTTTTTCTGGTTTGGCAGGAAAAATGATTTGTTTTATTTTGCATACTTTGTCGAGAAAGGAATCTTCATCAAATGTAGAATCCGATTGTTCTGAAACAGATTTTGCCAAGGACGGAGTTGAGGGCAATGGAGGAGGACCAGGAATTGGTTTAACAATTTTGATGTTCTGACTGCATTGAGGACATTGGGTTTCCAAGCCTGCCCAATCGTCCTCTGCTTCTAATTTTGCATTGCATGCGGGACACCGAAAATGGAATGACATTTTTCTGTTCTCCTGTGATAGTTTATTTCGACATGAAAAAAGGCACATCCCGAAGGAGTGCCCATCTCTACGCCTACCACAGCGCCTCAAAGTACACACAATCAGAATGTGCCAAATATATTAGCACACTGACTGCAAAAGCACTTTGAGATTAACGTTTGTCGAAGTGGTAGTTCAGAGATGGACGTTATTCATCAGCTTTGTAATTTTATTTCAAGTATTGTTCGTTCTTTTTTTTACCTCACTTTCTGTCGTATGGTTCACTGTATTCAATATATCTTCGCAGGATAAAAAGTCAAACGATATCAACAAAAAACCAAGCCAGTTGGGCTTGGTTGCGCTGTGGTAGGCGTAGAGGTTATGGGATTTACATCCGGTAACATCCCCCTATCATGGCACCGGGATATTGCTGTTGAGCAATCAGCCGTGCCCGGGCCATATCGATAGCCTCTATGATGGTTTCGAATACCGTGGTACGAGTTTGGACGACGACCTTGAATTTCATGAAAAATCCTCCTTGGTTTGTGTCGTCTACAGATAATCTAAATTGGCTGAAATTCAAGTCTAATTTCAAAGATAAATCATTAATAAATAACGACATATGCAGTCATTAGAATAAAGGTAATCCGGGGCATTCTGAGAGCAATTGCTATTCTGTCGATAAAATAATCACGAGAACCGTTAATTGCGCCCAGAATCGCCCCGGATAGGCTTCATTTTGAAGAGAAAACGAAATCGATGATTTCATTTTGTTTCTGTCGATATTCTTCTGCATCTGCATCGGAGTCAGCCATCGCCTCTTGATATTGATAATATTCGTGTTCTCTGCCAAGCATTTCTGCGACACTGCGTGAAACAATGCGATAGTTGGTTTTATCACCAGTTTTCCTAAAACAAGCCAATGCTTTTTCTGCATCCTCTTGATCGTCGAAGGGAAAATATTTCAAAATTCCATCTTCGACAAAAAGAGCAAAATATTCTTTGCTGTCAGGAAAATTGAGATAAAAGTCCGAAGTAGTATTAAAAATAATACGTTCAAATTGTTCGCTGTATCCGGAGTCGATCAAACCTTGGAGAACAAGTCCCATCTCATGAAGTAATGTCCCCATTGTTGCTGCGTTTTCCATATCACTTGCCCTCCGTTAAAATTTTTTCAATGAGGTTTTCCTCATAGTACATTTTTTTCCCGATGCGGATTGTCGGTAAATTCCAGCGGCGTAGGGTTTGTCTGGCAATCCCCAAACGTTTAGCTGCTTCAGCCGCACTCAATAAATAACCATTCGCATTCTTTATCATTTTTTTCTCCCACTGGCGTTCATTCGCCATCATATGAGAAAAAATATAAAAAAATATGTACATTGAGTATAATTATTGTAACCCTCGGGTTACAGTTTTTGGGAATGGAACTTTTCCACAATAAATTTTTTATGATCCGCTTCCTTGGTCGTTGGCTCTTGCAGAAAAAATTATAGAGTTCAAGGAAAAATGTTGAGAGCATTTTCCCCTGAAACTCTATATATTATAATAGATTTTCCATAGGTTGAGGCTTGATCTGGGTGAAATTATGTTCAGATAATTGTGCCGCCAATTGGCGACACTTCTTGTTGAATCATTTCGCCTCTACCACACAATCGAATCCCATATAATGACGATATGTCGTTTGCATAACCTCTGCGGTTCGATTTTGAGCATGGCGTGGCGCAATCACAGAATCATGGACGGGAAGCGCCGGAATACCTTCCTGAGCCAATACAGAGAGGATGTGGAGCATCATTTCTCCGTCCAAACGTTGCAAATACACGCCGCAATCACTGCCGAAAAAACGGCGGATCGGTTTGTGATGCTCCATAAGTTCGGAAACGAGCTTGTTCCAATTCGGCTTGAATTTTTCAACCGCATTCAAAATCTTCATTTCTTTACTGAGGATGAATGGCTTTCGTTTCAATGTCCATAGGGTTCTTTCGATTGATTGCAATGTTCCCCTGATACTCCTTGCATTAAGTAGCCTCAACATCAACGTCTTGTATAAAGAGCGCATTTCTGTTGAAAAATACGTGTAGGGATCTTCTCTTATTTGAATACCCATGATGGCATATAGCATTGATATGTGGAGAGCTTTGAAATCTAATTCCACAGTGGATTCTCCATTAATGGTTATCGTGTGTCTTTCTTCTTGTGAAAGATTCTGCCATCCCATTCCTCTTTTTACAATTGAATATAATCTGCCTCCGCAATCAAAACTTCCCCTTGAAAAAACTGCAGAAATTCTTGGATATAATATTTCTTTGCATGAGTTATCATTTCTCCCTAGTATGGGAGGATGTATATATGTTGGATTACTATATTTATAGTAAGTATTATGCAATATACTCTTAGATATATCACTTATGTAATTAAATTTATTAGATTTATATAAGGTATTAATACAAAAAATTTCACCCGAAAAAATTTGAGAAATTCGATTTTCTGCAAAGGAGATTGTTTTTCCTGTTGAATCGTGAAGAATCACCGAGGAAATCGGCTTTACTGTACAGAAATCGGAAAATTTCAATGTTTTAAAATGTTCATAAAGAACTCTTTTTGCCCAATAACGGCTGATTTGACCTGAATTACATTCACGGTCGAAATGTCCTCTGTGTTCTGCAATGAGCCTATTGTTTATCAAAAAATCCAATACTGTTATGAAAGTCCCTTTTGACAATTTGCGATCAGAGAATACAGTTTCTCCGTTCAAAAAACGACTCGAACGGGGAATGGCAACACATTCTCCCTGCATGTATGCCTTGGCAATATTCGCCACGACCATAAAAAGGTATTCGACTACCTGATCCAAGGTTTTGCGTTTTGCATTCGAACTGATCGGAAAATCAGAAAGTAGGCTCTCAATGAAGTTATTGACTTCTGAATTATCGATGGACAAATCAACGTCGATAGGACGTGAACTGCCAAAATCATGACAGAACTCAAATAAATCCTCATAGTTCATCATCACGTACCTCCGTTTTTGCAAGAATACTATCCTTTGCCACAGACTGAACATGTTTTGCAATTTCCTGCTGTATCGGTCTTACGACTTCCCTTGAAAGGTCAAGCAATTCATCGATATGCGCCGGAGCGACCATTGGAATCAACTTCTTGATGAATTCAGCAGTAGTCATCTGGCACCTCCTCCATGGAGCTGAAACACTCCATACAGCAAATACTCTGAACGTCGTCATTGTTCACTGGATTGACTTTGTGAGCAACATTTTCGCTTTCCGCAATGGTTCTGAAGCAGACCATACAAAATTTTTCACTTTTTACATTTTTCATTTTTATTCTCCCATTTGGGAGCACAAAAAAAGGGCACTCTGAACAACGAACCAATGCTACCGCCGAGGCGATAAGCAATTCGGTGTGGTTGTTCAGAGCACCCCTTGTGCTCTGTGAATTACTTTTTTTCGTGTCATATTAATTATAACACACTAAATAATATAGCACTGTATTTTAAAAAGTCAAATTTTATTTATAAGGCAGTAGATTGCCGCTTTGAAAATCGGAAGATAACATTAGGAAAGAGATTTCCATTTCAGAAGATTTCTGGAATGACACGAGCAACTTCTCTGTAAAAGCTACTTCAAGACCGTAAATGTCAGCCTCAAACAGTTTTCGCAAAATTTTCGCAAATCTGAGGGGGAAATCCTGCTTTTCTCACACAAAAAAAGAGATCGTGAATTTTACCTCACGACCTCATTTTGAGCTTAAAAATGGTACACCCGACGAGATTCGAACTCATGACCTTCTACTCCGGAGGCAGACGCTCTATCCAGCTGAGCTACGGGTGCACCAGCGTTTGACCTTAATATAACGCGGTTACGGCTTTTTTCCAATCTGAATCGATGTTTTTCCGGGATTTTTTTCCTCTCCGGCGCCGGAGGGGGGAATCCGACGGAAGCGGAACGGCTTTTCACGCCGGCGGACAAGTCCGCAAAAATTCATTTTTTTCATCGAGAACCGGTATTTCTCCAGGCGAATCCGCTGTTTCCGGTCTATATTATTCCGGACACCGGAATGTTTATTCATCTTATATCAGGAGCGGTTTATGTTTTTCATCGGCGGTCCCGGCAATGCCTTCTGCCGGAAAGTGATTGTTCTCGACAAACCCGTATCCGGCGCATTCGCTGCCGTGATCGCGGACCCACACTCCTACGCCTGCCCCTCGTGGATGGAAATTCCCGGTATGGAACACAACTGGCTGCTTGCCGGCAGTCTCCTCAAATACCGGCTCTTCGTCAATGGCAGGACGGCCGGCATCGGTCCGGCACGTCCCGTCGATCCCGCCCGGACCGTCGAAACCCATTTCCCGCTGACCGGCATTCTTCACAAAGGCGTCAATGTGATCGGCGTCATGTCGCGCGGCGAACGGTTCGGCTTCGCGCTCTCCATCCGCATCGACTTCACCGACGGCTCGTACCGCGAATTCGTGACCGGTCCGGACTGGAAGGTTCTGCCGGCCAATGATATCTTCTCTCCGGTCTGCTGGAAAAAACCCGCACTGTCGTTTCCGAAGGGGAGTCCGGGCCCCGGGGAACAGCCGGAACATATCAACGGAGAGCGCTTCCCGTACGGCTGGCTTTCTCCGGATTTCGACGATTCGGCCTGGGAGCAGGCCGTCTGTTTCGCGGATGACAAGGCGTATTCGCTCGAACCGGCGCAGATTCCGCAATATCAGGAGACCCGTATCGCTCCGGTCAGCATTGAGCGTCTTGACGACGGCCGCATCGTCGTCGACGAATTGCAGATCGCCGGCAAACGCCGGATGTCGGCGCGCGACCTGCTGCCGGGTATGCGCGACCTCGCGGATTACTCCTTCGGAGAAGAGGCAGCCGAAGCCTGACGCCAGCGGCGGTAACGGGCTACGGGCCATACCGCCGCAATACCGACCACGGCACCGACCGTCGCCTCCGAGAAGCGCAGCAGTCCGTTGGCCAATGGCGACAGGTCGGGGGAACGTTCCGAGACGATCAGTACGATGATAAGTGTGATCGTAGCCATTTTGCCGTTGTCCGGCACCTTGAACATCATGCAAATCACCTCTTCCAATACGACGGCGACGACCATTCCTGCCGGCGAAAAGCGGAAATTCACCAGATAGACATAGGCCACGACCGCACCGATGAAGGTGCCCAGCACCCGCAGCCACCCCTGCTGAACGGCGTGGCGGATATCGGGTTGCTGTTGCACGACGATCGCCGAGACACAGGCCAGCATCGCCCCCGTCAGGCTCGACGCTTCATGGAAATGCGACGTAATCGCAAAACCGAGCAGGTAGGCGAGCGTGACGGCGACGGCTTTCGCAATCACTTCGAGCGGCTGCACGCGGCGCAGTATCTCCCACGGTGTAATCATCTCTCCCGTCCCCACGGCAAGAAACGCACCGGAAAATTCCTGTCCGTCCCGAAATCCGCTCCGAATCCCGAAAAACCGCCGCTCACCGTGTCCGGTACCGAATGCCGATCGCTGAAAAAACTGCCGAAAACGAACCTTTTCATTAAACTGAGTGTAGAGACCAACGCAGTTCGAACTATACCGAGGCGGGAAAAGGTGCACGAATGTGCGCCTTTTCATTAAGCCGAGCGCAGAGACCAACGCAGTTCGGGCCATGTCCGCCCTCGCGGATTGCACCTTCGGAACCTGACGCCGACCGGCGACAAACACTGAAAATCCCTGTCGCAGTCCGA
>ERZ779861.3849-NODE-3849-length-11909-cov-3.023199_pt1 | contig 11909 bp, 10 predicted proteins | sample MGYA00511558_ERZ779861 | MGnify/ENA primary metagenome ERZ779861 (study PRJEB29588, sample SAMEA2163432) | human gut metagenome | biome: human gut; feature: human-associated habitat; material: faeces | place: Denmark | collected 2008/2010 ... | reverse complement strand
GGTGAAGCAATGGTTGAATTAGATCAGTTCAAGACGGAACTGAATGCCTATGAGGGACCATTAGTGGAAGTGAGGGATTCACTTTGACCTCGTTAACAAAGAACAGAGGATCGAAGAATTAGAACGTAAGATGGAGGAACCCGGGTTCTGGGATGTGCCGGAGAAGGCACAGGAGCAGATGAAGGAGTTAGGAAGTCTGAAGGAGGACCGGGACACTTATAAGAAGCTTGTCACAGCGAAGGAAGATATGGAGACGCTGATCGAGATGGGTTATGAAGAGAACGATGCGTCTGTTATTCCTGAGATTGCGGAGATGCTGGAGTCATTTAAGAATGATTTTGACAATATCCGTATTAAGACGCTGCTGTCGGGTGAATATGACAAGAACCATGCAATCGTGAAGTTGAATGCGGGTGCAGGGGGAACAGAGGCCATGGACTGGTGTGCGATGTTGTATCGGATGTATACCCGTTGGGCGGAAAAGAAGGGATTTTCCCTGGAAGAACTGGACTTTCTGGAGGGGGATGAAGCAGGTGTCAAGTCTGTGACATTCCAGGTCAATGGAGAGAATGCGTATGGCTATCTGAAATCGGAAAAAGGAGTTCATCGTCTGGTACGCATTTCGCCGTTTAATGCCAATGGAAAGCGGCAGACTTCTTTTGTATCCTGTGATGTTATGCCGGATATCGAGGATGATATTGATATTGAGGTAAAGGATGAGGATATCCGAATCGACACCTATCGTTCCAGCGGTGCCGGCGGGCAGCATATCAATAAGACCTCATCTGCAATCCGTATTACCCATTTCCCTACGGGAATTGTGGTTACGTGCCAGAATGAACGTTCCCAGCATATGAACAAAGATAAGGCAATGCAGATGTTGAAGGCGAAGCTGTATCTGCTGAAGCAGCAGGAACAGGAAGAGAAGCTTTCCGGCATCCGCGGGGAAGTGACTGATATTGCCTGGGGCAATCAGATCCGTTCGTATGTCATGCAGCCATATACGATGGTCAAGGATCATCGTACCAATGAAGAACGGGGTCAGGTGGATGCGGTGCTGGATGGAGACATTGATCCTTTTGTCAATGCATATTTAAAGTGGATCGCATTGAAAAAATAGAGCAGTCATGTCAGCATAGAGCGTGTTTGAAAATTGTGGGGATGAATTTTCAAACACGCTCTAAGTGTATGAGGAGTCTTTAGGGTCGGGGGTTCGGAATTCCCTGGGCGTGATGCCAAAATACTTTTTGAAGACTCTGTTAAAATAAGAAATGTTATTGAAGCCGCTTTCCAGAGCAATGGTGGTGACAGGCAGGTCGGTAGCTGTGAGCTGCCGGGCTGCCATGTTCAGCCGATATTGATTCAGGTATTCAATGCAAGTCAGATTCATATGTTTTTTGAAGAACCGCATAAAATGATATTCACTGAATCCACAGAGGGAGGCCAGTTCCGGTATTGTGATTGCTTTTTGATAATTGTCCTGCATATATTGCAGGACTTTTTTCAGTTTACCGGTAATTTCTTCGTGTTCCATATTCTGCTTTTGGTAAGGTACGTATTGATACAAAGTAAAAAACAGATGAAACAGCAGTGCTTTGGTTTCCAGTTCATATCTCTCTGGTTTTTCGGTTACGGTTTCCAGAAGAGAATAGAAGATACTGCGGATCTTCTCGTTGTATGGCGAAGCAGCATCTAATACTACGGGAAACCTTACCGTCTGCTGTGCAATCGGAAGCAGGTAAGAAGTGCAGGCATCATTCCTGACTGCTTCCAGCATATCCATCCGGAAGACAAAGCTGTCGGTAATCATGTGACTGCAATTTTCAGCGGAGAAGCCGTGGAGGATCCCCGGAGGAATCAACAGGAAATCCCCCTTGGATATCCGGCGGGGAAGCAGGTCAATCTGGTAGGTGCAGGATCCTTCCAGGACATAGGTAAATTCCAGTTCACTGTGCCAGTGGACCGGAAGCGCTGCAAAATTCTCCGGTATTGTGCAGCGATAGTATTCAAACGGAAAGATGGCAGTTCCGTGTCTGGTATTTTCAAGAAGATTCGGATTGTATCTCATAACCCCTCCCATAGTCTTTGAATTGTTCTTTGATAGCAGGATTGTGTTAAAACATCCTTGTAAAGTGCAAGTAATTTTCTGCACTTATGTCTATAATAAAACAAAAGTAGAAACTCCGTTCCATGAGTTTTATCATAACATACCGGGCGGGAAAAGAGAACAGGAGAAGTGCTATGATTCGTAAATATCGTTTTGGGCATCCGCTTGAAACGGATGCAGTGGTGGAGAAGAAGTTGTGTGAGAAGGGGGAACTGCCTTATCTATCCATAAGGAAGGGGGAAGCGTTTACCTGTCAGCTGGAGGAAGAGGCCTATGTTTACGGACTGGGAGAGCAGGTACGCGGAATAAATAAACGTGGCTGGATTTATACCAGTTACTGTGCGGATGAGCCAAATCACCGGGAGGACAGGCAGTCTTTGTACGGGGCACATAATTTTTTGATTGTGGATGGTACGGTCTGCTTTGGTGTGTTTTTCGATTATCCGGGCAGGATTACGTTTGATGTGGGGTATACAAAATGTGAGGAACTTTGTATCCTGCCTGAGACATGGGATCTGGATGTGTATGTGATTGACGGTGAAAATCCGGCGGAGATTGTAAAGCAGTTTCGTCGTATGATCGGACGCAGCTATATTGCTCCGAAGTGGGCTTTTGGTTATGGGCAGAGCCGCTGGAGTTATATGGATGAGGATGAAATCCGGGAAGTGGTGAGACAGCACAGAGAGGCAGGGATTCCTCTGGACAGTGTATATCTGGATATTGATTATATGGAACGTTATAAAGATTTCACCTTGAATCAGACTGCATTTCCGAAGTTTCCGGAATTTGTACAGGAAATGAAGAAGCAGCATATCCATCTTGTACCGATTATTGATGCAGGGGTAAAGATTGAAAAAGGGTATGATACCTATGAAGAAGGTGTGAAAAATCATTATTTTTGTAAAAATGAGGATGGGACAGACTTTGTAGGTGCTGTCTGGCCGGGGAAGGTTCATTTTCCGGATGTATTGAATCCCAAAGCGAGGGAATGGTTTGGTAATAAGTATCAGTATCTTCTGGAACAGGGGATTGATGGGTTTTGGAATGATATGAATGAGCCGGCGATCTTTTATTCGGAAAAGCATATGGATGAAGTGATGGAGAAGCTGGATGAGTTCAAGGGAAAAGAATGGGATTTGAATACGTATAACCAGTTTTGTGGAGTGGTGGGCGGTATTGCGAATCGCCCGGAAGACTATAAGAGTTTTTATCACAATTGGGGCGGTGAAGGCAAGATGGTCCGGCACGATCAGGTGCATAATCTGTATGGATATGGGATGACCAGAGCGGCAGGGGAGGCATTCGAACGCCTGGAGCCGGAGAAGAGGATTTTGATGTTTTCCCGTTCTTCTTATGTTGGAATGCATCGTTACGGCGGTATCTGGCAGGGAGATAATCTGTCCTGGTGGTCCCATCTGCTTCTGAATATACGGATGATGCCGTCACTGAATATGTGCGGTATCCTCTATACGGGAGCAGATCTGGGCGGATTTGGCGCTGATGTAACGGAGGATCTGCTGCTGCGGTGGCTGGCATTCGGGATCTTTACGCCGTTGATGAGAAACCATTCAGCAATAGGAACACGCAGACAGGAAGTATATCGTTTTCCAAAGATGCTTCCCGTGTTCCGCAAAATCATAGGAATCAGATACGGACTGCTGCCTTATCTCTACAGCGAATATGTGAAAGCAGCGCTTCAAGATGGGATGATGTTCCGGCCATTGGCATTTGATTACCCGGAGGATACATTTGCAGCACAGGTGGAGGATCAACTTCTATTAGGTGATGCTTTGATGCTGACACCTGTTTATCAGCAGAATGCGCGGGGACGTTATGTCTATCTTCCGGAGGATATGATGATGGTGTCGATGAAGAGCCTGGACGATTATAGGACACAGATTATGAAACAGGGGCATCATTATATCCATGTGAACCTGGAGGAAGTGGTATTTTTCATCCGTCCGGATCATGTAATTCCGCTTTCAACGGGAGGCAACAGCGTAGAGGAAGTGGATTTCCGGAACTTAAGTCTGCTGGGCTATGTGAAAAAGAAAGCGGTGTATGAGCTGTACGATGATGACGGATATGGTAAGGATTATGAGAATCCGGAGCATTGGATAACGGTCGCAGTATCAGCGAACGGCAGTGTCCGTCAGCAGGGTGAGAAAAAGAAAAAGTTTACGGAATGCATTTTGCAGGAAGAATAGACAGAAAAAGATTTTCAGAGAGGAGAGCGAAAATGAAGAAAGTATGGTGGAAAGAAGCGGTCGTTTATCAGATCTACCCGAGAAGCTTTATGGATGGAAACGGAGACGGAATCGGTGATATCAAAGGAATTACCAGCCGTCTGGATTATCTGAAGGAGTTAGGGGTAGATGTGCTCTGGCTTTCTCCGATATATAAGTCCCCCAATGATGATAACGGTTATGATATCAGTGATTATCAGGATATTATGGATGAATTCGGAACAATGGAAGATTTTGATGAGATGCTGGAGGAAGCACATAAACGGGGACTGCGTATCGTGATGGACCTGGTTGTAAATCATACTTCCGATGAGCATCGCTGGTTCATGGAAAGCCGGAAGAGCAAAGAGAATCCATACCGGGACTACTACATCTGGAGGGAACCGAAAGCAGACGGAAGTGCACCAAATAACTGGGGTTCCTGCTTCGGGGGTCCGGCATGGGAGTATGATGAGAATACAGGAATGTATTATCTGCACCTCTTTTCCAAAAAACAGCCGGATCTGAATTGGGATCATGAAAATGTGCGGAAAGAAATCTTTGATATGATGACCTGGTGGTGTGAGAAAGGAATTGATGGATTCCGCATGGATGTCATCAGCATGATTTCCAAAACTCCGGAAATGCCGGACGGACGTTCCGATGACGGTATACTGGGAGATTTTGGTCCGTATTGTATCCACGGGCCTCATGTACATGAATATTTACAGGAAATGAATGAGAAAGTGCTTTCCAGATACGATATCATGACCGTAGGAGAAACGGCCGGAGTGACGATTGAACAGGCACAGCAATATGCCGGAGAAGACAGACATGAGCTGAACATGGTATTTCAGTTTGAACATGTAGATTCAGACGGAAAATACGGGAAATGGACCGATGAAAAAGTATCGCTTTCCTTCCTGAAACAAAACTTAAGTAAATGGCAGACCGAACTTTACGGTAAGGCATGGAACAGCCTGTTCTGGGACAATCATGATCAGCCAAGAGCAGTTTCACGTTTTGGAGATGACCGTCCGGAATATAGAGAAGTATCGGCGAAAATGCTTGCAACCTGTCTTCATATGATGCAGGGTACTCCGTATATTTACCAGGGTGAGGAACTGGGTATGACAAATTATCCGTTCCAGTCCAAAGAAGATTTCCGGGATATTGAGAGCATTCATGCCTATGAGGATTGGGTGGAGTCCGGAAAAGTTTCCCTGGAGAAATTCTGGCCCTGCATCACAAATAAAAGCCGTGACAATGCCAGAACACCGGTACAGTGGGACGATACCGAACACGCAGGCTTTACCACCGGTACTCCGTGGATACCTGTAAATCCAAACTATAAAACGATCAACGCCAAAGCCGAACTGGAAGATGCGGATTCCGTATTCCACTATTATCAGAAGCTGATTGCCCTGAGAAAACAGTATCCAGTGATTGTATATGGAAAATACGAACTTCAGCTTGCCGATGATAAGAATCTTTTTGCATACACAAGAACCTTAGACGGAGAACAACTTTTTGTTGTCTGCAACTTCACAGAAAACACATGCAGCGTGCAGATACCGGAAGCGTTTGAAACAGCAGAATGTCTGATTTCGAACTATGGAAGAACCTGCTATGAGGGAAGTGTAGAATTGGCGCCTTACGAAGCCTTCGTACTGCGAACATGCACAAAACCATGACAATACATTAAAAATATATCAACGCACAGTAGTAAGGTTCCGGCTTATGCCCCGCTGCTTTTTATGCATCTACAGACCTGTTACAAGTTCTTTGCTGAAAAATCCCTGTTTTTACAGACAACATCTGGCTTACAAGGCCGGATGTTGAAGGACACTGAGTCGGAAAAACATCAGTTTTTCCGGCGAATTGTCCTGGTTCTGTAAAAACAGGGATTTCTCAGCATAGAACTTGTTAAGGTCGAAGCCAGCATAAAAACAGCGGGGCATAAGCCGGAACCTTACTGCGTCCGTCCCCATCCCCCTTTCGAGGGGTCACCCACAAATCCCCCTCTAAAAATAGCGTAAGCACAAGAAAAATCCTTGCGTAAACCTGCAAAATGTGATAGTATCTTCTCTGTGAGTACAAATGTTTTCCGTTGACGAACAGTGTGGAGAGGAAATAGCATGTCAGATATAGGCAAGTATTATGTGGTAAAAGAAAAAGCTGTTCCGGAAGTCTTGCTGAAAGTGCTGGAGGCAAAGAGACTTATGGAAAAGAAAGAACTTACGGTTCAGGAGGCTACCGAACAGGTGGGAATCAGCCGAAGTTCCTTTTATAAATATAAGGATGATATCTTTCCTTTCCATGATAATGCGAAAGGAAAGACTATCACATTTATACTGCAGATGGATGATGAGCCGGGGTTGCTTTCCGATGTGCTGAAGACGATTGCCCGGCATCACGGTAATATTTTGACGATTCATCAGTCAATTCCGCTGAATGGTGTAGCTACATTGACGATCAGTGTGGACATTGCACCGGAAGTGGGAGATGCGGCGGCTATGATGAGCAGCATTGAGAAAAAAGACGGTGTTCATTATTTTAAAATACTAGGTAGGGAGTGAAAAGTAAGATGATTAAAGTTGCAGTGTTAGGGTACGGTACCGTAGGTTCGGGCGTTGTGGAAGTGTTCCGTGTGAATCAGGATACGATCAATAAGAATGTAGGCGAAGAAGTAGAGATCAAGTATGTGTTGGATTTGAGAGATTTTCCGGGAGATCCGGTGGAAAAAGTTCTGGTACATGATTTTGAAGAAATTGTAAATGATCCGGAAGTTAAGATTGTAGTAGAAGTTATGGGAGGATTGAACCCTTCTTTTCATTTCGTAAAACGGTGTCTGGAGAGTGGTAAGAGCGTATGTACCTCCAATAAAGAGCTGGTTGCACAGCATGGTACAGATCTTTTACAGACTGCTAAAGAACATCATGTCAATTTCCTGTTCGAAGCAAGCTGCGGCGGCGGTATTCCGATTATTCGTCCTCTGTATCAGGCGTTGACCGCTGATAAGATTGATGAAGTATCCGGTATCTTAAATGGAACTACAAACTATATCTTAAGCAAGATGGCAAGTGATGGTTCTGATTTTGAAGAAGTACTGAAGAAAGCACAGGATATGGGATATGCAGAGCGTAATCCGGAAGCCGATGTGGAAGGATATGATGCATGCCGTAAGATTGCGATTCTGTCTTCGCTGGCATTTGGCAATTATGTGGATTACAAGGATATCTATACGGAAGGGATCACAAAAATTACAGCCACGGATATCAAATATGCACAGGCGATTGGAACAAGCATCAAACTTCTTGCAGTCAGCAAGAAGACAGAGAAGGGTACTTATGCTATGGTGAGCCCTGTGATGATTGATTCTTCCAATTCTTTATATAGTGTCAATGATGTGTTTAATGCTGTTTCTGTTCATGGAAATATGCTGGGTGATGCGATGTTCTATGGAAAAGGAGCAGGAAAGCTTCCGACGGCAAGTGCAGTAGTTGCAGATGTTGTGGAGGCGGCCAAGAATCTGGATAAGACTGTGATGGGTGACGGATGGGATTCCAAAAAGCTGGAGCTTATGCCCCTTGACGAAGTACCGGGCAGATTCTTTGTGCGTATCAAGGGCAGTACAGCAAGCGTTCTTGCGACAGTAGAAGCTGCATTTGGTGAGGTTGATCCGGTGACAATTCCAAGTCTGGAAGATGAGTTTGCATTTATCACCGGCGAGATGACAGAGGCCGGTTATCGGGAGAAAGCTGCCAAGGTAGAAGGAATCATCAGCATGATTCGTGCAAGATTCTAAACGGACATGTTTGCTGACGCAGACATCACCATATATGAAAGTCAGATGCTTCGTGCTATGCACTCCCGCACCTGGCGAGAGGAGGAAATTTATTATGAAATATGTAGTTATGCTGGGTGATGGTATGGCGGATGAGCCAATTGAAAGTCTGGGAGGAAAAACACCGTTAGACTATGCCGTAACACCTGCTTTAGATGAATTGGCAAAGGTATCCGAGATCGGTATGGTTCAGACAATTCCGGAAGGAATGGCACCGGGATCAGATACTGCCAATCTGTCAGTGATCGGATATGATCCGAAGGAATATTATACAGGTCGTTCTCCGTTGGAGGCTTTAAGCATCGGAGTGGATATGAAATCGGATGATGTGGCACTCCGCTGTAACATTGTGACATTATCGGATGATGATGTTCCTTATGAGGAAAAGACAATTATTGACCACAGTGCTTCGGAAATCAGTACAGAGGATGCTAAGATCCTTCTGAAAGCTGTTACGGATGAGCTGGAAAATGAAACCTATCAGTTCTACGTTGGAACCAGCTACCGGCATTGCCTGATCTGGGCAAACGGGCAGGTGGTAGCACTGACACCGCCCCACGATGTATTGGGTCAGGTAATCGGTCAATATCTTCCGCAGGATGAGGTACTTCGTTATATGCAGAAGCGCAGTTATGAGATTCTGAAAGATCACCCGCTGAACGTGGAACGTAAGGCAAAGGGATTGAATCCGGCGAATAGTTTCTGGTTCTGGGGTGCGGGAACAAAACCTGCATTATCTTCATTTGAAGAGAAATATCACAAAAAGGGTGCGATGATATCCGCAGTTGATCTTCTGAAAGGAATTGCAGTAGGAGCGGAAATGCATAATATTACCGTAGAAGGTGCAAACGGCGGACTACATACAAATTATGAAGGAAAAGCACAGGCGGCAGTTGATGCACTTTTGAAGGACGGATATGATTTTGTATATATTCATCTGGAAGCTCCTGATGAGATGGGACACCAGGGAAGTGTAGAGCGGAAAGTGGAAGCGATTCATCGTATGGATACCCGAATCATCGCTCATGTAAAAGAACAGTTGGATGCGTCCGGTGAAGATTATCGTCTGTTGGTGCTTCCGGATCATCCAACCCCGATCCGTGTCCGCACGCATGTATCGGATCCTGTTCCATACCTGCTCTATGACAGTACAGATTTACAGAAACATGACTGGAAATATACGGAAGCCGAAGCTGCGAAGAGCGGAAATAAGATTCAAAAGGGCTGTGAACTGATGGAATATTTGTTTTCAAAATAAAGAGAGTCGGAGTTTGGATTCTCCGATGTTTCGCGAAAAAAGACGATATGAACCTGTCGGAACATGTCGTCTTCTTTCTACAGTTCCTTAGCAGATTCCGAATTGAAATAGAGGGTATTGATTCATGATACAAAAAGAAAATGCAAGGAAAATCTGTTATTTCATTGGATGGATGATTACAGGCATTCTTGCTGCTGCGGCAGTTTTTCTGCAAATGCATCCGGTACGTTTGAGCAGTGCTGCAAAATGTCTGCTCAGGCGTTTTGGTGTGGGGTTGTATTGTCCGGGATGCGGAGGAACCAGAGCTTTTTTTGCTCTGATGATGGGTCATCCGATGCTTTCTTTCTATTTTCATCCTGTAGTACCGTATATAGCGGTGATTTTTCTGTGGTATATGTTTAGTAATACGATTGACCATATGAGCAAAGGTCATACAGCAATAGGAAGCCGCTATCATAACTATTATCTTTACGGTGCATTTGTCATAATCATAGTAAACTGGATCTTGCGGAATATTCTTCTGATCGTATTTCATATTCCCCTTGGATAACTATAAAAACTCTGACGCAGAGGATTTTAAATCCCAAATGTGTCAGAGTTTTATCGTATCAGTTTCAACTTTTCACTATTAAATTTCTCCCCGAAGTTCTCTGTAGAAGTTCGCCGATGTCACATTCATGTAAGGCTGAACCCAGAGCAGCGCCACACCGAAGCTTAAAAGAGAAATGCACAGAATGCCGAGAAAACTTAGGTAATGAAGATAAAAGTATCTCCCTTTGTTTCCTTTCATAAGGCGGGAACTTTCCTTAAGGGCTTCTATGGCAGTGCATTCAGTGTCTGCCAAAAGAAACATGGTCATCGCAAATGGCAGTGTAATCAGAGTGTAAACCAACATCCCAATGAATGAAATTGCACACGTAACAATCAGGAGTGTACATAAAAAGGAGAGTGCATTCATGAAAGTAAGTTGGTGGGTGGGCAGGTATAGGAAATCCTGGTAAAAGGGCAGAGAGGTAATTCCGTATTGTGTAAATAGTATCATAGGCAGAGAAACAAGCAGGAAAGACAGGGCTCCCCAAATTAAGGCAACTGCCAGAATGCGATCCGGATGGTGTGTAAATCCGTAGAAGAGATCCTGAATCTGAGCCTGCTCATGACGGCTGATTTTGAGAGAAATCTGTAAAAAACCCACATTCAGAACCTGTACGAGCAGTAGAGTCAGGAACTGAAAGACATAACTGGCAACTGACATGAAGCTGGAACTGTAACCGGATACAGGAAAGACCCAGTTGCCTATAAATCCTATAATTATTGAAAAAAGGCCGAAAAGCAGGCTGGCTGCGATACAGAGACCATAATTGCCGATCAATGCCTTGCGCGCAAGCGCTTTTAATTCTGCTGATGAATGTTTCATATCTTATCACTCCAAATTTTCTTATAAATCGATATCGCTGAAATACTCCCGTAAATCATCGTAATCATCCATATCATAGTCGTAGGAATCGTCAAAAAAATCTTCCATATAGGGATCATCAAAGAAATTATTCAGATCGGTTTGTCCTACTGATTGAAAACTATAAATCAGTAACATTGTCCAGGAAAGGATACCAATTACGATTCCGCCAATAGAAAGACCGAGTCCGATCTGTGCGGAGCTTTCCATTTTACCGTTTCCGCGTGAAAGCAATGCAATCACAATGCCGACTCCGCCAACCAGTGGAGAAAGTCCGCAGCAGATAAACAGGAGAGAACAGATACCAAGAATCAGTGCAGCGGTTGCCATACCGGATGAACCAGGTTGGGTATAGCGTGGATTTTGTCCGTAATTTCCCTGCTTCTGAGTGTTTAAATCAAAATATTGACGGTTCGGCTGATAATCATAATGACCATAATTCTGGGGATTATCAGGGGCAGACCCATATCCGTATTGTCCGGAATTCTGTGAATCGCCGCCGCCAGACCCATAACCATATTGTCCGTAATCCTGAGGATTTCCCGCAGTTCGTCCGTGGTCGGTCTGGTCGGGCTTGGGGGAAGTGCCTGGATCATCACCGGAAGGGTCATACGTGTTTTGAGTGCTGGTATCATTATCATCCTGCCAGCTATAATTACTCATAATTTTTTCCTCCTGTAAGTTCCTTAGAGTGTGTTTAGAAATTCCTTAGATAAATTTTATAATACAATTTAGTTTATCATGGGAGACGTGGGAAGGCAAGGATTTTGCATGGGAATTGTTGCAGGTCGCAGGTAAAGTGCAGACAAAGTAAAGAAGAAACGTGAAAATTGATTGACGAACAGGGGAAAAGCAGTTATAATAAAAGAAGTGTCCGGTTGGACAAAATATCTGGAGACGTATCGAAGTGGTCATAACGGGGCGCACTCGAAATGCGTTTGCCCTCCGGGGCACGAGGGTTCGAATCCCTCCGTCTCCGCTCAAAAGTCGCTTGTCTGGCGGCTTTTTTTGTTTACCAC
>ERZ779861.3846-NODE-3846-length-11913-cov-5.049755_pt1 | contig 11913 bp, 9 predicted proteins | sample MGYA00511558_ERZ779861 | MGnify/ENA primary metagenome ERZ779861 (study PRJEB29588, sample SAMEA2163432) | human gut metagenome | biome: human gut; feature: human-associated habitat; material: faeces | place: Denmark | collected 2008/2010 ... | reverse complement strand
GCCCGATTCTGCAATTTTATTGCTCGGAACAGATGCAGAACAGGGAATTAAATACTTGCAAACAAGATATTTACTCTTTTCTGCATTCTCGTTTACCTACAAATACCGAACCCCGAAAGGTTCCCTCTTTTTCTATCGGATGGCTTACGACTATTTGTTGTTGTAAGCGGCCATCTTCTCGATCAGCATGAGGACCTTGTTCGAGTAGCCCCACTCGTTGTCGTACCACGAAACGACCTTCACGAAGGTGTCCGTCAGCGCGATACCGGCAGCCTTGTCGAAGATCGACGTGCGGGCGTCGCCCAGGAAGTCCGACGAAACGACAGCCTCCTCGGTGTAACCCAGAATACCCTTCAGTTCGCCTTCCGAAGCCTCCTTCATGGCAGCGCAGATCTCGTCGTACTTGGCGGGCTTGGCCAGGTTTACGGTCAGGTCGACAACCGAAACGTCGAGGGTCGGAACACGCATCGACATACCGGTCAGCTTACCGTTCAGCTCGGGAATCACCTTGCCTACGGCCTTTGCAGCGCCGGTCGACGAGGGGATGATGTTGCCCGAAGCGGCACGGCCGCCGCGCCAGTCCTTCATCGAGGGACCGTCGACAGTCTTCTGCGTTGCGGTGGTCGAGTGAACGGTGGTCATCAGACCGTCGGTGATGCCGAACTTGTCGTGCAGAACCTTGGCGATGGGGGCAAGGCAGTTGGTGGTGCACGATGCGTTCGAAACGATCGTCTGGCCCTTGTAGGTATCGGTGTTCACGCCGCATACGAACATCGGGGTGCCGTCCTTCGAGGGAGCCGACATAACGACGTACTTGGCGCCGGCTGCGATATGAGCCTCGGCCTTCTCCTTGGTGAGGAACAGACCCGTCGACTCTACCACGTACTCGGCGTTAACCTCGTTCCACTTCAGGTTTGCGGGGTCCTTCTCGGCGGTTACGCGGATAGCCTTGCCGTTTACGATCAGCTGGCTCTTCTCCACGTTGAAATCCACCGTACCGTCGAAACGGCCGTGCATCGTGTCGTACTTCAGCATGTAAGCCATGTAGTCCACGGGAACCAGGTCGTTGATGCCCACCACTTCGATGTTGTCGTTCGTGCAAGCGGCACGGAACACCAGACGGCCGATACGACCGAAGCCGTTGATACCGATTTTAATAGTTGCCATAATAATTTGAATTATTTGTTAATAAAAAATTGCGTTATTTTTTTAACAGCACAAAAGTACATACTTTATATAATTTACGCAAATAAAAAATTAAATTTTTTTATGAACCGCGGACGCATCCGTTTCCCGGCACGCACCCGTCCGCCGGAAACCTCCGCCGTCTTCAGGCGCACAACACCGCGGAAGCCTACTGCGCAGCCAGTTTGGCCCGTTTGGCCATGGCCGAGGCGAAGACGAAATCGTTCAGCTCGCGGTTGTCCGCATGCAGGATGTCGTCCTTCGTCCCCTCCCACCACTTACGGCCGTCGTGGATGTATACAATTTTCTCGCCGATCTCCATCACGGAGTTCATGTCGTGGGTGTTGATGATCGTCGTGATGCCGTACTCCTGGGTGATCTCGTGGATCAGGTTGTCGATGACGATCGAGGTCTGCGGGTCGAGTCCCGAGTTGGGTTCGTCGCAAAACAGGTAGCGGGGATTCATCACGATAGCCCGGGCGATGGCCACGCGCTTGATCATGCCGCCCGACAGTTCGGCCGGATAGAGTTCGTTGGCCCCGTCGAGCCGCACGCGCTGGAGGCAGAAATTCACGCGCTCCATCTTCTCCCGCTCGCTCTGCGAGGTGAAGAGGTCGAGCGGCAGCTTGACGTTCTCCACAACGGTCGAGGAGTCCAGCAGCGCCCCGCCCTGAAAGATCATGCCGATGTCCTTGCGAATACTTTTGCGTTCCCGGAAACCGAGTTTCGAAAAGTTCACCTCGTCGTACCACACGTCGCCCGAATCGGGTTCGTGCAGGCCCACCAGCGTCTTGAGCAGCACGGTCTTTCCCGAGCCGCTGCGGCCGATGATGAGGTTCGTTTTTCCGGTCTCGAATTCGACCGAAATGTCGTCGAGCACCACCCGGCCGTCGAACGACTTGACGATATGTTCGGCGCGTATCATATAAGCAGGACTTGTGTCAGGATCAGGTCGAAAAGCAGAATCACCACGCAGCTGGCCACCACGGCGCGCGTCGAAGCCGTGCCGACCTCCAGCGAGTTGCCCCGGGCGTTGTAGCCGTAGAAGGCCGAAATCGAGGTGATGATGTAGGCGAAGAAGACGGTCTTGATCAGCGTGTAGGTGATCGAATAGGGCTTGAAATCCATCAGCAGGCCGTCGACATAGTCGGCGGGGATCATAATGCCCGTCGCGGCGGCGATGAGGTATCCGCCCAGAATGCCGATCAGGATCGAGAGGATCGTCAGAAAGGGGAAGAAGACCATCGCGGCGACGATCTTCGGGAGGATGAGGTACGAGGCGGAGTTGACGCCCATGATTTCGAGCGCGTCGATCTGTTCGGTGATGCGCATGGTTCCGATCTCCGAGGCGATCGACGACCCGACCTTTCCGGCGAGAATCAGCGCCACGACCGCCGACGAAAACTCCAGGATCATCGTCTCGCGCGTGGCGTAACCCACCAGCGAGCGGGGAATGAACGGCGAATCGAGGTTGATGCACATCTGCAACGTGATGACCGCGCCGATGAAGACCGAGATGATGGCCGTCAGGCCGATCGAGTTGACACCGAGCGACTCCATTTCGAAAATGATTCGCCGGCGGTAGATGGCGGCCTTCTCCGGACGGGAAAAGACCTTTCCCATCAGCATGAAATAGCGCCCTATGAGTTCGAAAATCTTCAACATGCTACTGCTTTTCCTCTTCGAAATCGACGTAGTCGCCCACATCCTTCGACACGCGCTTCTCGGGCGTTCCCGGGGTTTTGTGCACCTTCACCTCGCCTTCGCGCTCCTTGCGCGGCTGCTCTGCAAAGGGCGAGCCGAAACCGCCGAATCCCTTCGGTCCGGACTGCTGTCCGAAGCCTTCGCCGAACTGCTGCTCCATCTGCTTGCGGACCTTGTAGATCCGCCAGCGGAAAGCCAGCATCAGCACGACGACCAAAATAACAAGTCCCATAAGAAAATACAAGATAAACAGCGCGATGCCCTTGAGCAGCGCGGGGGCGCCGAGCGCCAGTATGACGATAAGGAGCGTCGTCAGCGGATTGCGCTGCACGAAGCCCACCAGGGAGTCGATGATTGCCAGTATGAAATTCATTCCGATTTCGGTTTACATCTCCACAAAGGTATGGAAAATTATGCGTATTTCAATTAAATGTCGTAAATTTGGCGTCTGGAAACGAAAAACAAATCACAATCCCATATGTTAACTCCCCTCACCGCCATCTCGCCCGTCGACGGGCGTTACCGTAATAAAACGGAGAAATTAGCCGATTATTTTTCGGAGCAGGCCCTCATCCGCTACCGCATCCGCGTCGAAGTGGAATACTTCATCGCCTTGTGCGAACTGCCGCTGCCGCAGCTGACCGGCATCGACCGCTCGAAGTTCGCCGCCCTGCGCGCGCTCTACCTCGATTTCTCGGACGCCGACGCCCGGCGCGTGAAGGAGATCGAGTCGGTGACCAACCACGACGTAAAGGCCATCGAGTACATCATCAAGGAGAAAATGGACACCCTCGGGCTGGAGGCCTATAAGGAGTTCGTGCATTTCGGCCTCACGTCGCAGGACATCAACAACACGGCCATTCCGCTCTCGCTCCGGGAGGCGATGACAGGCGTCTACTACCCCGTCGTCGAGGAGGTCCGCGACGCTTTGGCGTCGTTCGCCGAGCAGTGGCGCGAGGTTCCGATGCTGGCGCGCACGCACGGGCAGCCCGCCTCGCCGACCTCGCTGGGCAAAGAGTTTTCGGTATTCGTCGAGCGGCTCGAAAAGCAGTTGTTCATGCTCCACGACATCGCCGTTCCGGCCAAGTTCGGCGGCGCCACGGGCAACTTCAACGCCCACCGCGCAGCCTACCCCGAAATCGACTGGGTGGCTTTTGCCAACCGATTCGTGAACGAGACGCTGGGGCTGTGCCGTTCGCAGTACACCACGCAGATCGAGCACTACGACAACCTGGCGGCGATCTTCGACAACATGAAGCGCATCGACACCATTCTCATCGACCTCTCGCGCGACATGTGGACCTATATTTCGATGGAGTACTTCAAACAGCAGATCAAGGCCGGTGAGGTCGGATCGAGCGCCATGCCCCACAAGGTCAACCCCATCGACTTCGAAAACGCCGAGGGCAACTTCGGCATTGCCAACGCCGTTTTCGAGCACCTTTCGTCGAAGCTGCCCGTATCGCGTCTTCAGCGCGACCTGACCGACTCGACCGTGCTGCGCAACATCGGCGTGCCGATGGCCCACGCGGTGATCGCCCTGCAATCGCTGCTCAAGGGGCTGAACAAGGTGATCCTCAACCCCGAGGCGCTGGCGCGCGACCTGGAGAACAACTGGGCCGTGGTGGCCGAGGGCATCCAGACCATCCTGCGCCGCGAGGGTTTCCCGAAGCCCTACGAGGCGTTGAAGGCCCTGACGCGGACCAACGCCCACATCACCCGCGAGTCGATCGCGGCATTCATCGAAACGCTCGACGTCGCCGAATCAGTCAAGGAGGAGCTGCGCGCCCTCTCGCCCTCGACCTACACGGGCGTGTTCCGGTAGGCCGGAACCGACATCGAAAACAAAGGCAGGACCCGAAAGCGTCCTGCCTTTATTCGTCCCGACGGACCGTCACTCCTTGCAGCAACGCACCGTATAGCCGTAAGACCGGTTCATGTCCAGTTCATTATTGATCGAACCGCTGCTCGACAGTTTGCTGCGGAAGAAGAGGTAATAGGATTTGACCGAAGAGGTTTCCGCCGACCAGTAAGCGCCCAAACCGCCGGTCGAGCTGCGCAGCCCCACGATGGCGCCCGAACTGTAATTGCGATAGCCCTGCGCCGGATACCAGGCCGTCTGTTCCCCGTGGGTATAGGTCATACCGTAGTTCGTTCCGTCCCATACCGAAACGCCGTCGATGTACTGACGTCCCGAAATCAGATCCTCCCATGCACCGGTTCCAGGAACCCTGTACCCCGGCGGGCAGGGGTCGTTGAGCGTTTTGGCCTCACCCCACAATGTCGCGTTCGGCGACGCAAGCCAGTTATAGCCGGTTCCGACCTTATCGTTGTAGAACGTCATAGGATTGGCGGCAGCCCCGTCGGTCGTCGTCGCACTCTTGCTGAAAGCCCAGTCCAGCGCCGGATAAGCGGGATTCACCACCGTGCCGTTCTTTGCTTCGAGGAACGCATTGGCCGAAGTTTCCGTTTTCTCGCCCCCGTAGAACGGGTCCTTGCGCCCCCACTGGTAATACATGCCGTAAGCGTCCGTACCGCCTGCGGTCGTACCTGCGGCGCCCAGGTTGCGGTCCATGAAGACCGTCCCGTTCCCGTAGGTCATCGTCTGCGGAGCGTCGGTCACCCAGACATGCCAGCTCCAGACGACCTTTCCGTCCTGCATCAGGGCGACCAGCGCGTTGCCCCTGCCTTCGCCGACCGTGAGGAAAATATCGCCGGAGGTCGTGTCGAGGGCGACTCCCGAAACGAGTCCTTCGGAGTCGGTCCACAGCCAGTCGGCCGTCATGCCGTCCGCCATCTCGATCGCCGGCTCGAATCCGACCCCTTCGCCGGCTCCGTTTCCGCGTACCCGGGCATTGAAAACATACGTTCCGGGCGCCGAAACCACATAGCAGTTGGCCGTCCCCGCAACGCTCAAGTCGTTGACCTGCGCCGCCGAAAGAGTCCCGCCGTCCGTCAGCGCGATTTCCACCCGGCCGTTTCCGGCCTTTACCGACCGGAACAACTCCACCTGCTCGTCGCCCGTGGCTTCGACCGGATTTCCGGAGCCGTCCCCGATCTGCCACGGCGTCACGGCGGCGTCCGTCGTCACGGTCCAGAAACCTTTATCATCGCGCCCCACGACGGGGACAGGCCCCGAAACAGGCATTTTCGCTCCGGCGGCATCTTTCAGCCAGGGAATATCCTTTTCCGCGGCGAGTGTCCAGTAATACGCATCCCCGTCGACCGCAATGCCGATCAGCGGCGCTTCCGCCGCCGCATTGCAGGCTACCGTCACTTCGGTCCCGTCGCAGAACGTAAGGCGCACGCCGTCCTCCGTCTCGGCCAGCGACCGCACTTCCGACTGCGACACGGCTCCGGCCAGCGTCTTCAGCGAGACCAGGCCCGCATTCAGGTCTTCGATCTTTTGCAACAGTTCGGCCGAGGGGGGGGGGAACGGGTTTGTCTCCATCCGGGTCCGAAGCCCCGGATTCGCTCTTGCAGCCGCCGAGAAGCAGCGCCCAGGAGCAGATCACAAATAATTTTTTCATCATACCTTGTTTTTTAGTTAATGGTTCCATCTGTTCCGTCCGTAAGGGACAGACTTCACGGAGAATACCGCGCAGGCAAAAACAGGCATGACGACCCGGCAAAGCATGGCGACGACTTCCTCATCCAACCGTAAAAAAGTCTGTCCGAAGAGGTTCGCAGCAACAGGAAAAAGAGGGCCGAAGCAAATAAGGACGCACGGAAAAACCGCCGGCGACGACTTCAGGCGCTCCCTTTCTCCGCAGGAGCAAACACCCTATCGCGCAAGGCAGGTCTTCTGACTTGTCCCCCGAGGCGGCGCCTTCCCGGTCCCGGAGGACCAGTGGCTCAAGAATGCCGCAACGAAAAAGCCCTTGCGGGCGGGACTCACAGCAGCGGGAACTGTTGCCGATTCACACGGCATTCCCTTTTAATTCCCCTCCACGGGGAAACCATTGCACGGCAAAGGTACACTTTTATCGGCAGGAAGCAAGCGATCCGGCGGAATATTTCCGCGAAACGCGCCCCGCCGCTCTGCGCAGCGGACCGTTCCGACCACGATGCGTCCCTTTTCCGGCAGACGGCGGCGCGACTTTGGCACGCGCCTTGTACTTATTTCAGTCAGCTGCGGCACAGCAACCGCAGTGAGGTTTCTTCATTTATTTAAGTTTGGGTTAGTAGTTTTAGGAGGGCAACCTCCTGGGGGCAGCAGGCAATCGTGAGATTCCCTGCTGTTTTTTTATCCCCGGAGGGCATCACTAACCGAACAGGTCGTTGAGCACGGCGGCCAGACGATACGACGCCAGGATCAGCTGGCATTCGGGCAGCAGGTAGGTGTCCGTCACGAACTGCTTGCCGTAGGTCCCGTCGGCCCGCTGCCAGTCGTAGATCACCCGGCAGGCGACGGCCGTTTCGTGCAGCCATTCACGGGGCGTAGCATCGGCTCCCGCAACGGCGAAGACCTCCCACACGCGAACCGTGTTTCGGGAAGATCGGCCGCAAGGCATCGCTGTCCCCGCCACTCACCCGCCGCAAAATGTCTTTTTCTCCTTCCACGTTACAACGCCGTGAATTTTCCTTTAAAGACACTATCATCAGGCATATGCCACAAATAAAACAATAAAAAGAAATAAAACCAAAATTATTCCGGTGAAAATTCCACAACAAGACCCGATAATCGGCCAAACGGTCCCCGGCGGACGGCGATTGCAGGTTCGGCACGCGCTTTGTACTTATTCCGGTCAGCTGCGGCACAGCAACCGCAGTGAGGTTTCTTCATTTATTTAAGTTTGGGTTAGTAGTTTTAGGAGGGCGACCTCCGGGGACAGCAGGCAATCGCGAGATTCCCTGCTGTTTTTGCATCCGCATGCCGGGCGCGCCGTTTCTGCGTGCGCAGGGTACGAAAAAGCCGCCCGGTGTTCCGATCGGTTCTTTGCAACGCTCCGGCCGCCGATTTCACGGGGCGGCAATGCGCTCCGGCACGAAAACTGTGCGGCGGACGACGAGGGAAAACAGCAAAATCCAACCTACCCACCATGGCAAAACGTAAAAATATCACCACGACGCAGCTGGCGCTGATGACCGCTGCAGCCGTCATCAGCCTGCGCGGGCTCCCGATGATGGCCCAGGAGGAACTGACGATGTTCTTCTACATTTTCTTCGCGACGTTCCTCTTCCTGATTCCTGCGGCCCTCGTGGGCGCCGAACTGGGCAGCGCCTTCGCCGACCGCGGCGGCGGCGTCTACACCTGGGTCAAGGAGGCTTTCAACCGCCACCTGGGTTTCTCGGCGATCTTCCTGCAATGGATTCAGAACGTCGTCTGGTATCCCACCGTACTGGGATTCGCCGCCGCGTCGATCGCCTACATGATCGGCGTTCCGGCTCTGGCGCAGAACGGGCTGTACGTCGGGTTGTTCTCGATTGCGATGTACTGGTGCGCGACGCTGGTGACCCTGCGCGGCACGTCGGCCATCTCGGGCATCACCTCGAAGGGATTTCTGATCGGCACGGTGCTCCCGGGCGTCGTCGTGATCGTGATGGCGGTCATCTGGATGGCCGGCGGCAACGAAATCGCCCTGAAGGAGATTCCGGCCGGCGTCTCGCAGATCGTCAACGTCGACGCCGCGCAGCACGTCCACCCGCGTCTCTTCCCCCACATCACGGGCATGAGCGACATCGCGTTCCTGGCGGGCATCCTGCTGCTGTTCGCCGGCGTGGAGGTGCACGCCGTGCACGCTCCGGAACTGGCCAAACCCCAGACGCAGTTCCCACGGGCGATGTTCCTCGCGGCGCTGATCTCGTTCGGACTGTTCACGCTGGGCGCGCTGGCCGTGGCCATCATCACCCCCTACGACCAGATCAACCTCCAGTCGGGGCTGTTCACCACCTTCCAGATCGCTTTCGAACGTTACCACGTGGGATGGCTCTCGAACGTCATGGGACTGCTCGTGGCCTTCGGTGCGCTGGCGGGCGTGATGTCGTGGATTTCGGGCCCCAGCCGCGGCCTGCTGTGGACGGCCAGGGACGGCGCTCTGCCCTGCTTCCTCCAGAAGACCAACAAGAACGGCGTGCAGCTCAACATACTGATTATCCAGGGCTGCATCGTGACGCTCCTCTCGTCGCTTTACATCGTGATGGACGACGTCAGCGTGGCGTTCTTCCTGTTGAGCGCCCTGACCGTGGGACTGTATCTGATCATGTACATGATGATGTACGCCGCGGGAATCCGCCTGCGCTACACGCAACCCAAGCTCATCCGCAGCTACCGCGTGCCGGGCGGAAACACGGGCATGTGGCTGATCGGAGGCGTAGGGTTCCTCGCCGTGCTGTTCTCGTTCATCGTCACCTTCTTCCCGCCTTCGCAACTGCCCGTGGGCAGTCCGGCGACGTACACGTGGCTGGTGGTGACCGGCACGGCGGTCTTCCTCGCGATCCCCTTCATCATCAGTTTCGCAATGGACAAACGGAACGCCCGGCGGACGCCGGAGGCTTAAAACTCGACCGTCAGGCCCAGCGTCGGGAGCAGCGTGCCGCTCACCTGTTCGAGGTATTTCATGCGGTAACGCCGTTCCGAAGCCGGAGCCGAGGGGTTCTCGATCTCCCCCGTGGACATCAGCACGTCGGGCTGGCGCAAACGACCGCCCGCAACGTTTTGCAGGTCGATGTAGAGACCCAGCATGCAGCGGCGGAAGTAAAACACCTTGTCGATGCGCACGTCCAGCTGTGCGAAGGCGTCGAGCCGCCCGGCGTTGTATTTCGAATAGTCGTAGTAGGGCCGTCCCTGCGCATCCCACGCCTCGACGAGCGACGAACGCTCCACGTCGTAGGGCGTGTAGGGCGCACCGCCCACGGCGCTCAGCTTCGCACCGAAGCTCCAGTGGCGCGGCAGGTCGTAGGTTCCGCTGACGTTGACCACGAAACGGTTGTCCCACGCCGAGGCGATCCACGGGGCCTGCCGGTCGTTGCGGTACTCCGAGCGGAACACGGTCACCGATCCCACGACGTTCACTCGCCCCGGAATCTGCCAGCGGGCCATCGCCTCGACGCCGTAGGCGCGCCCCTGCGCCGAGGAGACCAGCTTCTCGTTGCCCACCACGCCGTAATCGTTGCCCTTGCACGAGAGCGGAATCCCGTCCGCCACCGACAGCGGCACATCGCCGTAGCGTTTGTAAAATCCCTCGACCGAGACGATCAGCCGGTCGCGCAGCCGCCAGTCGACACCCGCGCTGAAGACCCCGACGCGCATGTAATCGAGCGATCGGTTGACCAGCGCGTCGTCCACCTTGAATCCCAACGCCGTGTAGGGCGGCAGCTGGCAGTAAAGTCCCGCGCTGCCGCTCACCGACCAGCCGGGACCTACCGCATAGGAGACCGAAGCCCGGGGCGACAGCTGGCGCCACACCCGCGCCATACGTCCCGAGTAGTCGCACCCGTCGGCGCGCAGGCCCGCCGAGGCGGTGAACCGCTTGTCGGCCGAGGCGTATTCGGCCCCGGCGAACAGCCCCCAGCCGACGATTCCCAGCCGGGTCCGGTAGTCCGACAACTGCGTCCTGTCGGTATAGAGCCGTTGCAGCGTGCGGTTCGTGTAGTCGGAATAATTCACCTCGACGCCCTCGCGGACGGTCCAGCGGCCCAGATAGGTGCGGTTCTCGGCCCGGAGCGTGGTCTTCTGCTCCACGGAGCGCAGCCGGAGCGTCAGGTTGTCCTCCGACGAATCATCGTTGCGCAGGTATTTCAGGTTGCGGTTGTTCAGGTAGTTGTGGCTCAAGGTCACGGTCTGCACGTGGCGGCCCGCATAGTGACGCCACGAAGCCCCCACCGTGAAGGTCTCCTGCCGGATGCGGGGCAGGTAGCTCAACAGGTATTCGGCGTCCTCGCCCTTCTCGTCGACGTTGAGACGCATGTTGTCGAATCCCGCAAGGGCCAGCACCGTCAGCTCGTCGCGCTCCGAAAGGCGTGTCTTGACTTTCGCCTGCCCGTCGATGTAGTTGGGCAGGAAGGGCAGCCCCAGCAGTTTGAACAGCAGTTGCAGGTAGGACTGGCGGATGGAAAACAGATAAGTCGTCTTGCCGCCGATGTGCCCGCTGCCGCTCAACCCCACTTCCGAGGCGCCCAACGTCGCTTTGAAGGTCTGCTTTTCGGCATTGCCGTCGCGGAGACTGAAGTCCAGCACGGAACTCAACGCCCCGGCCCGGTCGGCGGGAAAGGCTCCCGTATAAAAACTGATTTCGCGCACGAGGTCGGCGTTGACGATGCTCACCGGACCGCCCGTCGCCCCCTGCGTGGCGAAATGGTTGATGTTCGGGATTTCGATCCCGTCCATGTAGAACTTGTTCTCCGCAGGCCCGCCGCCGCGCACGATCAAATCGTTGCGATACCCCACGGGCGAGAAGGCCACGCCGGGATACGAGCGCACGATGCGCGACACGTCGCGGTTCGAGCCGGGGCTTTTCTCGATCTCCCGCAGGCCGATCACCTTCAAACTTACGGGACTCTCCGCCGTGACGCGGAACGGCGACGGACGGACCGTCACGGCCTCCAGCTGCGCGGCATCCTCCTCCAGCTCGACTTCGATAAAGGGCGTGGCGGCCGAGACCATGTATTCGGGCGTCGTGAGGCTCTTGTAGCCCACCGACGAGACCGCCAGCCGCCAGATGCCCGGCTTCACGCGCTCGATGCGGAACCTCCCCAGCGAGTCGGTCGAGGCTCCCTTCTGCTCCTGCCCGGCCAGCACCACGGCGGCATAGGCCACGGGGCGGCGGCTCAAACGGTCGATCACCCGCCCGCTGACGGGATAGGTCCCGCCCTGCGCCCGCACGGCAAACGCCGCGGCCAGGCCGAAAAACAAAACAGCGACTTTCAGGAATTTCATACGGCAAAGATACTCGGTCAAGCGCCTTCCGACGCCGTTTCATCGGTACATTTCGGCAGCAGTTTCAGGTACGAGAGCAGAACCACGTTCATCACGAGGGCGTAGACGATGGCCGGGACGGCCATTTCACCGCTGTCGAAGATCAG